>Ga0099825_1000346_pt1 | contig 46181 bp, 22 predicted proteins | sample SiratroredBW_FD_76838 | JGI IMG/M metagenome (GOLD analysis project Ga0099825, IMG submission 76838) | Root nodule microbial communities of legume samples collected from California, USA - Siratro red BW | ecosystem: Host-associated > Plants > Roots > Nodule | place: USA: California | collected...
TTAAAAAATAACAAAAAACTTTTATATATATGTTTAGAGCATAGAAAAAATTAAATATAAGGATTAAAAAAAAAAAAATTAAAGAAATTTGATAGTGAAAATTGGAAAAAAAAAAAAAAAACCCATCTAAATTAACAATGTACAAGAATTATGTGAAAATTTAATGAAAGATTTCTCAAGGATGATCATTTTTGGATGTTTTATCTCTCAAATAAAACATGAACTTTTAGTAATGTAGAATTAGAAATCCCTCAAATAATTAAGGTTCTTAGACATACATGTAAAAACTCACGTGATGATAAAAGAATTTGTGATCACACTAATACTGTATGTATAATATTCCATATACGTATTAACATATGGGTACTTTTGATGTTCCATCCATATACAGTCATAGATATTTTCTTGATGAATATGGAAATATTTTTTACCAAAGCTTTTGATCATGGAGCTTTTATCATGCACATTTCTAGGCTTGAGATGATGAATATATATCTTCCGGATTGAGAGTATTAAGCTTTTAGCATTGGGCCTCTTAAGGCCCAGCTCATGAGTTTCATTAGTCCGCATGTATTTTATGAACAAGCGAAAACAATGAAAACATTTATATAGCATTGTAGAGGACGAAGTACCATCACAAACTACAACAGAAAACACTACAGATTCTAAGTGCACCCTCAACAGCAACCAGTAAACAATAGTACACAGAAGCGAGATTTATTTGTATTAATGTTGAAAACAAAACTTATATAGCAGTTTATTATGGCATTATAGCTTCCTTTGTTCATTTCATCAACCTTCAAGTGGTGGCTGATTTTTCACTAGCACATACAATCCCGTCACAAGGATTCCGAATATAGGAAGGCACACTTCAGTGGTTGATTTAGAAGACTTCACAACCATCAAAATGGCCCAAAACATAAGCATAGCACTCTGCATGTGAGAGAATTGTGCACCAGCTACAATGGTTGCAGCTATAGCCCAAACAAACACCATAAAACCGAAGGGCTCAACCAAAGAGGACCAAAACAAAAGGGTGCCATGTTTTGGTTGGACAATTGATAACTTGCTGCATATGTCCATGATAATCCAAAGAAACACAGTGGACGCTATCATAAAAGATGAAACACGCTGCATGGTTTGCTTGCATGCTTTGTCTTGAACCAAAGATTCCTCTACTCTCTCATAATTGTTTAGGTTACAATCATTGGACATGTCTTGCAGTTGTGAAGCCGTTTTCCCATCCCAGTCCAACGCTACATTAAGTGGATAAAACATTGTCTTCTTATGATCCCAAATAGTACTTGATATTAATGGGAAGTATACCTATTATTACAAGACTTGTCAGAAAACCTAATCCTTGTGAATTTGGTATGCTGTGCTAAGGGTTCTTTAACAAAATATGTTACTATTCATCACAATAATTTTACCAACTTACCTTGTCTGTACTGAAGAGATTGCCCACTTCCCTGTGCTTATTTTCATTACAACCAGTGGGCTTGTCATGTAGAATGACTGCGTTAGGAGGACAATCCTGCAGTATAGAAAGTCAGAAGAATGATCAGCAAGAATGCTAAAAGCAAAGTCGAAACAATGCTAGAAGAACTTTTGCGATCAAGATCAAGCGAAGAAGATTGCAAAGATGATGGATAATTCATCATCTATGATTCTATATTATAAACGATTAGTTAACATCCTTAAAATTCTCCTCACAAAAGAACACCAGACCTGGAACTATTCAACACTGCTGATGACCTTGATCAACAAACATTACGCTCCAATGGGAAGTAACTTTAATTACCAAATTTGATTATTGGGTTAAATTAATTATTGGACTATTTAAGTGAATTTGAAGATAAAGTATGTCGAAAATTAACTTGTTTAAATTAAAAGAAAGAATATAAGATTTGAGTAGAAAATTTGTGAGTATTGTGATAGAAATAATAGATATTTGAATTTTTTTAATTATAAAATTATAAGATTAAAAATAATTGAAAATAAAATATTAATTTTTTTGGTATGAATAACTATTATTTTTTTATTGATAGAATAGATTATAAATTATTTTAAAAATAAAATCAAGTATTATTATTATTATTATTATATAAATTATTTTTATTTTTATTATAATTTTTAATTTTATTATTTTTATTATTAAAAAATTCTTTAGTTGCAAATCTTCATGGTAATGCGAAGAAAGGAAACAGCCAAATTTTGTCATGATTTTTTTTATTTTTATCATCTTTTAATTCATTGAATTACGAATTTTGATTTCATTTTTTTTAAAGCATCCGTCTTCTCAAATCATGTGCTAAACCAAACAAGCTTATAATATAATAGTTAAAAATAGCTATTAATTGCAATTTAAAAATGTTATTAGTGTGGTGTTAATGGCTATAAGTGATGATCGCATGATAATAATAGTGATAATTACAATTAATTGTTGTTAATTTCAGGCTGTAAGCACGTTAAATTTATATAAGAGTTCCTTACTTAAAACAATGACTTTTTTTTTCATTTTTTAATGAAAGGACAAAAATTGAATTGGGAATAATCCATGCCAATTGCAAGTATTTGCTTGTGTATATGGGTGTTCAATTCAATAATAAGCTTGTATTTTCTAATATACTAGTTCTTTAATTATTATCCTTAACATCAACAAGAAAAACATACATAAAAGAGAAGCAATTGTTCATAAAAACACAAAAAGGTTGTTTGTATTCTTCGAAATCGTGAGATTTTTGCATAACTTGAGTTTATATCACAGTACTCTGAAATCGTGCAAACCTACATATCTCATTTGAAATAAAAAAAAAATACAAAAATGGAATTAGGTGTAATTAAAGTTATTTGAGAACTTATCCATATAAATAATTTTTTAAAAAATTTATCTATTTTTGTAATTTATGTACAGAATTAGACAAATATGATGAAAAAAAAACATATAGATTATATTCCTTTGTTCTTTCGTACTCTTAACAACAATACCAAAATGCAACCTAGTTAGAACCAAAAAGAAATGTTCTGAACTAGTTTGAAGAATATTTCACTTTCTGAATGGATTCCGGTAATATTTTTCTTTAACATTATCTCTAAAACAAATACATATTTTAGGTGGAACTTTGACCTCCAATATTACTTTATCAATGATAATTAACCTGCCCTTGTAGGACAGAGTATCAGTTTGTAATATTAGCTCTCTGCATAATAGCTTTGCAGAATGTCAGAAGGACATAAGGATGATAAAAGCAATAGAACACTAACATTAATGTCACAAGCAGGAGTCAATAACAGTTACACTTAATTACTTTATTTTAACCCTCACTGGTTGATTCCAGATACTCAAATGAAAAGACTCATCAATAATCAGGACATGACCATCTTAAAATTTTAGATTCAAACATAATTCTATCTCATCAAACTCTAGAATATCAATTTGTAATATAAAAACTGTCTCTCATTTATTTTAGTTTTATAGTTTAGTGATCAGTATAAGGTCTCCACTAATGAAAGGATGATCAATGATAATCATACATTATACATACTGAAACAATTATATTTTTTTTTACACTTTTCTTACCTAAATTCTGTAGTAATTTACAACAATACAGAGAGAGAGGGAGAAATCAGGACAAGAGGCAACATCTTTTTACCCGAGTCACGATTTAATTACCCTCTTGATTTTGGCCCTGAATACCATGTAAGATTTCTGGATTTGACTAGGTATTGTTGCCGAAAAGTTGCTACATCCATACGAAAAAGAACATTCAAATTATAACAAGAGTTCCTTCTTTCCTAATATTTTTATCTCTCTCAAAGTTCTGCTAATTAAATTCTTTTTATGTTTTTTTTTTGAAATGTAATATTTATCTTCACACTTTATTAATAATAAAACAATCATTTGAGAACTTTTTATATCTTAAATATTAATATATATATATATATATTCTTGCAAGAGTATCCAGAGTTTCCTCAATCTTACATGAACGGTATTCGGATCCTTCAAGGCATTCCGATGTCAAAATTTAGATATCGTAATAGTAAAGTTAGAATCTTAATTACTTATCTTTCTGGATCCACTCTTACATGAACGGTATTCGGATCCCTTAAGGCGTTCCGATGTCAAAATTTAGATATCGTAATAGTAAAGTTAGAATCTTAATTACTTATCTTTCTGGATCAATCGGAATAGTAAAGTTAGAATTTTAATCACATAACTTTCTGGATCTACACATGGTAAGTATTTATAAAAATCAAAATCGTACTTCAGCACTATGATTGGTCGAGATTTTCAAATAAGTATTTATAAAAGTCAAAATCGTACGTCAACATTGTGATTGATCGAGATTTTCGAATGTAGCAGTCTGTAGATATGGCAGCATTGTGATTGGTCGAGGTACTGAGCAGAGTAGCCTTTGCAGACACGTCATTGTTATGATTGGTTAAGGTTATAAACAGAGCAACCTTTACAGAAGCAACCTTTACAGACACGTCATTGTTGTGATTGGTCGAGGTTTCTAAGACATGACGACCCTTGCTGACTGCAAACACACCATCGATTGGTCAAGATTTTAGGCAGAGCAACCTTTGCAGACACTTATCGCTGTGATTGGTCGAGGTTTCTGAGACATAACGACTCTTACATACTGCAATTGTCAGTAGTTATCATACACTTGTCGCTGTGATTAGTCGAGATTTTTGAGACATAACAACTCTTACAGACTGTAGTTCTCAATAATTATCTTATAACTTGTAATGATAATCTATAAACTGTTGAACTTTGCATTTGATCTTATCCGATATATATATAAATTAATTATTGCTAAAACAGTTGTTAAATAGGTGTTTACTTTTCACAAAAGTTGTCAAATATAATTTTTTATTGTAATATTATATCAAAATACAAGTTAAATAATATGATAATAAAACATTTGTATTCACCATTCTTTATAAATAATTTAATTGTTGAATTGATTTCTATCTCCATAACATAATTAGTTTAAGATTTTATTTTAGGTTTTGATTAAAGTTATTATTTATTGATGATGTGGCAACAATCTATTGGAAAATATACTTGATGCTTGTTAAAGGGTTAAAATGTTTCTTTGGTTTCCCTTCTTATTTCTACCATTCAATTTAGTTTCTTTGATCTTTACTTCTTAAATATTTAATTTGGTTATCTATTTTCTAAAAGAAATTTTCAGTTGATGTTTTTTCCTAAAACACTGCCAACATTAGTAAAATTAGATGAAAGAAGAATATTGAAAATGAAAAGATGAAATTGAACAATTTTTTCAAACATAGAGATAACCACATTTAAAAAGAAAAAAGAAGACATCTGTGAACAGAACTTCCAAATTTTCACAAGTGGAAGAGGAGACTAGTTTGATAGTTAAAAAGATGTTCCCAAAAGATGATCATTTGATGGTTAAAAAAATATTTCAAGTAAAAACTGTAAAAAATGACTATAAAATTAACTAAAGACTGATACTAGTATTTTATCCATATCTACTCCTTTACAAACTCTGCTATCTTCTTTATCTTATGCTCTGAGTTAGAGACAATTATTTTTCGTCACTTCTGATTTTCTCAACTACTCTTTAACCATGACTTTCAACTATGAAGAAAAGAGTTGTTTAAGAAATTACAATTTGATACTCTTTTGGCTGACAAGATGTTCATCTGAACATGCAACTTGTTGCACTATATAGTACCTTTTCTCTTAACATGTTACACTAACAATACTACTTTGATGGTATTATTAAAATAATTCTTTCCAAATGCATATAATTTACTTGGGTTAAAGAAAAGATAACGTGTGTAAATAAATTTATGTGTTTCAAAGTTATGCTTAAAATTTATAATATGTTTATCTTTTTTGTCCACCAAACTAATCTCATCTAATCAAGACACATGAAAAAAATGAGAAGTGATTCATGTGTTTTCAGTTCAATCTCTATCTTAACTCGTTTCAAATGCTTCAAATTGTTTTCTCCAACTAAACAGTAACTTTTAGCAAAGAAATCATCTGCTAAATCCTTTCATTTTTTGTCTCGAGTTGAACAAATTGCTTTAAAAGCAAGGCAATCACATAATTTACTCCAACCTGAATTGCATTTTTGGAGTCTATGTGCAACTTTAGCTTTAGACATGGCAGTGGTTTTGGTCTTCTAAGTAGAAAAATGTTATTCAACTAGATAATGTTATATACATAACATAAAAACCTTCATTTATGAAATAAAACATGAGATTAGAGGAGATTAAGCATGTAACCAGGATAATCAAAAAGTAGAAAGTTAGAGGGTAACGAAAGAAAAGTAAAAGGAGGAAATTTGTAATGAGACAGAGTTACAATTAAGGCGATGAAAGGCTTAAAGCACATTGAGGGAGCCTAGAGTATTGAACATGAATGAACAGATCGGAAACATGAGCAAAAGTTGCAGCAGAAGAGTATAGCAATATGAACCCTAACCCTAAAAAGAGAAACAGAACATACTAATTACGATTAATCAAACACCTTAGAGGCATAAAGCACCCAATACTGGTAATCAGGGTTGGGACGAGGGAGAAGGCGTGGACTTGCCCTTGCTCCTCTTTTGCGAAACGGCCCTGGCGAAAGCCTCCACGATCCTCTGCTGAGAGTCCAGGATCATCTCCGTGCGCTTCATCTCCATCTCCATCCGCATGCTCTCAATCTCCCTCGCCATCTCCATCTTCATCTGCTCCATCCTCACGAACCCGTCGCGCAACACCTTGATCGCGCCCACCATCTCAGCCACCGCGTCGCCATCACGCTCCCTCTTCGCGCCGTTTCGGGGCACCATGCCGGGGGGAGGAGCGTTGAAGAATTTCGAAGGGGTGTGGTTGGGCACCCCGGCCGGGATCCGGATCCGGAAGCCGGAGGCGGAAGCGGATCCGAAACCGTTCTTGTAGAGTTTGTTGAGGCTGCGCGTGTTGGATCCGGGGGCGTTCTTGAATTCCTCGTAGAGATCGTCGTCGTCGTTGTCGTCGTCGGGGAAATTGAGGTTGTTGGTGGGGGTGTTGGCGTTGGTGGTGGCGGTGGTGGTGTCGGCGTGGGGTTTGTTGGGGCCTTTTTCCATGGAGTCCATGGATTTGAAGTGGACCCAGGAGGAGGGTGAGGCGGTGGTGGAGTTGTTGATGAGGCGAGGGAGGGGGAGGGAGCGGAGGCGTTGGATTTCGGTGCGGTATCGTTTGCGGAGTTTTTCCATTTTGTGGCGGCACTGGACGGCGGTTTTGGCAGTGGGGGAGGCGTTGGGGCACTGGGCGGTGACGGCGTCGGCGACCTCTTGCCAGTGGGTGGCTTTGAGGTTGGTCCGGCCGAGGGAGTACCACTTGTCGCGGTAGGCGTCGATGAGGGCGGCGGTTTCCTCGGGGGTCCAGCAGGGCGGGGGGAGGCGGCGGGAGGAGGTGGAGGGAGGGGCGGGCAGAGGGAGGGGGAGGGCGGAAGGGGGGTTGGAATCAGTGGGGGAAGATGGGGAGGCCATGGTGGAGAAGAGGAAAAGAAAGGTCGCGTTTTTAGGTTAAGGGGGAGGGTGAAGGATAAGGAGGAGGGGGGCGGAGGATAAGGGGGAGAGGAGGAGGAGGAGAAGAGAGTGAAAAGTGTGGTGGAGGGAAAGGGGCATGGTTGTTGTTAAAGTGGGGAGGGATGTGCGGCTGAACTTGTGACGTGGGTGGATGAGGAGGCCACCACCGCTTGGGAGAGATGGAGAGGAGCTAACGTGCGCCGCGGGGGAGAGAGGTCCACCTCTGACTTTGGCCATGACCAATTCCCTTGCCCTTATCATCAAAATTAGCTGTTTGTGGGGTGGGCACTTCGTGGGTCTTATTAAAGTTACCCACCGCCAAGGGTGGGCTGTCTAGTCACTACATTTTTTCCATTGGCTTTTCGCACCAACATTTTTAATCCTCCAGAGGAGACTGCCATCATTACTGCTGGGGAACATTGCATTTCTTTTTTATTATTTCCAAACATAGATAGAGAGAGAAACCCAATAAAACCACCACTTCAGGGATGGGCACGGAATATATGATTTCACGCCATCACGTGGTGGGTATGGGATCACGCGTTTTACTGTCTTATGCTACTGCCTTTCTCAACAAACTAAATTTTCATTTTACACTATATTTTATTATTTCTATTAAAATCCATTTATCTATCATAAAATGTTTTTAAGATCAAGATTAGTCAAATCCTCAATCAATCAGGGGGATTTTTATAGTCAAACCTGTCTTATTGTTGAAGTAAACTTCAATACTAGGTGGGTTACACCTAAAATCAAGTTCACCACTACTGTGTCTATATGCACATGTATGTAAAAAGCTAAGGTTGCCTAATCCTACCTAATAATCAAAGTGGATGAGGTTTTACCTAAAATCCTACTATTTATTTTTATATTAATAAAAACTAAAGGGTTTTCATATTTTGACGATATTAGAACATTTTATATTGTTTTTATTTAATATTTATAAAAATATTAAAAAGATAAGTTGCAATTAACTATTTAGAATTATTGTTGCTGGTATTTTCCCAAAATGTATCCTGTCATCACTATCACCCACCACACATCCTTAACCTGATAGTCATTAGTGAAACAAACATCTTTGAGACGGATAATTCTTGTAATTTAGGTCACTGTGTCATTATTTTGGTTAAATTTATTTTAATCTAGTTATTTTCTAAATTTGTTGAAAAATTATTTAAAGTAAAAATTCTAAAGAAATTTAGTGATTATTGAATGAATAAGAGTAGTTATTACCATTACATTTCTTTGTAACCACGCAATTGGAGTTTCCAAACCGACATAATCACACTAAAAAACCTTTTGTCTCTCTCCAAAGTTGTTAGTGTGTAATAGAATTCAACTCACACCTTCTTTTGCGGTATCCTGTATGGTCAACTATGCTACACCCTTTTGATTCTTTTTCAAGGAACACTGTTTTATTCTTCTCATCATATTGATTTTAGCAGGTTACTATTGTATTGTCTTACCAATTGAACCAGTACTTTTTAATTTATATACATGAAAACTGCAAGTTTTTTGGACCATGTCAAAAACCGAACCTTTCAGAAATTTACAAAATATTACCTAACATGAGAAAATACTAAAAGTTCGCCAAGAAATTCTTTTGTGTGATGAAAAGCAAGAAGTGCAAGGCACAAGTTCAATACAATGTGTAAGTCAATTGTATTATATAGTGCATTAAGAAATGTTCACTAATCTTGTATCACATAATAATGCCTTCAAATGGGTGTCATCAGCTAGTATCTTGGGGCATAATCACATTTCATGTATGATGAGAATGATGGTGCCCTTTCTTTTACACTAAGTTATGTACAAGGAAATGTAACAGAAGCATGAAATATCCACAAAGACATACCTATCAAACTTGTATACTCACTCAACTCTATTTGATTTGCAATCAGCTAGACTTTGGTGCCTGAATACATAGCATTAAGCAACTTCAGCCCAAGATACATGTTGAACCCCATATCACTTAACAAATGAGGCAAACAAAACAGATGAAAGAAACTGAGGATTCAAGAATTTGTGTTTATTCTTCGAAACCGTAATGAAACTGGGTTCTCCAAAATAGAGAGCTTAACGTTATTCCAAGTTTCAGATTTAGTTGGAAGCTGAGAAATTTTCTCTAAGATTTCAATATCTTCAGATAGAACAGAGCCAAAAACGGTGTATTGATTTCTCCATTCCTTGTGATCCGCGAGGCTGATGAAGAATTCTGGACCAGAACCAACCCATGCTACAGATCCTCTTCTTACGGTAGGGCAGTACTCTTTTGGAATATCCTTGAACACAGACCCAGGGGATTCCAATGTTCCTTGAACAAGTGCAAAAGGAGGACCATATGGAGTCTACATCAACATTCAAATTCAATAACAGAAGACATGAATGAAATGCAGAACAGAGTGTAACCAATTCAAATATAATTACCAAGAAATATTGATCTAGAGATCACAAAAAGCAAAATAAAATCAATTAACTAACATTGGCAGGAAGTATAACAATACAACAACCAGTCATGTTAATCAAAATCAATTCATTGACAAAGAAATTGCTTAAAAAAATAATCAAAAAAAGAATAAAAAGATGCAAATCTATTATGCGGAAGATATGCAATTTTATAGTTATTAACATAATGAACCTTACCCTTTTTATGTGATTTCCTGCTGAATCCCAAAGGCTTCCTCGGCTTTCAGCTCTATGAATCTGACAACCAATACAGTGAGGCTGTGCCAAGAGCTCAAGAATGTAGAAGACAGAATTTGGAGCGCATTCGGGCAAAAGCTGTGGCAATGAAAGTTTAGAACACATTTTTTTTTCAAATTTCCTCCTTTCAATCTATCTATCAAACAAGTAGAAGAACATTAGATTGTCCGAAATCATATATCAGTAGACAGTCAAGCCATTGTATCTAGATATTGGTCATGATATAACTTTGCATGTTACAGTAACAGCATGATTAAGGCTCAGAGAAAACAGAATCTTCATCTAATAAGGGCATAAGTTGAAGCATAGTTCAAAATTAAACAATCCCTCCCCCTCCTATCCATGGACGCTCTAAAGTAAAGGGAAAGTATACGGCTAGATAACAATATTTGCAACACCTCCAAGCTACACCTACGACTTGGTACCGAATATGTCAACACAGAAATCACTCACTAATCTATCCAAAATTGCATTTTTAATATTGAACTTGTCTTAAACACTGGTTGACAAAATGCACTTAGTATCAACCCTAGTAAGAAGCCATCTTCCTTGCAACAGATAATCCTGCAATCCACGACTATGCATTAAAAGGACTACCTTTTCAAATGTTTCTGAACCTAAATCCCTAAAAAAAGTCACATATGTACATAATCTTCTCAAAGTGATCTTTTACCAATAACATGCTTTACATTGCTACTATTCAAACCTTTGGCTGATGCTATCAGCTGCAACTTATGAAAAGTTTCACAGAATAATCAGACCAAGTAGATAATAGATGGATGATTCAAGCTGAAAAACAATCACCATGGGAAAACATGTGATCAGATACTGCTTTGGAAAACAAGGCACAAATGGGTGCAATCACAAGAAATTCTAAACAAAGTGTAAAAATATGTGTTCTCTTTATCTCCAGGTACATAAGGCCTGTTTTGGACAAGCTTCTTCACAAGGATAACTAGGAGAGAAAAATAAAAAGAAAAAATGAAATGAGTTTCTTTATAAGTTAAAACTAAATTATGCATAAGCTAGTGTGTAGAAACTATCTCATAGTTTTTCTAAATTTTTATTTTATAATGCATGAGCTAATTTTAGCTTGTAGATAAGCTCATTTCCCTTTTTTTTTCTTATCTTTCTCTCTTAGCAAGCCAATCAACAAACTTCTTATGCATAGTCAAAAATCTCCTAGTCCATCTGTGAATGACTAAATGAAACATAAAACAATACTGATAAACCAAACAAACGTATTATCTAAAGCTTAGCAAAGTCTTTCACTACCAAAACATGTATGGCATCTATTGGTCCCTCTCCTTCACACACACAAATACAGAAATATAAAGAGAAGCAATTTATTAAGAATTAGATGTTTTTTTATTTTTTCAAACACATTGGACGTGCCTCATTTGTTAGATTAAACATTAAGAAATACATGATACAAATAAGATAAAATGGAAAACATGTCTAGCATACCAGATGAAAAATAACCAGGGTAAGTTCAATGAATGTAAACGATATAATATAGTGGGTATGCAGATAATTACTTACTTTTACACGAAGAATTCCATAGTCCGTTTCTATACCAACAATTTCCTAAAAATACATTGTATAAGGGAAAGTTATATATAGCTCAAAGATCTAGAGAAACTAAAATATATGCAACAATCACATAGCTTCATGCTGAGCAGACAACAAAAGGATGTTGAGAACATATGTTTGAGCAAATTGTAATGAACATAAAGCATTGCTTAATGCTTACACTTTTATTCAATTATGGACAGAAAGACGGGATACAATTAAGGACATAAAACTTGTCAATACATTAGAATGAAGTGATTGTAAATTAAAGCAGGATTCTCAAAATACATGTAGAGAGTAATGCGGCATGGTAACAGAAGATTAACTGGCAAGAAATACAATACTACCTATTTATTTGTATAGCAAAACTCTGCCTTTTATAACAACTCAAAGAGGAAAACATTTTGCAGTTCGTTCTACCTTGTTTCTCATCCATAAACAGGTTACTCCATAACACATCTCTTCTTTTTTTTCTTTTTCTTTTTCTTTCTAGTTTTTCACTTTGTTGCAATGATATTTTTTAATCAGACAAGAAAATACTTTTATAAACAAAATAAAATAATTTGACAGAACAAACTACAATAAATAATATGCCTACCTCTCCCTTATCAAAGACCAACCCAGAAGTCCACATTACTTGATCTCCCGAGTCTCGTCGATCTGGATTTAAAGCATCCTGTTGTTTTTTTAACCAACACTGAAACGAAAGCAGGAAATAAGATTAGAATCAACTATCAAGTACACCTAAAATTCTATGCACAAAAAACGGATTAAAATTTCATCTTTATTCAATTGTTCATTCAAGGCAATGATAAACTACACCAGCTAGAACAGCATATCTTTACAATGATGATACTCCTGTGTTCAACCAAATTCCCAAATCAAGCCATTCAACTAAAGCACAAAGGCATTAAGCAAATAGATTCTTACTTGTGATAATCTCCAAGAGTTCGCCATGTATAAAGTATTCAGTAATTAAAACATAAGGTATGATAAAGCCCAATTGCAAGTAGGAAAAAAATGACAACAGCATCATTTAAATTCTGAGAATTGGAACTGTTGGCTTTAGGCTCATTGGCATAAAAGAAAATCGGACATCCAATATGGAGTATCCAATGCACAACCACTGGGGTCAGGCCTTGGAACAAGTAGCATAAAAATTGAATCTTAGGCTAGATCTCACATGAGGAAGTATACCCAATGAAAACTACACACTAATGATAAATAAACACTACATGTGAAGCCAAAAGCATGTGCATGAGCCAATCCACACGCTAAATATCCTAAATCACATGCCACATATGAAAATTAAATCTAGCAGTGGCAAACCAAAAGAAATGCAACGATACCTCACCAAATCTAGATCCACACGCGTCTCTATCGCCACAATAAACCCAGGAATTACACAAACATGGCCCTCCCTCACCGGTACACATTCTCTTACACGCCATGCAACATTCCTCAGAGGAATTCAACATAAACTCAGAACCCCATTTGACAGCATCACCCCAAAGCTCCAAATGCTCAATCCCTCTGCAACATTGCCCTTCTTTTGGACCCTCATCTTCCACTGAAGGCAGAGATTCACTGTCGGGCCTGAAGACCACGGTAAGGAAAAGGTACACGGCAGAGCAGGAGATTGTGCCAATCAAGAAGAGGGCGAGAAGCGCGAATCTACCGAAATCTGAATCGTTTTGGCGACGACCCATTTTCCAGAATGCAGAGAAAATTAAAAGGGGTGCCTTTGTTTTTGGTTGTTCTTTTTTTCTACGTCTGGGGTACGTGGAACGTGAAGAACAGCGACGAGGAGAAGAACCTTGGCGGCTTTCTCATTATGAAGCAGAAACAAACAGAAAGGTGATGCTTCCACCGCAAATAAAAACGACACGTTATTTCTCATCAATCTATCTTTAACTCTTTTCCTTCTTTTTCCTTTTCCTTTCTTTGTGATTTATGCACTCAGTTTTGTTTTGTGACTCTTGTCACTATTTTCACCTCACATTCAGAGCCTGCAAAGTGCATGCACAACATAATTACTGAACAACCTTTGACAACAACCTACTTTCCACTAGGTTTGCATTTCACAACAACCTTAATTTATTAATTCTTAATTATATTTTAATGTTGTTCTCTCATCACAAAGGAAAGTTCCCCATCTTTAAAATTATCTAATTTATTAAAATAACTTATTACTTATCATTTTTTTTCTTTTTCTATATTCAAAGTAAAAAAGAAGAAGAAAAGTTTACCCTTTAATACTTTCACGGATTAAATAATATTTGGATAATTTCAAGGGATATATTATAATATTGTGATTTCAAAAAGACTAAGTAAGAATTTAAAGAAAATTAAAAAGCAAGGCATGGCTTTGAATTTAAGCAATTCAATTCATTTAAACAAAACATTTTTTTGATAAAAATGTGAGAAGTTTTGGAGAGATTGTTGACAACTGTGAATGCAACCATGACAAGGAAAAGGAAGGAATTCACAAAGTTAAAGATGGTTTCGACATGTGGATCTTCCACAGCTCAGTTACAATGAAAGGCTATTAACAACATGATATTTATTTATTATTGGATCAACATTTTTTTTTACCAAAGTATTGAAAAACGAACTAAACTGTGACATTGGCACAATTCCATAAGTTGAAATGCATAAAGTACCTTAAAGTTTAGGAAATGGTGGGTTCTGTTTCTCAGTAGTGAACAGTTATTTTTAGTGGGTGCCAGTGAACAGTGAAAACGAATTTTATTTGGTCTTCCAAAAATCAGTGCACAAGTTAGGTATAGCGCAATGTGATTTGACAATTGAGCATAAGGAGTAGATACTACACTCTCTTTTCTAACCTTTTGCTCACCTGTTTTTTGAATATATTCCTTTCATTGGTTTTTTTTTTCTCTCATAACTGTCTTCTTTTCTCGTAATGGTGAGAATTCCCACCATTATTATTTAAAATGAGCAGAATTTCTTTTATTATTTTAATAGTCAATTCGTGTCAGTTAATGGAACAAATTGTATAAAGTAATGTTAATATTGAAATCGTGTCTACCTTCTTTTAGGATTTTAATTAATATTTTAAATGAAATAGTATGTGTCCATATATATGTATTTGATTTTATTTAAGATATTAATTCAAAATTTTATGTTGGCATAATTTATTCATTTTAATAATAAAAAAAAATCCAATCCATTTTAGATGATACTAGTATGAATTACACCACTATCAGAAAAAAAAAAAAGAAAAAAAAACCCTTTCATTCCTGAATAAACCGTTTAGGTTATATTTTTTTCATTCTCATAATTTCTTCGATCACCATATCATATCATATATATATATATATATATATATATATATATAATTATAATAATTATAATAATAATAATATGTCCTAATCAAACTAATTCGCTATAATATCTCAAAATTAATTCAACTATATTCTTAAATACGTAGTCCAGAACATTAAGATTATACAATCTTAAATTGTTATATTTTAAATGACATAATCTAGAATATCATATTACGATAATTATATTTCAGATTATAATTATGTTTTAGATTATGTAACTCAAAATAATATTTTGAATTATCTAATCCAAATTATATTTTAAATTGCATTTATGTCATATGAAAATATATTATAAGTTATATAATTCAAAATCATATTCTATATTTCATAATTTGATTCAAATTATAAAATCTGAAATTATATTTTAAATTAGGGTTTGATGTAAAATATATTTGAGAGAAATATAACAGACTAAGAAGAAAAAACTAGGGTGGACCAAGAAAAACCGAGAGATGTGCAAGAATTTATGAGTGCAGGAAAAACATGGACCATGTACAAAAAAGTTGGCATTCCAATGTATAATACGATTTCTTAATAAGAAAGTTCAAGAATAGAAAAATAGCTCACTCCAATACAATTATAATTTTCTTGATGCTATTTTGGTACTCAATACAACCAGTACATGTTTGAATTCATATAATCCAAAACTACATTAGAATACTAATTATTATTAAAAGTTAATATATGCACATAATTTAGCCCTCCAAATTACCTTTAGATTCAATATTAATTTTGAATTGAAATTTTAAACAAATTTTTCATTGAATAAAAAAATACTAAATTTTACTGTTTACTTCTAAAATAAAATCATTTAAACACATTTCTTCGAAATTTATTTTAGCCAAAATCAAATTTTAAAATTAATTCCATTCTAATTCAATTCTACGAAAGTACTGACCACAGCAAGTGATTGAATTCATTTTAGGTACGGTCAATGGAAGCCCAAATGTGTTCATACTCAGGAAAAAGTATCTGACATAATTGATTTTTCTGTACTCCATTTGTAGTGATTACATAAATTAGGTACTTCAGTAGTTTGGTACATTTTATTGGTTACGCTTTATTCTTAGTAGTTGATAGTTGATTTGACAAATGCGTCAAACATCAATTGCAAAATGTTAAGCATGTCTGCATTTAATCAAAAGCAAAAATAAGTAGCCAATTAAGAATTTTATAAAACCCCATAAAAAAACAAAAGCAGCTTCAGAATGCATGTAAACACAATACAAGACAATTAATTAGAAACTTAGCGTTATATGGTATTTTACCCAGAATTACAATGTCGTCATGAAAGGAATAATTTACATAATTTGTAACGAGATCGTCATGTCAAAAGCTATGCAGAAACAAAATTTATCAAAGAACTTGGTGAGGGGCAACACCCTGCAGGGAAGAAAAAGAGAACACTGGAAACTAAACTCCAACAAGTCAGTTAGGATCCCTCACACCATGAAGGGTAGTGAAATGAAAGCCTTTCAACAAAAAAACTAAGAACAATGCAAACCCTGATGGAGAGAGAGACCAATCATTCACAAGAAGAACAAGGATCTAAATAAAGATAAAGCAATGTAGAGAATTCGGATTTGCATGAAATATAATAGAAAACGTCATCATATTAAACCTCTAGTGATTAGAAGCACTTTTGAAAGGCAGGTGAAATGTTAAAAAATCCTAAGAAACTTTTAAATATAAAAGAGTTAGTAATCTAATATTCTCATTTCGCAGGCATCAGCTCCCAGGGCCTTTTAACTCCAAACATAGGCGCCTAGGAAACTAACTAGCCAACTGAATTAAAAAAATAAACAAGACACTTTTTAGTATGATATTTTGGTTAGTTCATGTTTGTCATTGGGGTACGAGTTTAGTTAAATCATGCAGGTGGGTATATAACCTGGACATAAAGTGCCAATTCCCTTAATTTCTTGAAATTCAAAATCTGCCAGTAACAGATGATATTGAATCCGTTCAGCCACTTTACAACCTCGTAAAGTTGCATTTTCCAATGATATAGCATCAGGGTAATTGGTCTTCCAGATATTATGCAACTGGAAGTGTAGAAAAACAGTTGCATCACAAAAAGAAAAAGAAAAATATCCGACGGGGGCAAGTAAAGAATCTCAAGGAAAATTGTGCAATGCTCCATTTGGATCTTGTACTCCCCCTTCGTACAAGATATGATGCTAAACACTCCAGCAACACACTATCAGTGCATCATGCTTTCTAGGATGTTACTATTTCCTAATCGTTCCTTTATTTATTGCCGAAGTAGTGCTCATATTACTACTACCAATGGTAGCTCCACAAAGTGCAGTGTAGTTCATTCTTGTTCGTGATCATAGCACTGGCGAAAATATAATCAATCCAAAGAAATATATCTCTGTTGTGACCAAAAAAACCAACTTTATGACAGCAGGAAAAAAATCCAATAATCCGTAATCAAAAAGTAATATCCAGGGCCTTGGTTCTTTCCAAATGTACAGGATATGGAGTGTGATCTTTCACATTTCCCACCCACAAGGGAACCTTAATACGAAGTTAAATTATACATCATATGCTCAGCAGCACTTCCATTTCCATCTCTAATCAACTTCAGCTTACAGCACAAATTCAAGAGCTAGGAGTTTGTCCATGGAGAGATGACTTGAATTGACATAATCCTTCAATTAGTGGCATTCCCAAACCAGGCAATTACTTAGCAATGTTCAGCTCCAAATGGTAGGGCATCATATTGAGTATAAGCTTCAAATTCCACACCCTACAGCAGTCTTTTTGTTGTATTTAGATCTGTTCATAGACAAATTCACTAGTGACCAGGTGTTCAACCTTTTTCCAGTCATCCTTCACGAAAAATATGGAGATGCCATTCGAGGATAGGGAAATCTCAGAGAAAATGAGATTTACATATTCTGGTGCTTCGGCGTGTACTTTACAAAATGCAATGGCAGCAAGTTAGAAAACTTACCTCAATAATAAGGCCCAGAACCACCTCCACCCATATAGCTGCTGCTACCACCACCCACACCTCTACCAGAATACATGGATGAATATGAACGGCCACCAACCTACAGCATCAAAAACGCACTAAAATGAGAATCACAGATAGATAAACATAAAAAACACTACTTCCAATTTAGAAAGACAAGAAACATTACATCACTTCCACGGGATACGTAAACACCACCGTAACTTGTTGTGTACATACCACCATCACCACCACCAAAAGAACCTGACATGCAACACAAAATAACAACGTAAGCACCTAGCAATTGATGTTTAAGATAACACTTCAGATTATATGTGCAACAATATCCACCTCCACCATAACTCATGCCCTGTCGACTGCCATATGTCCCATGTAATTCTTGATTAGAAATTGAACTTCTGCTGCCACTATATCCCAGACTAGATCTTCCAATTCTACCAATCAAAATGAGGGATAGGTTACTAAAAGACACCAGAATTGAGGCAAGGAGAATGCAGGACAAGAACCTTGTTTAGATAAAAACTAACCTATCACCATAAGCATCTCCATACTGTGAAGCACTACCTCCATATTCATAATCTAAACGAGATCTTGATTGGCGAGCACCACTATCATACCGTGGAGGAACATCATCCTGATGAGAAATTAATGTAAAAAGTATGTCATTTATCAAAAAGAAAACTAAAATGATATTTAAAACAATGGCATTAAAATAAATGTATAGACTTCAGAAATAAAACTTACTATAGCAGCATAAGGACGTTTTGAGCCAGCTATAGTTTCATAATCACGGGGGCGTCCTTCTCGATAACTTAGATGGGGAGGAGGAGGCCTCTCAAATCTTTGGCCATAGCTGTCATCAACATAACCTCTCTTGGGTGCAGCACGAGATGTACTTCTATGTAGCTCAGGGTAGTCAGATTCACGGGCAGGATAATCCCTATAAGATGTGTGTCTCTGAGAGGCCACCCTAGACCCATAATCTGCAGCAACTCTACTTCTTGGGGGCGGTAGATCCTCACGTCGACTATAGTCTCTTTTCATGCCACTTTTTGAATATGTAGGAGCTAACAGGCCACAAGACAATATTATAGTATATTATTCATAAAGACAGACTAACAAGGGGAGGTCACACACAAACATATATATAGATGAATATTATATAATTCATACCAGTCAATCTCCTTTCATAGGTTCTAGCTGGAGGAGCAACTGGCCTGGCTCTTTCTAGCATTGATGTGACAGGACGTCTACTTCTAACACTAACAGGTCTAACTGGTGGAGCACGATTTCCGATACCTCTAACCACACGGGCAGGATAACTACGTGGAGCAGGTCGACTCCGTGAAGGCCTTGCCAATCTTCCAGAAATGCGACCAGAACGAAAGTCCCCATGATTATTATGTTTCCCACGGCCTCTCTGAAGAGGTTTCGAAAGAGGCCTTGATAATCGAGCCCTAACTTTTGCCTGAAACAACCAAGACACATTATATAATGTCACATTTAGCTCTTGCAAAAGTACAATGTACTTAAAGTCAAACTGACCTTTTTGTCACCTTCACCTAACCCTGCACTAGTAATGCTATCAGCACATTCCACAGCAGCAGCATGTGTACTAAATGTAACAAATCCATAGTTCTTCCTACGAGCAGCTGGCATGTTCCTAGCAAGCTCAATTTTTTCAATCTCTCCATATTTCTTGAGAAGATCCCGGACATAATCTTCATCCCATGATGGAGGTAGTGAATCAATAAATACAGTTTTAACCTGCAGTTGCATACACATGATCAGTAACACTGGAAAAAAATGACAATTGATCAGCGAATTTAAGGTATTTCAAGTTATTAACAGCTAAACAGCCATGACCATGACAGGCATAGAAAGTATTCTTAAATATGCAAAAGTTTAACCTTGCCAATTCTCCAATGTAAATTGGATTAAATTTGTGGGAAATTTTTAATCAAACAAGAAATTTAAGCCACAGTATTCTTATCGAAGCACCACGTTGGAAGTCAATGTAGATGTTATGCTTCAATAAGATCAAAGAATCATACTTTGCATTTCCTAAGTAATGACCCTTGGCAAAAGCAAGGAATTCAGATTAATAAAAATACCTGTGCCATAATTTCATCACCCAGATCAATAAAGGAGTCAGCAAAGGAAACCTTTGCAGGCTTATCAACTCCAAACACAACATCTCTCTTTTGCAATCGCCTGTATGCTTCCTTAGCATCTGATCGAGATGAAAACTCCAAAAAGGCAAATCCTCGGTTCATTCCCTCATTGGTATCATCTTCTACTAAAGTCAAATCGTCCACATTTTCTACTCCATAATGTTTCAGTTTCTCCTTCAACTGGCACCAGAAGTTGCATTTAGCAGTTAGAATGTCAAGCCTCAAATGTGGCAAGAAATAATACTAGTAAGCATAACTCAGGAAAGCTAGCAAGAAATAGACTAAGAGAAAAACTTACAGCTTCCTTTTTCCAAGTCTTGCATATGTTACCTAAGTAGAGAGTATCACTGTCCTGACTTGGAGTAACACCACACTGTTTACCATTAATCTGAAATTGGAGCAGTAAAGAAATGATTTAATATACTAGCAATTTTAAACCTGCTTTAACAACAATAATATAAAAAAATTACCACTGGATTTTTTAGCTCCACCACAGCTCTTTTCGCTTGCTCAACAGTTTCAAAACGCAAGAATGCAAATCCCTTGTTCCTTCTAGTCTGGGGATTTATCATCAGCCTGACTTCAGTAACTACACCAACTTTGCTGAAAACCTTCTTCAGATCATGCTCAGTAGCATCCTTATCTAGTCCCCCCACAAATACTTCAAATTCCTTACGCTTCCGCCTCTCCTTTACAACTTCACGGTGTTCCTCTTCCTCCACATCAGGCACCTGCACATGCTCGTGCTCCTCACCAGCATGTTCACCATCATCATCATCCTCAACTTCTTCATAAACATATTCAACTTCTTCATCACCTGTATCACCCTCTTCTTCACCTATTACCTCTTCAGGTTCTTCCTCTACTTCATCTGCCTCATCCTGACCTTCATCTTGTTCAATTTCCTTCTCATCATAGTCAACACCACTATACTCCTCTGGTTCATACTCAGGATAATTATCCTCTAAATCTAAATGTTCACCTTTTTCATACTCATCTATAGACTCTTTAACCTCCTCTTCATTGTCTGCCAAAAAATAAATATTTAAAACCCCAGTCAAATACACAACCCTTCTATCATCATATTAATTAATAAAATAAGGAAGTCCGTGTCTCACAGTCCTCATCATTCTTGGTCTAAATTATGTCCCCCATTGCATAATACATAGCACTAATATGCATCAGGAAAGGAATTAGAGGAAAAAATAAAACCCATCTTCATAGCATATCCATCCCATATAACAGCCTTCCATCTTAAGTTACAAAATAAATACAAAAAAGGAGCAATAAGAGATAGCACCATCCAATATAATCCATCGTAAAAATGTTTTCTATAAATAGTTCCATAACTTTCCAAAATGGTTTGGGTGGAAGGGCCATATCAATTTCCCTTACCACAACCAAACTATACTTTCACCAGTTATTTCCTAATCAAATTAAGATATTGACAAAGAACCAATAGACAGGTGCAGAACCCAAGGCTTTAAAAAACTGTCTGCAACCATATTTATGGCTGCCTCGTCAAGGTTTTTGGGCTTTCCACAATCTCACAATTGCCAACCACAGCTGTGGTCATCTAGGTCTGCAATTTTCCACAATGCCAAGGATTGTGATGAAACAACCACCACCACAATGTCTGCAATTTCCTACATGGATTGCGATGAAACCAACCACCACAACTGTCTCAATTTTCCCCAATGTCAAGGATTGCGAGGAAGCCACGACCATAACTACAACCGCGATTTAAAACCTTGGCAGAACCGAAATTCACACGACACCCATCTTAAAGTCCAAGTAAAAGTTTGAACTTTTGACAAACCCCATGAATCATAAAATTCAGAACATATAACAAAGCGTTTAAATACATGAAACCCTCCAAAGATCCAAATAAAAAATCTAAAAATGTATAAATTAAAGAAGGGACTTACTTTCCACCTTAGCCGACCCATTTGGAGCTTCCGGAGGCTCTTGGTCCACGTCAACGTGTTTCTCTTCCACTCCAACGTCAACAGCTGAATTTTCTGTATGATTTTTCCCCTCCACTTCCGCAGTTTCAGGCTCACGCTGGTTCTCAGGTGCAGCCTTGGAGGATCCTCTCGAAGCCCTCTTCGCCGCAGCGCCTCTCTTCACTACCCTCGGAGGCATTGTCACAGATTTATTGACGCAGATCGAGGAAAAGATTGGCGACCAAAAAAGACCCAATTGAAAATAAAACCCTAATTTGCAGAAGACGGAAACAAGGGTTCCCTCGAAGACGAATGAAAATTGAAGTGAATCCAAATTGGGAATGTGAAAAAAATATAAGAAATTTTGAGAAGAGGGAGACAAGGGAAAAGCAGAGAGAATCAAACAGGGAGCAAAGCGAAACGCAAAACCCTTGGCAAGGAATAAGTGGTTATATGGTAGTTATTAATGTTTGGAACAGGTCCTTGGGAAATTTTTTTATTTTATTTTAGTGAACGTTAATTAATATATAAGAATAAATATTTTTATACATAAAATTATATATCAAACATATATATTTGATATTGAATATTTTAATTATCAATAATTTAAAAAATAAATTCAATTAGCAAATAAAAGTAAAAGACAAGTTCAAAAGATAAAAGATTAAGAATTTTGTTTAAAAGTGGTTTTATTGAAAACAAGATTTATAAACTTTCTTTTCAAAATATTACCCCAAAATTGTGAAATAATTATTTTAATTTATACTGGTTAAATTATATTCTATTTTATATTTATGCATTTAAATATAAATATATATATATATATAGTGATTAAGCTTTATGTTTTTTGAAATGAAAATCATCTTAGAATTTAGTGATAAATAAAATAATACTTGAATATTTTTTTAATAAAAAAATTTAAAAAAACTAAAAAATTAATTATGTAGTTTTTATTTTTATAATAACAAAATTATAAGTTCTGTTTCTAGAAAGATATTTGTTTTTATTTTTATAAAAATTATTAATTCTTTTTAAAAAATTCTTTATCTTTTATTCGTTTATTTAAAATGATGATATTTGATAGGAGAAATTAATTTTATTTGATATTATGATTATTTATTTTTATTAACTATAAATTTAATGAATTTGAAAATGATATTGAACGGTGATTGAGATATCTGATAATAATAAAAATGTTAATTTAGATATAATATTTTATAATAAATTCAGACTATTTAAAAATTTAGATCCATATAAATAAAAGTTACCAATTAGTTAAAAATTAAAAGAATTTCAAATTAAGATATGAACGTGTTAAAATAAAATATATGGATTAACTTTATATATAAATTAAATTCAAAAAGTAAAAACACTAAATTATAAAATAACTTAGAAATAAGGAAAAAAAAAGCTAGATCAAAGGACATAAAACATCATAAATAAGATAACTTAGAAAAAAATATAAAAATAAAATAAAATATGGCAAGAGAGATAAAGAGGTTAGAATATAAGAATTCAACAAAAATAAATAAGGAAATACTTAATTACAAAATTGTAAGTGTGGTAAGATTTTGAGAACTGTGATAAATAATATATAAGTAAACCTATCACTTTCACACTCGAAAAAATAAATAAAAAGATAATTTCTATCTAATAAAGTTCAATTTATATCAAAAAGTTACTTCCTATATTCCAGAAAACCATTTTTTAGATTTCAAAAATAAGAAAACAATAAAAAAATAATTAAAGTGAATTTTACCACACTTTTTTGACATAAACAAGGTTTAATAAAATAAGCAAAATGTATATTTAAAGATGTGTTTAGATTAAATAAAAAGTAAAAAAAAGGAACAAAAGGAAGAAGTAGAAAGTGTAAAAAGTGTAGTTGTTTAATCACAGGAGAAGATAATAAAAATAAAGGACGATAAATAGAAATATTTCAGTTGATTTGGCTGTAATTAAAAAAATTGTATATTAATATAAAAATAAATTTAAAAATATTTTTATGTAAAGATAATTTTAAAAATAAAAATCAGAGTTAAAATAAAAAAATATATTATAAAATTTAACAAATAAAAGATTATATTTCAAACTTTTGAAGAGAATTTTTTTTTTTCAGTTTTGGATCTTTATTATATTTTGTATATTATTTTTTTTTAATTTATTACAAAGAGTACATTCACTCATTTCTATTTTTAAAAATAAATATATTCTTAGTGAAACTTCTTCTCTTAACAATGAGACATACACAAGCACAAAATATGTTCACCCTTTTTCATCTTTTCTTCTTATCACTCTATCTTCTACAACTAGCAACAAGAATTTCAGAAAAAGAGAGTTTTAGAATTTCTTTGTGCTTTGTGTGTGGAGAATTTTGATTATAAGAAAAAGAAGTTTGTATTAGTATTATTTGACAACATGGTATAGGATAGGTGGTGGGATCTTAACAAGGTTGAGAGTATTAAACATTTTAGGTTAATATTAGGGAAGTTAGGTGTCACAATAAAAATTAAAGAAAAATAATTTAGCATATCATAATTTTATAAATCTTCTTGCACAAGTTATTAAACATTTCTATTACACAATAAGAAAAATAATAAAAAAATATAAAAATCAAATAGAAACATTAAGAAATATTTTTAATAACAAATTTAAGAAATATCAAGTCGTCTTTAAAGAATAAAGCATTACGTTTTATTCTTTTTCGTCCCACCTTCTCAATCAATCATAGTCCAACAATACTTAACCTCTTATTCCATTCATTTCCTTAAAAAAAATCAATATTCTATCCCGTTCTAAAGCAAGCAGGTCAATGTTCATTATTTTCAAAATTTTGTTCTCTTTCTTACAATAATGTCGTATTTTTCTTAAAGGAATTTTTTCTTTACTTACCCTCCAATAACTTCACGTTAGACAAGACACATGATCCTCCTTATTTTAAGATATTGTCAATTGAATTTCAATTTTACGAATAAGTGAAAAACATTTTACAACGTCGTTCAATAAAATCATATTGAATATAACATTTAAAATATTCATTATTAAAATCTTTAAACTTATCCTACTTGTATAGATTGCACCTCCCTAAATATAAAAAATATTTAAAAATAAATAAATTTAATATCTAAAAGTTAATTTAATTCATAATAAAAACTTATGAATTACACAATTTAAAAATTATTTTTTTTTTATTTTCAAATCATGTAATCCAGAATTTTTTTTATCTTTCATATTATATAATCTAGAAATCATTTTTTACATTAAAAAGAAAAAACAAGTTTTATGATTACATAGTCAAGAAATCATTTTTTCATAAAAAGATATTCTATATTATATATTTCGAGAGTGTCTTTTAAAGTGTACAATTTAATAATCACCTTTTTTTAATTTTGGATTATGTAATTTAAAAGTTTTTTACAAATTACACAATCCAAAGAAAAATATGCAAAATATGTCTTCTGAAATGAACATCGTAAAGTTATTTTTGACTTCCGATTATACGGTGCAAAAAGAAATGACCGAAAGAACATCCTTAACTACGTGGCTAAAATTAGGCAATGCTTCTTACACCCCACATTTGCTTCCTGCATTCCATCAAAATATCATAATATCAAAAACACCCTTGTCAGAGTACTCCGAAGAAGAGTGGTGTAATGGATGTTAAGTGGTGTGGACGTTCTCTGACGACTGTGGTGGTGGGTGCTACAAAAAACCTTATCTGGCAGCATCATCATGAGTGCGTAGGGGTACAGAATGGGTATAAGGTTGTTTAAATATTTGTATCTTGAGAATAGGTTCCGAAAAACGAATTCCAAAATGGATTTGTATAAAATGTCTTACAAAAAATGTTTTCCGTAATAAATTTTTGTATTATGAAAAATATTTTCCGAAAGAGGGGATGTGAGGACCGAGTTTTGTATTATAGAAACGTTTTTCGTAAAAACTCTCTTACGAAAAATATTTTTCATAATACAAAATTTTCTTACGGAAAACGTTTTTTATAATACAAAATTCTCTTAAAAAAACATTTTTCATAATATAAAAATCTTTTACAAAAAATGTTTTCCGTAAAACATTTTACCCCAGTCTCTTTCAGAAAAAAATTTTCTAGAATATCCTAACCTCTTCTGTCGTCATTAACAAGACTATAAATGTCCATTCACATATTCTAATGGGTGCATGAAGCAAATGTGGGGGTGCAAGAAGCAATTGCCTTACTTTATGTACACTAGAGCCCAACTTACTTTTAGATATTTTAGTAGTGGCTTGAAAATGTTCAAGAAAGTACTTGGGACAACTGACAGAAAATAATAAACTAATTTCCTGATAATAAACTTAGTTAATAAATAGTATTTAATTGTCTCAACTTTATCAACTAACATGATTTAGGCTACAAATGATATCTGCCCAACATTAGTTGGCAGTGTTACCACTTCAGAGTAACAAGCATGGAATGTCAAATAATATTTTTAAGATAAACTAGATCTCCTTATAAGGCCCTTGTGAGAGAAGACAGTTTTGTATTCAACTTTGAGCAATCTTATACGATTCAGTACTCACATAATCATATTCAGCATAACTGAAAACCATCACCTGCAAACAAAGTTCGGATTAGTGTATGCATTGATACTTTAAAATAGGTAAAAAGCACTTCTGATTTCACTCAAATCACGATAGGATAATTAGTTGTAAATTCATCATTAATATGTTGCATTCCATGTCGTGTTTTCATTAGAAGTTTCTGGTTTTCTAAAACCTCATTTCGATGTTTACGTATGTTTGATAACAATTTAGCGATTGGTCAATGTGTTATTGAAGTTCAAGGATAACTGATACAACTGATTGACTTTAAAGCTCAATTTTGATTTTGTCTTTATCAATGGATATTTCATGTAGTGCATAAAATCTTTGCGTTTAGACCCTCTCAAAATGCCTTTAGAACATGCTTTCACAATAAGATGTGAAATCACATACTTCTTCACAGTATGCAGGTTATAATTTTAGTCAAAAATCAACAAAGAAAAAGGAACCTTAACTAGCTGGAGAAACAAAGACATAAATGAATATATAGTGAAAAACAAACATTTCTTACCATTATTCACGAAATGGCGTGAGATCAATTTTGAACTGTTGCTTCCCTTTGCTTACCTTCTAAAATATATCAAATTGGAGTTAGTCGAATTCAAGTTCAAAACTACAAGGCAGCTTATTGTTTTAATTTTTGGCAGAAAAGTACATGTATGGTCACTTTAACATTCTCATACTAGACCTAATCATGGTATAAAAAATTATATTTTGGAGAGAATCATTTTGTATTCTAAATCGCAAGATTCACAAACAATCTCCGTTTTTTGCTATTCCTACTATTACCATGACAAAACTCAAGTGTTAGAATGTGAATCATGTCAACTGTGAAAACTGTTTAGTCTTCATTTCCAGAACAAACTGAAAAAAGATGTAACACAGCTTTCTCTACCATTCATTCAGATATTTGGAGACCTAGTTGTCACATTTTTGGCTTTAGATATTTTGCAACATGTATTGATGAATTCTTCTATTGTACTTGAATTTATTGAATGAAATATATATCTGAACCTTTGTTTGTGTTCATGTCCTTCTTTAACGAGATTAAAAACTAATTTTAAAAACTAATTTTAAAAAATAATTGAACTCTTCCAAGATGACAGTGCTAAATAATATTTTTCTATTGAATTTTTTACCATCTTATCATCACATGGTATTTTAAATCAGTCCACATGTCCTTACATACCACAATAAAATGGCATTGTAGAGAGGAAAAAATAGACATCTCATTGAAACTGCACGCTCTCTAATGTTGAATACAAATGTTTTTGCACATAATTAGGGAGATGTAGTTTTGACTGCTTGTTTTTCAATAAATAGAATGTCTTCTTCCTTTCTTGAAAATCAAATTTCTCACTTCATTATTTTTCCAAATCTTTTATTTGATGCCTCTCGTAAGGTGTTTGATTGTACTTGTTTTGTTCATAATGTCTCTAATGTGTTTTCTTGGGATATTCTCCCTTCAAAAAGGATACAAATGTTATTCTCCAACTTCCAAAAGATACAATATCTCAACAAATGTCACATTTTATGAGGATACACCCTTTTTCTTGTTCTCCATGAAAACTCCTGCTTCCATTCAACAGGTTATCCTCGTTGTCATCTGATGATTTTGGCTTCTTTTGACTCTAACCCAACTGAAAACTAGTTTGACATTGTTTCACCACCTCTACTTACATACCAACACAGGGTAAAAAGGGTTGAGCGTTACAGGATAAAATTTTTCCATGTAATGTACTCTTGTAAAAATTGAACTCAAAAGGAGTTTATTTTCAAATTTATATTGCACTATAATATAAGGACCAATCATATTAAGTCCATTAAATTTTTATACTGATAGAAAACTGAGAAGCTCAATCCTTTTAATTATTTGTATAAGTCTTCTGATCTCCAAGACTAACTTAGGATTCACTCACGAGAGTTACAAAATCAGCTTGTTGAAGATCTAACTTAATAATCAAAAACAGATATACCATTGATCTCATAACCAGAACCCTAACCTTCTTGACGCACCAATCTCATCAACCGACCTCCCAATCACAAAACAGAATAGTATGAGTTCGAAATGTATCCTAAGAGTATTTATTATAATCTTTGTTGGCAAGATATTTAATAACAAACAAGATTTTATATATTTACAATAAGATATTTCCTAGGCACTAGAGGTATGAAGACTCGTCCCAATTGCCTATTTAGAGGTTATATCATGGAACTTAGAATCATAAATTTCAAGTAACAACTTACAGCAATAGCTACAAGCTCCTCAAGTAGCTCCTTCAAATGGCGCAAAGGCTGTCAAATAAGAGGATTTTGAACAGAGTTCATTAAGTGCCCTATTTGAAAAAAAAAAATTACAGGGAACATCCAAAGGGAAACAAATGTTGAGAAAGTTATGTTTATTAATCTGGATAACTGCGAAAAGCAACAACTCACCCACTGTGTTGGTCCATCAACAGGAGCATTCAGTGGATCATCATGCACCTGAAAGCCCAAGAAAGCTTTTAGAAGCTCAGTGATAGACAAAACACATAAAGATACTCTTTGAATATAAGATCTTGGAATCGCAAGTGATAATTATATAGCTGAAATATTACTCTAAAATACCTTCTTTTAAAGAATACCAGTAAATTATAAATGGCATCGGCTATTCCATACCTCCATGAAGATCCCATCCACTCCAACGGCAACTGCTGTCCTTGCAATGCAAGGTATTAGTTCTCGAAGACCTCCACTTGCAACACCTCCCCCATCCAACTATACATGAAAGCAGAATCTTAATCCAACCAAACTGGTGTAAGATTTGGAAAGGTCATTTCAGAATGTCAATGAAAAGCTTGAACTATAAAAGTCAGATATTAAAGTTCATTTCAAAAATAAAAACATATTTAAAGATTGTGAGAGACGCCAATATACTTAAAACATTTCAATGCAGCATAGCATAAAGGTTTATAGAACAAACTCAGCGAGTGAAAATCTTAATGGTCAAAGATTCTAAATGATTCTCAGTTCCTCATAAATCAGCAAAGCATAAAAGCAATGCATGAATTTTTGGCATTGTAAATCTGAAAACTGTGATCTGTAATTCTCCCAGCGAAATTAATGGAGTGACATTTCGCCTATGCTATATTCACGTACCAACATGCCCAATGCAAATATATAAAAGAGACAGATGAAATTGAGATAATTGATGTGAAAGTGAAAGGGAGAAAAACTTGCCAATGGTTGACAGAAGATTAAGGTGCCGTGTTTTAAAACACAAACTGCAAGCAACCCTACTTGCATAGTTTTACTAGTAATCTCCATGTTACGTTCTAGTGTAGCAAACTAATATAAGCCTATAGCCCAATAAAACTGATAACATAATAAGACTTGGAAAGTAAACTAACAATTCAAATATTCTAACAGATACCGTCAACACCAATACTACCGCAATAAGGTTTATCCCACTATTTTATGTTGCTTAAAATGTTGCAAGCTAAAATAGTATCACGTGAAATATACAGTTCAAAATGAAGTTAATATCAAACAAATATGGGAGTCAACAATAGTTAACATACCTTCTTTCCAGCAGGCTGTTGCAGCGAATGTGTTATATCAGCTACCTGAGGCAAACACCAATATCAAATATTTGGATTTCCAAAAACCAAAAGCATCAGAGACAGGTGCAAGAAACTTACCATGAGGAAATTCAAATCGGTGCAAAAAACAGCGTAGAAGAATAGTTCTTTGTAATAAGGGAATAGTAAAGAATTAAATTAAGTCTCACTCTTATAAATACTAAAATAAATGCATGCACTCTGGTTTACTTCTTTTTTAATTCATCAATTGAGTAAATAAATGATATACCTCTAAACCACACAAAAAAATGAATTAGGTCCTTTAAACCACACAAGAATCAATGCCTTGAATTTTATATTCAAAATAAAATACTCTAGTTCCAGCTTTTTAAGGATATTACTATAGACTCTTGATGAAAGTCATCTACATGTTAAAACTTGGATAATATATCTAGCCGAAGAAAAAAAATATTTTCAGGAGCGCTGGAATCAACTGTATCCTAAGTCAATGTGAGTTGGAGAGGAAGGAGAGATGCGAGCTTGAGAGAAATTGAAGCAACATTTTCCATATGAAAAGCTATATATCAGGTTGCTTGTGTTCACAGGGATTTGTCATTCAAAATATTTTCATAAATAAATGATTGAGACATGCCATCAAGAAAAGCTGCTGGAAGCAAATGCCCTTCTCTCCACTTTAACCTTTCATTCAATAAGAAAGGATATAAATATTCAAATAAATTATCCTAAAACATACTATAAAAGAAAGGTTTACTTACAATGGGACAATTGGCTTCTCTCATCCACTCCAAGTTACGTGGATCAACAATTAAATCATCTGCATGAAAAAAGGAGAAGATTTTAGTTAATTCTGGGTTTTGTAAAGAAAAATGCATAAGGCAACTCATTTCAATGATTGCTTTTCTAAGGCAATATTATACATCATATACACATTAAAAGTTTTGATTAAAATGAGAGGCCAAGAAGGCGGATAACAGATTATAAAACAAAATTGAGATTTCAATTTCAAATTAGACAGGTAAAAAGAACACAAGACTACTATGAAAATACAACAGGTGGGGATATAACAATAGCTAGCATCTCTTAATAGGATTTTATTAGTGAAATCACATCTTGCAGTACAGCAAAATGCTCTAGACATGAAGCATTAGAGAATGAAAGGAAAAGCAATAATTTTCTCCACATAAAAGCAATCAATCATCAATTATTGAATGGTTCTTGCAAGATTCACATAATTCAGAAACATACAGAAAACCTTTGCTATTTACTCACTGTATCCAAACATTGTTCCTCTCTCACAAACCATCACATTAGGATTTCCAGCTAACCGAACCTTTTCAGCTGAATTTGACATGACCTACAGACATGAAAACAATGAAATAATAATGGTAAAAATCAGGAGACACTAATTCCGAGGCTTCAGTTGAGTCATTGCTAACTATAGAAATTGTAACTCATAAACTTGGATAGTATACTAACAGAAGGAGCACAGAACTGGCCCTTCTTAATGTTGATAATTTTCCCAGTTTTGGCTGCTGCAACTAGAAGATCTGTCTGTGATTAGAAGCAAAATGAATGAAACAAGTAAAGTTGACACATAAACTAAATTGTAACCGCTAATTATAATGGATATTGAAATTGAATGCAATAACTATTTACTTGGCGGCACAAGAACGCGGGAATCTGAATGATATCTGCAACTCTGCCAACTGCTTCACACTGGCAAAAAATATATATATGTCCAATGTAGATTATGAGTCAGAATCTAACATATCAAATAACACACACAATCCACAAATTATAAACTGGAATAATAAATTTGATTATTCAATATGATAATATTACAAAATTATTAATAATAAAGGTGCTAACCATTTTAATTTTCAAATTTTTAGATGCGTACAACAAATTGTTAAGGAAAATATCAGTGATAATAAGAGAGCCAAGCTTGGATTTACAAGATATAGTTTCATACCAATGAAAGATCCAAGCAAAATATTTTTCAAGTTACTGTTTCTACATAACACAAGGGGAAAGAACATACAAGAATTCACACAAGGTATCAACTATTTCACGATGCTCACATTCCATTCGTCAAAGCACTTAAGAAAACATTTTGCTATTTTCTTATTTCAGCACTAGCAAACATATAATGATATCCTTTTGAAACAACATATATTTAAAATCAACTAGTCTGATTGGTATGCCAAATAATGTTAGACTATACATGATCCTCAAACCCTGCAAGAAGGCCATGAAATATGAATTCAATAAAACTAAATACTTTACCTGGATGGTCTCATGCACATCTGTCACTATAGGGATGTCATAAGCTATTTTAACCTTCTCGAGTATCTGAGAATAAAACAGAAAAATAAGAAAAGGAAAACATTCAACTAGGATAAAATAGCTTTATCCAGCACAAATACAACTTACATTTTAAACAAACACACTAAATGTCTATTACTGTACCAGTGCCCATGTCAATGGCTATATAGGTCATAAAATAATTCCTTCCTAAGTAAGACTTCTGTATAACTCCCACATACTAGAAAGATGACTTCAAATCTAGTAGTACCAGTACAGTATCTTTTTCTTTTGGCACTGCAAGGAGACATCATTGCTAATTCAGAACCTTGAAAGTCCTTACAATGGACCTAGAAAGATGATATTTCTCAAGACCCTGCAATAAAGTGTACGATGCTACCTCCAACTCTGACAACATTTAACTCCAGAATCTCGAGGATAGATAGAACCACAAAAAATATAAAGGACCGTGTTAAAATCATTAGCAAGATATATGGCTAAAGTACCCCTTACTATGATTTGGAAACTAAACACCCCTGCCTCTCAAGCTATCTTTTGGGTTTAGTTTAGGATAAGAGAATTTTAGGTTACTCATATGTAACTGAAGTCATGAAAAATTTACACAGATCTAATATAGTCTCATGTTATTGGATAATTACAACACCTAGAATCCTCAAGATACCAACCACAAGGGATATTATCATAACAGAATAGCAGAAATATGAACCTTCAATCCCTCAACCATCCCTGGGCCACGAAATGATTTTGATGATGTTCGGTTAGCTTTGTCAAAGCTTGACTTGAAAACCAAAGGTATTCCAACTCTGAAAGACACATATATTCTTGTTAGCCATCAACAATTAACATCACATCTACTAATCATTGAACTTCATACTGAAGACAAAATAGAAGTTGGCTTCAAACCAAGGAGTATTACTCCAGTATCCATCTTTTTCTCCTGAATAGGAAACATCTAAGTTGAGTTGCCAAATAATCTATTTTATAGTATCAACACCTAATAAGTGTTTGACAATTCATAGTGCTACAGTAGCAGTTCCATAATGGATTTCCATCAAATGGCATTTATTTTCCTATCGACAAAAACACATTAATCATAAATAAAGATAACTACATACTCAGATGCAATGCTTTTGATGTGCTTTGCCATCCGCAGAATGTGATCCTCTGATTCAATCACATTAGGTCCCGCTAGCAGGAAGAACGGGTCTGCACCCTGGTGAGATTCAAATAAATACAAGCCATCAAAAAAATTCAAAAACAAAATTGCACCCACGACCCAGAAAAATTCAAAGTCTAGAGACTCATAATCAGCAAGAAAAAAAGAACCTTGAGGTGGCTAAACAGCAATGGCGACGGATCCATTTTGCAGAAAATGAAGCTGCAGAGTGGGGAAGTAAGAAAAGATGCAGTAATTCAGCACGACGTTGTCAATGTTTTGAGAAGTAACGAAAGTTTGTGGGACTTTAAAAACTCGTGAGAAGTGAGAGTGAAAGAGTAAGAGAGATCTGAAGAGAGAAACCACGTAACTTGTACCTTATTCTCTTCGATTACAGTGGTACAAGGAATCACTCCTAAATATAACTCTAGTTTCAGTTATTATGAGAGTAATGTTTAGTTCACCACAATTCTGGGACAATATTTACAGTGACTTCAATGTTTATGAAATATTATATAGAAATTATATAAGAAATATACATACAATTAAAATAAAATTCACTGGATTAAGGTTTTCGTCTTTAAAATTTAATATTGTTATTTTTCATTTTTGTAAAAGAAATTGATCATTTCTTTGAGTTTAATTTTTTTAGAAATTAATAATAATAATAATAATAATAATAATAATAATAATAATAATAATAATAATAATAATAATAATAATGTATATGGTGTATTAGAGTATAAAGTGTTTATATAATGTGCCAATCTTTCAAGCAAAAATCAGAGAAATATTTAAAAAAAGGTGAGACTATTAAGTTTATTAAATTTTACATTTTCAATTTTTAGATTAATTTTTATTTAAATTAGTGCATTACATTAAGACTTAATTATTCTTTGTGTTTATTAATATGTCCTTTTCTTTTTCTAGTTCACATAAATTTTTACTTTCGTTCCTGTAACTTTTTTTTTTTTATTTTTAGTTCAGTAAAAGTATTTCTTTTTGGCTTCCTTATTTTTAAGATGACGCAGTATTGCTGACATGGCACATTCTTATGTTAGCATAATGTCTTTTTTTTTTAATGAAAATATTTATAAATTATAGGGAATAAAAATTGAAATAAATCAATAAAACATTTAAAAGTGACTTTTAAAATAGTTATTGTAACAACGCATTTTTTTACACTATCACTGCAAATTATTTCTGTATTGACTTTTAAAGTAGTTAACAATTTATGAATTGAATAAGAGTATGTTAAAGTGAGAGATGAATGATTAAATTATCATACCAATATAATTCCTACAAACTATTATAATATCAAACAATTTTAAATTCAATAACTTATTTGGAAAACTCATTAATAAATTAAAAATCTTTTCACTTGAATTGTGTCTAAAACAATTATATTAACATAAAATTATTGTATACCCTGTTTACACATTAAAAGTGACATGATATATATCTTTTAAAATATAAACACATTTGAATCATTTTACCATCATCTTATTCTTGTCCTTATTTTTTCTGTGTATCTTTGAAGACTATTATCATTTCTAATTTGCTAAGCTCAAGCCGAACGAATCCACCATTCCATTTTCCTTAATATGGCGTTGCTCACTAAAAGTTTAATTAGCCGTTCAAAAAAAAAAAAAAAAAAAAACTAGAAGTTTCATTAGATGGCTTGTGCTGATTTTGAGTCATTGGATATATAACAAAGAGGTATACATATGATTCTACTTTATCACCACATGATGCATTGCTTTACAACAAATGCTGACAGCATATATTCGCTTATGCAGATTTTCTGCCACTGGCAAAGCATTTCAAAGGAACACTTTAACTTTGTTTGGAACTTTGATTTTTCCTGATCAAATTATTTAGTTATTTTTGTCATTTTTATGTTCACTAGAGAGGCTCTTAGTTACTATAATTTTTAACCATTAGATTCGGTTGAAAGTCAAACTATGTAACCCAGGTGATTCATAATAGTATTATCATTTCAAATCCTGTAACATAGTTTATAAGTTGAGAGAACATTCATGGAAGTGATTTCCAATAGTAGTATCATTTCAAATCCTGTAACATAGTTTATAAGTTGAGAGAACATTCATGGAAGTGATTTCCAACACGCTAACTAGCAATGGCTTTAGTATCCAAATACAACACATGGGAGATGATAGCTTTATTGACATGTCATAAGGTGTGATTGTAAAAATGTTGAACATGTGTTAAACATAAATTCATCAAATTTCTCCAATCACATTTGTTTTCTTAATACGTGTGAAACAGATGCTTAAATGTCTAACCAAACACATACTCATCATCACAGCAGTACAGCTAATAGAAAACTTTAACCATATTTTGTATTTAGGGACTCAAGTCAAGTGATTAGTTTATACTATATTCTATTTAAAGAAAAGATTTCCATCTCAACATGAACTACTTTCTACCATTTATTTGTAGCCCCACAGTACTATCCACTACATTTTTGTAGCTAATAAAAGGGTAAAGACAACAAATATGATCAAACTAGCCGCTGTAATGTACAACAAATTCTGGTTAGCTATATAAACAAATGAGCAAATAACGATTTAAGCCAAAGAATCATAATGAGTTTAAATTACTTTCTACAGGACTATTAAACAATGTTTTGAGAGTGGGAGCCTCATGCCAGGGATCAACCTGCAGTGGCAATTAGGCCCGAGAGAATCAAGCAACAATTTTTTGACGCAGTACTTTGAATCTGTGTCATTGTTTCTGTCTGGCAGTGCCATTTATAAGAGTTGCCAATCATCCTCATTGGTTCCTCCATCGTTAATGTTGTCGGTGCCAAGGAATGTGTCATCTTCGAATCCAGTGTTGTCACCTGACACATCATTACTAGAGACTTGCTTTGAGAAACTCCGAGACTGAGCTACAGTGAACAATGGTGCACCATTTGATTCTTCTGCAAGCTTGGAAGCTTGGGAGCAAAAATCATCAAAATCATCTGCCAACCACCATTGATGATGAGAAAGCTTACATATATTAGCCATAATTATTGAACACAAGAAATAGCCAAACCAGCAAACCTTTGTCCCGGCAGTAAAATCCAATAGCCAAGGATGGATCAATTGAATCCAGGGGTATGTGCCTTATAACACTGGTAAGAGTTTTGAAAAACTTAGACAATCCAGAAAGAACGAATTGTAGTTAACAGAATAAAATAAAATCAAAGTTCATAGAAAGCCTACTTGCAATGGTACGATGAAGTACTATTAGGCTCCTGAGTATCCTCACTGATATTAACTACCTGAAAACCATTTAAGACGTACTTAGTGAACTATTAATGCTGCACCAACCCAATAACAGCCTAAACACTGTATGATTGAAGTCATGCTTAAACAAAATAAAAGAAAAAAAACAAAATAGGATTTCATTCCCTCCCAACAACTGGGTTATCATGGATCCATCTGTTTGCGCACCTTTTCTCCTTTTAGTGATTACCAGTTCTTTTTTATTATTTTGTTTGGAACTCAAGATCGGCAAAGATAACCGTATTTCCTCTAAACACAAAAAACCATCTCAAGCTCTGCCAATCTCCAAATATGGGTATACCTACATCATTAACTGACTTCTACTACCCTTTTCCTATATTATAGTCAAGAATTTGTAACCAAAAGTTCAAGATCCCATTGTTGGCTACCCATTAACAAATTCAAAAATCACAATATGGCACAATAACTAACAAATCGTGCATGATTTTAAACCTGCAAAACATTCTGGAAGACCATCGTTTTAAACTTATATACATGTATTTGCATACACTAAGATAATTCTATTATATAGTTAAAAGCCAAATGATGGTATGTGGTAGCCAATGCTGAGGATGAAGTGCCAACAAAAATTAATAAAAAGAAAAAAGGACAAATCTTAGCAAGTAAGAATTTTTTAAATGGAAAAGAAAGCATTTATTATATCAATACACAAAAACATTGGTACTAGCTTTTTTTCAGTAATTGACAGCAGATTTGAAATCAAGATGGAGCAAAGCGTGCCTGTAAATTATACATTCAATAAGCTAATGCATATAAAAGAAATATGATACAATTTTCACAATCTCAAAAGTATATGAGGTGCAAAAGGCATAATATTTATACTTTCTTACCGACTGAACATCATGTGGATCAAGGTAGAATGCCTTTTCACTCTGAACACCAATAATGTATGTTGACGCACCTGGTTTGCCACCCATGATGCCGAGGCTTTGGGGAAATTTAAAAGTCGAGTGCAATAATGGAATATACCTGACAATAGCTTATACATGCAACTATCAGTGATTGCATTACAGTAAAAAGTGAAATTATAAAAACTTCATATGCCAAACATGAGCATACAGGTAAATTTACCTATGATTATGAGACTACAAACACCTACTACACCTAGTTATTACCTCTATTGGGTACTAAATCATTGGGAAGACAGAGACAATAATGGGTTACATCACTATGCAAAAATGGCTTAAGTTTGAGCCAACAATGGTTTTTGCAGGGCTAGTGATGAATAATTACTGGAGTCTACCTAAGTGATCAGGTTTGTCCGCAACAGTTGTAACTCAAAGTATAACAACAGGGTTGAGGGAAAGGAAATGTAGCTTTGAACAATTTTGGCACATACTCAACAGTAAATATCATGCAATTTATTATGTTTTTAATTGCCTTATCTGATTTAAAATAGACATCGCAAAAAATTTAAGAGAAGGAATAAGTATACTGAGACTAAGTAAGCTGCACAGTAGTTGTATCTTTAGGTAGTTACGGATCTGAAATTATTACTTTTGTCATTTTTGTGTAGTATTATATCTTTATAAAGTTATTAGTCAGTTATATGAACAGAACGGTGTGACAGTTATCAAGTGATGAATGATGTTTTATCTGTATGCGGCTTGAGGGTGTTATTCATTGGATAATTTACGAATTTCTGAATACGGGAGACTCCTTGTTAAGGGGAAACAGTGTGTTGCATTTACATACTTCAGTGAAAAATACATAATTCAGTCTGCTTACTAATTTCTAAAAACCAGATTTTTCCAGTGAAATATAAATAATTCAGTCTGCTTACTCTTGACTTTAACAATTTAAGAACTAAAATAAAGGAAACATTCCCACTCACTCCTATTATTTGTAAAAGAAACCAAACAGGCAGAGAACATTTCTATTTAACAAATACAAGATACTACTAGGCTCAATTGTGAATCACTCAAATGGTACCAATGAAACTTGAAAGTGTAACACACCTTGGATTGACTTTATCAAGTCCAAGAACCAAAGGAACCAACAAAAGTAGAGGTGTCCAAGCAGCTAGGCCCCTTGAAAACTCAGAACAGTGTTTAGAGGCATCTTCAATGCAGACAACCGGTGCTCCACCCCGTTCCCCATCCTCATCTCCAGAAACAACATAAATAGCCATTGGAAGTGGTGGTTCTCCAAGGTCATTTTTCTCCCTCTGGATACGGGCAAGAACTTCCCATGTACGACACATGGCATATGGTCCAACCCATGACCCAACAGCAAGGCCATAACCTTTACCAGCTTGAAGAAGATTGTGGATAGAAAAGGCAGAAGCCTCTGAATCACCAAAAAGTTGCAAGATTTTTAAATATTCTTTATCCACTGGCTGCAAATTAAAGAAATAAAAAAAAAATACAACAATGAGTCAACCCAAGGGCAATATATATCAAGGCAAAAACAAAACATGCAAAAAGATAAACAAAAGAAGGATAGAAAAGAAAAAAGCCTCAATTACTGAAACAAAAACATTGCATATCAATCACCTGACCTTATCAACAGTTTTTCTCCACGATCTTCCTAATTTATGAAAAAGTAATGCCTGCACACAACAAGAAAGCCACATTAGTTGCTTAATTTTGAAAGACAACAAAAATAAGACAAAAGAGGACAGAGATTATAAGAAGGTACCGTATTACAATTCTATTGTCAAAAGAAATCATTAAATAGAAAGCATAATACCTGAGCAACAAGCATCTGACTGCTTCGAAGCATACAGCCCCAATTAACATCACTAGTATACTTTGAATCTCCAATAGCATCAAAGCCTATAGATTATACATATTAAAATTTGTTAGTCTAATATCTATTATCTTAATATGTTCCAGAAAAGAGTAGCAAATATTCATCAGACCTTTACGGTACGTAACTAGGATTTTTGAGGAAAAATCTTGCTCAAACGATGCCAATCCATTACTAGTATCTACACTGCCAGTTGATTCTTGCTGTGAAATCTTATGACAGACACCTAGAAGCCATATATCACCATCAGAACTTGAAATGTCAGTCCTGCTTGATCCTAGTACACGCTCATGAAATCTCCTCATTGAACCACTGGTTACAACTTTCCTCACAGCAGCTGCCCACCCACTACTTCGAGAATGAACTGCTTTCTTTTCAGAAGCCGATGATTCACTAAATGATTCAGCCACTGAATAACCAGATGTAAAGATGCTTGACCATAAGGAAGCCTTGGGAAACTTACTGTCACTGGACCCTGCTTTTAAATAAGCAGGCACCTGAGTACAATCTACAGTCTCAGTTGAGCTTTTAGAAGTGCATTTCGAAGCAACAATCCTTTCACATAAACCCTTCAATACCATTATGAAGCTGAAGAAAATAAGAGAATTGGCTCATAGAAGCAAACCAAGTTTGTGCCAATATCTGCCAGTAGAAAGGTAAGTAATGAAATAAGAAGCCTTAAGAGCAAACGCTCATTACTATGCCTAACAAAAGTTGAAAGATACACCAAAAAGCACAAAAAAAAAAACAATTTTTTCTTAAGTTAAGACATTCCGTAGCTAGCCAACAAAGACATGATAATCTGCATTCCAGGCTTCTACAATTTCACAAAGGGATTATTTAGGAACAGCCGATACAGGTTGGATCAAATGGCTAAAGTGATGCAAATAAAGCTTTATTTCCATTAGTAGAAAGAAGAAATGTATTCCAGTCTATGAATAAAGAAAGAAAGCTAGAAAGAATCAAAGTAAGGGATCAAGCAAGAAAGAAAACAAACAACAATAAGAATAATAACCTATGGTACCCTCTACCAACCACCACAAATATCTATCCACAACTTCTTCAAACCCCAATCAAAATAAGAAGAAGAAGAATAAGAAGAAATTCTATTAAACTTAAGTGCTTCAAATCCAATAATCATCTTAAATACAAGAGAAAAAACATTACACACAAACGAATTCACATACACGAAACCAAGAATAAATGATATTTACACATGCTGAAATTTTCCCAGAACTTCTAATCCAGACTGGAATTTTGCTAAGAGACCCAATTTGAATGGGTTCCGGGACATTCAATCAAAGGCTTAGGGAAAAAACTAAAACAGATAAAAAACAAATCTGTGGGATAAAAAAATAGATTTTTTTTAATTAATGGGAATTCGAATAAAATAAGGTAAAATAATTAAGAAAAAAAAACAAACAAAAGGGAAAATGTAACTTACAAATTTAAGGTTGTTGGTGAGCGAGCACGGCGAGACTATACAAAACAGTGGGAGAATTCCGATCCTAAATTCTCAGCTACGAGACTTGTTTCGGACGGACTCTCCTCCGTCTCTCTCTTTCAAGTTTTTAGGTATTTTCCTTCTCTTATTTTTATCTTTTTTTTTTTTTTTATTCATAAACTTTAGGTATGTCCCTGACACTATTATTAAAATAACACAAGTCTCCAACTATAGCAAACAACATTTACAAAACAAAATTAAGTTTATTTGGCTGAAAAAAAAATAAGGGTTGGTCAAATTTTCTCTTCTTATCTTTTCCCTAAGTGAATTTTCTGTTTTTTTTTTTAATTTTAAAATGTATAATTTATAACCCTTTTTGATTTAAACAGGTTTGTCCTTCAAAAAAATCAATGCTTCAGTTTAATTAAGATATTAATTAATGAAAAATATTTTTTTACAACATCATCATTTAATTAGTAATGAGTAGGAATACATGATGGAGATTATATGGGAGTATAAGTAATTATTTCTTGAGAAGAATACAATAATTTTTTCTTTATGTCATGATAACTTGTACGATATATAATTGTAAAATATGGTTTTGTAGAATGATGCGTGAAAGCTTTAGACTTTAACCTTAACTTTTTCTTTTAAGAAACAAAAGAAGTATTTGATAAGATAAATGTTTATCTTTTGTATGATCAGAACTCAAATTATAACAATAAATAGCCTATCAAATTTCAAACATCAACTTATAGGGGATTTAAATAATTTACATCCAATTGTATGATATGAGTAGTTGATTTAGAGAAAAAGAAAATAAGGGAAATTATAATACTTTCAAAAATATTTGATTTTCTTTTTAAATCTTGAATAAAATTCTGTTTTAATTGGATATTCAATATTTATGAAAAAGATATTAAAGAAACAATATTCTAAAGAAACGAATCTAACTACTTTTACTATCTACAGAGAATAGTATATTGTGTTCACAAAAGTCGCAAATTTTTTGTTATCATTTTTAAATTTTAAATTCAAAATAAGAGATTTGAATAATTTTCTCTCAGAATTTTTAAAAAATATAGAATGAAATATTTTTTTAAAATGATGAATTTGTTTTACATTTTTTATTTTATGTTATTTTATATTTTTTAGACACTACTAACTGTGCAACAGACTTTTTTTTTTTACTTCTTATAATTTTCTTTTATCTTCTTTTAAAATTTTCTTCTTTTTGATTATTTTTAAATATTTTATTATTTTTAAAAGATTTGTTAATAAACTTTACAAATTATAAAATTATACAGAAAAAATTAAACGATGATAATAAACACAATACAAGTGTAAAGGGAAAGTTTAATAAACAAATTTTTAGTTTTTATAAACAATACTAATTTAGAATTATTAGTGTTTGTTTTGTAAAATTGATAATTATTGATCTGAAAATGTTAGACAACACTAACCCATAAACTAGTTAATAAATATAAAATGATATAAAAATATATATTTACATAATTTTTTTTATTTTCTAGAAAAATATACTATTATATAGTTTTAATTTTAGAGTTTTTAAAAAATTATTAAAAAATCTAATATCTTTCTTTTTATTTAAAAAAAATATACATTTTTTATTTGAATAAGTTATTTTATCTTAATTAGTTAGCATTGATAAAAATTAATTTTTACTTTTTTCATAACTTAAATTTTTATTTATTAATTTAAATTAATTAAATTTCTTTATTACATTTAACCTTGTGTCTAATTTTTATAAAATAAACATTGAGTCAACCTTTTATAATTTGAATTATATACAAAAATTGCAAGTAATTACATAAATACCACAAATAGTGCAATAATTATTAATCTTTATAAAATTTAAAAAATATAATAGTAGATAAAAAAATATAAAAATATAAAAAATAAAAATATATAGTCATAACTCGATCAATAATCTATAACGAATAATCTTTGAAAAAAAAATCAATAAACTATCTGAATCTAAAAAAAGTAAATATATGCTTATAATACTTAAAATTGATTGAAAAATATAAATTCTAAAAATTAAATAATATTTGTTGAGATTTATAAGATAATATAACAACTAACTTGAGATTATCAAACATACCTCTACAAACAAAAATACTTAAATTTAGTGGGTTAAAATCACTATTATATATATATATAATAAAATCAAATAAATTACAAACTGCTTTAATCAATTCTTAGTTTATAAAATGACTTTATACTACAAACTTAAAACCAAATAAAATAGTCTGTAGTTTATAAACTAAAAGTTCACTAAAATAGCTTTTATATATTAATTTTAAAATTTAGGTTGACACTGACATTTTTTCTGAGTTTAATTCGCATACAGGCAACGAGAAAAGTTCTTCATTTACCAAGCTCAGAACCAGTGTAGTCAGACACTATAGCTAAACCTAACAAAATCAGGCTTACAGGTTACAATAAAATCTGTATTTGTTCTATTCTTGATTATGTGTACGAGAGAAAATACTTTTAGAGTTTGAAATCACATATCCATCCTGAGATAATGGAATTCTGTTTTACTTTCGTATTAGGCTAAGAATACCGTGCATCGAGACTGAAGAAAGAGATCACTTTACACACTGACAATATCTGATGGTGATGATACAACAAGGAGGTGGACACAAAACAGATCCACATACATATATACACATAGTTAAAACATAGATAAAATGCAAGTAGCCAAATTCAAAGGAAAGTTGATTCAAACACCAATGAGAGAGGCCTGAGCTGAAAAACTCAACACACTTCTCAGCAGCTTCCAGCAGCAACATCCTTTTGCCAACTCAATACGCCTCCTGATCCCCCTAATCACAACACAGTTTTCAATAAACTTTGATATAACATAAACCCATCTAGTTAACTCTTTGAATTTTCAATCATTCAATGTGATGAAACGAAAAGAGCAAGAAGTTATTATTAAGTAACTCACTTTCTTGGGCGTGACGAATTCTACGAATTTCATCTTGGCCTTGTTCTCGTTGGGAGACCTTTTGCTCTGCTGAGGGTGGTATTGGAGATGGTCCCTCTCCGTTACGTATTTTCTTATATGCTCTCTCACGAACCTTTCATACAAGTAGGAAGCTCCTTCGAACTGTGGCAACACCAGCCATGCAGCTGTCAATAGCTTCACATCGTACCAAATCGGTATCCTGTCAATCTCAAATTTACTTTCAGTTATTCCTTACTACCAACATAACTCCACGCATAATTATGTTCAACAAATATGATAATTAAGTTGATCAACTATCAGAGACAGTTAATTAAGTTAAAACTCACCACTCTAATACAGGTTGAAAAACCATTTCCGCAAGGCTGAGGAATGAATAAATGATCCAATAAGCTAGCCATTGTTCGTCATCCAACTTGGATTGGCTCTCTATTGCTACCACCGATGCATACCTACATGATACTAACAATTACTACTATAACAATAATTACTTGTATTCATGTCTTATTTCTATAACTAAAGTACTAAATAGAGGATAGTTATCACGGAAGGGTAAGGGATACTTACAAAGGGTATAACAACGTCACAACCGGCCTGAAAAAACAAACAACACAGTTATGAATAATAGTAGTTTAACATATACAGATACATATACAGAAGAATGATGAATAAAGAAATATAACAAGAACAACGTAATTGATACCCAGCAATTGAATGAAGCTGGCTGATCAAAGTCCACAACTTTCCCATGTGTTGTTGTATTTGGGTATGTTTTTGACGTGTGAGATTGAGTGAGGAATAAGTGGAAAGCTCTAAGGTTAAGCAATGAATTGAGAAAAGGTTTGAGAGATGAGAAAAGAACGAGAGAGGGAGGATTATAAAATGTGTTGAGAAGTGTGATGATGGATGATGGAACAAGGGGACCACGTGTGAAGAGAGAGGGCAAGTATCGGGTTCTGCCTTAAACGTGTCATGCTTATTATCACCGTCTAGATGAGAAATATTTCTTCCAATCTAACGGTATTAATGGCCTAAACTTTTTACGAAGGTTCTTTGCCCAAAGCACAAGCCACGTGTGCACGCTTTTTAATGCATGCGGCTTGGTGACACGTGTCCATTGGACGCGTCTCCCGAATCCTAGATTGTGTTGTGGTTTAGACAAGGGTGGAGAAACCGTATGATTCTCTGAAACAGTTGTTTTGGTCGGTGGGTTGCAGGATAGTTTATTTGCTAGTTTCCTTTTTTGGGATGGGGAATCACAACTGGTTTGGCTTCCTATCCCATTGACACTGTGCGTAGAAAGATGATGATGACTTCTGGAGAGGCTGTGAAGTATAAGAGCCCTTTGCATGCATTCCAAGCAATCGTGGCAAAAGAAGGTACCAAGTCACTCTTCAAAGCTGGTGCAAACATATTGCGTGCTGTTGCAGGTGCTGGAGTGCTTGCTGGCTGGTTATGATAAGTTGCAGCTTATCATGTTCGGAAATAAGACTCTTGTCTTGATTTCTAGTGTGATGATATATGATATATGATTGTGTCACATGAAAGTTGTTATATCCAAGCTTGCATGATATGATATTTATGAAAAAAAAAAATAAACTTAAAGTCGTTTCTCACATATGATAAAAAAGTTAGACTTAAATATATATATATATATATATATATATATATATATATATATATATATATATATATATATATATATTTATATATATAATATTTATATATATTTTTTTTTTTTTTTTTTTTTTTTTTATATAAA
>Ga0099825_1000347_pt1 | contig 46148 bp, 26 predicted proteins | sample SiratroredBW_FD_76838 | JGI IMG/M metagenome (GOLD analysis project Ga0099825, IMG submission 76838) | Root nodule microbial communities of legume samples collected from California, USA - Siratro red BW | ecosystem: Host-associated > Plants > Roots > Nodule | place: USA: California | collected...
GTATATATATATATATATGTATGTATATATATATATATATATGTATGTATGTATTTCTTGTGGCGCTTGCCATTTATCATGGTCGATCGTGATGGTTCATTTGATAATTTACTTATCATTGTTGGAAATCTTGTGTGAATATGAATTCAACATAAAAATTAAATAAGTTCCTGGTTGTTTCCATACGTTAACTTATTAATACCAAGCCTTTAATCTTATTTTACTAAAGATTTGGGTGAATTGAGTTTTGGGAACTCACCTGGACCAGGCCAGACATTCAACTCAGCTTTCAAACCTAAACTTCTAGGGCTTTTCTTCATGCACTCTATGATTTATAATTGTACCCTCATAATTTTTAAAATAACTATTTTATTTTTTCTAATGTGACTTCCGAATGACCTGTTTTAGAAATTTTTTAGAATAAGTTTTTCAGAATATACAGAATAGAATTTTTAGGACTTTTGGAATATAATTTTCAGAATAAGTTTTTCATATGAAATATATTTCAAAATAAGTTTTTTTTAACATATATTATATTTTTTGAAATGAGTTTTCATAATAACCTTTCAACCAAACTCACTGTTTCTCTCTGCAGTGCCAACAGTAGCGTGGAGTAGTAAAGGATAGAGTTTTAGTCTTTTTCTTGTAGGATGGGGATGCAAAAATAAAAAATCAATTTCGGTTGGATGAGAAAAAAAAAAGGCCAGTAGAGTGGGCTACTTAGAAGAACCAAGAGGTTAGAAAATATAATATGGTGATTCCAGAATATAATAAAAACTAAGCATCTTATTACTTGTGAAAATACTATACTTTTTGAATTACACATTATCCTTTTTTTAATGTTCACAACAACCATCTTACAGTGTTACACATAATATTTTCTAAGGTTAAAAATTTGATGTAATATATACATTTAATATTGTATTATATATCTTTTTTTTCTTCTACTCCATTTTCACCGAAATTAACACTGGCTTTAAGCAATCATGTGAAAATCGTACTGGAGTGAACTTCATATAGTGGCCTCTAAATGACGTCAATGCCCTTATGTGTTGGGAAATTGGAGAACCCATTTAACTTCTATTTTTTAATCTACAAAAAATAACAACAAATCATTTTCTGTTGGTCAAGGGAAGATATTGTGCGAGCTAGAAGAGAATAAAGACATTATTTTCAGTCATATAACTATATACATACAAAAAAATTAATATATAAAATATTATAATCATGGTAAATAACATAACTACAATAAATGAATAAAAACTAATAATGAATTTGGTGAATATAGAATGAATCACATGATATAAGAGAGAATAAACAAATATATAACTTAAGAAGGGTTCTTTACATGAAACAAAATAAAGAATAAAAAAAAGTAAAAATAAGTTTTTAGGTTATTTAATAAATTAAAAATATTTTATTAATTTAAAATAAAAATAGACATCTCAATGAAAACAAGATATATACATATTCATCCACATCCTCAAACTTAATTTAAAAAAGGGTCCATTATTTATTTGTATTCATGCAAGTTACTATTATATGCTAGAGTTCATAGTTATAATGTAAGAGTAAGCTATAAAATATTTACTTTAATATATTTTAAATTTTTGGAAATGTATCACTTTGTTATTTATTAATGTATTTGTTTTTAGTGTTATTATGATTAGATATAATAATTTAAGTTAACATTAGACTAGCTGCCTTAAGACTGTACAGTGAATTTTCTCTAAGCTAATTAAAATTATTCTTCGATACTTCTTATCTTCTTATTCACATGTTGTGTCATGTAATTAAATGTTAATTTTTGTAGTCTTGAGATAGATAATAAGATAATTATGAGTGTGATTATTATGTAATATAATTGATGTAAAGCATGACCATATTTGAAGGTTTCTAATATTCTTCTAAGTTGAATTCAAAAAATGTGTCACCAATAGAAATGCATATTGATGAGAATTGTTCTTAGTCTCATTGAATTTGAATTTCAGACCTGATTAAGGTGTGAACATAATTCATGCCATCAAAACGAAATTGGATGAACAATATGAAATATACAAATTGATTAACCTTAAATTTTGCAGAATTGGAAAATAGAAATTCTGACATATAGAATTTCACTTTGACAAAAAAATGACATAAAAATAGACATTATAAATAATAAGATTTCGATGAATCTTGAGAATCGTTATAAAAATTAGGAAAATCTTGAAAAGATTAAATGATTCAAGAAACAACCTTAACTCAAATAATAACAATAATAACTAAACATTTTGTTTATTTCATTCTATACTAAATTATTCATAACAATCTAGTTTTCTTGTACTTGGAAATATATAAAAGAAAAATATAATCTTAAAATTTCAAACACAGGGATAGTTAACATCAGGAATTCAAATTCTATTAAAGACATTTTAATAAATTTTATACCCCTTTTACAAAGAAAACAACATAATCAAGTTTCTTGTACTTGAACATATATAAAAGAAAAATATAATCTTAAAATTTAAAGCATAACTAATATACTTAAATAGTTAATTGAGACAGTTAACATCAGAAATTCAAATTCTATTAAAAGCATTTAAATACATTTTATACTCCTTTTACAAGGAAAACAACATAATCAAGTTTCTGGTGAACCTTCTATTTCAAACAAGCAATCCATGTAAACTTTTGCAAAGTTTTACTAAGTTTGTTTAACTCTTATATTGGATGTTAAACTTTAATTTGATTATTAAAATCTTCATCTTAAGAGCTTCATCTTGATCAATGATGTCTACATCACATATGTATAGAACTTAGAAACATTTAGAAAACTTATATTCATTTTAAAATATTGTAATAATGTACGGTCTTTTATTTATTAATTATGTAATATGTTTCTTTTATATATATTGTATGGAAATTTAATGCATGTGAATGTAAATTGTACTAAACTTTTTGTTTTTAAGGTAATTTGCCTCCAAAACAATTAGTCTATTTAAAAATATATACACTTTCAGAATTGATTCTTTCATTAATTCGAGTCACTTTCAATATCCATTATAGTCATAATTAATATTGAAAACTAGTCACAACAATATTGATAATTGATACTTTTATCTATTTTCTATCTAACATTTGTTCTACAAATGAATTTAAAATACTCAAAGAACTAATATTGAATATGTCTTCTGTAGCCAGAAAACCTAGATATTTATTTGGATAAGAATGTACATAAATTACACAGTATACAAATTAATCTTATTTTACAAATTAAACTAGATTCAAAATTAATGGATAAAAGGGTCAACTTATTATCAGGCTAGCCTATATTTTTTGGTAAGACGGGTCGAATTCCCAATTCGTTATAACATATTATCTTACTTTAAAAAGAAACAAAACGAATCTAAATAATCCGTTTTGTCACACCTATGTAAAACATATTATTTTACATTAAAAATCAAAACAAATCTAAATAATCTTTTTTGCCATATTTATATTATTAAATTATATGTTATGCTGGATTATGATTTGGTGGTGCAAGGTCATTTTCATTTTAGCCTTACTTATACAAGTGATACACGTTCTTGCAACCGAGTACGGGAAACATAATGGTTAGAGGATTGAAGAGGTTACTAACAGTTCACACAAAAACATTATCAGATTCAACTTTTCTGCCACCATTATTTGACTTTCTGAATTATATTTGGCACCAGTCCTTTTCAAACAAAACTAATCAGTTTATTTTGTTCTATTTTAGTATTTTGACCAGAAACTTTCATTCAATTTTTAAACTATTTATTATTTATAAGGCGTATTGGATCGAGATTTATAAACATGTTTTATCATTTTTCTTAAGTTTAAAAGATTATGCAATTATGATTTGTTGGACTTTTTAAAAAATAAGATTTTAAAACTTACATTTGGTTTAGTTATATGTTGATTCCCTAAACTTTGGGCTAATTTTTGTTTTGGTCCTAAATTAAATTTCTTAATTTCACAAATTAGAAAAATGTGATTTAATTTATAAATACTAAATTCAAGTGACTAAGATGAATTTTACAGGGTTTAATAATTCAAACTTTAAGATTTGGAGACAAAGGTATAAAACTTATAGTGAAAACAGGTCTAACATTTTCTAAAGTTTCTTATAAATATTATGTGATTATATTTAGTTGAACGATAAACGATAACATGTAATTTTAACAAGATATAAAAACAAGGAATCCACTTTCTGATTATACTTGTTTGTTTGATAATACAAATTATAATTATTTGATTGAATTTTACTATGTAAACTAATTTTGCAAGATACAATACGAGTACTCTTTCAAATCAAAGTTATTTTTTTTAACTAGTTGAATATTGATTCACTTCTGGAACACATCTCTCAGGTTTCTCAAATGGAAACACGCCAATCCATTTTAATTATTGAACAATAAAAATAAATCGATAAACGAGGAGAAAATATATATTCATTCCTTAGTAATGATTTAAATGATATTTGTATATCTAGATTTAAGAGAGACTGGAAGAAGAAAGAAAAGACACTTTAAAAGATGAAAAAGATAAAGTTTTAAACAAATTTTTTTTAATTATTTTACTTAAACACATTTTATAATGTTAAATATTTATATTATTGTATTAATAGTTTATTATTCTAAATTGTGTTTACTATACAAATTTTTATAATATAATTATTATTTTTCATTTCAATTTAAATTTTGAATCATATTTATTTTATTTAATTTATGTTTTTCTAATTTAAATTTAAACGTGACTTGTTATATAATTATATAATTATGTTATATTTTATGTTTTTTTTTATAATTAGAATATATTTTTATTTAAATTAAAAACATAATTTTTTTATAATTTGAATATATTTGTAAATTATAAATTAAAGTCATATTAAAGATAACCTAAACTTTTACTAAAGAAAAAAAAAGTAAAGATCGTATTTTATTACAATAAGCATACTGAAATTAAAAATATAAAATACCCTTAAATAGCATAATATAGTATAATTAAATTTTAATTTGTGACATGTTTTTTTATATTCATAAATAAATTTTCATTGGATGAATTTATTTTATTTTAATATTTAAGTAAATTTTTATATTTAATTTATTTTTGTTATAGGAAATTAAGATGAATATACTTAATCAAGCTATCACATAAAGATAAAACAAAAATTTGACATATGTTTGAAATTTAAGAGAACTCTTTAGGTGAAAATTATATGATCAAATATAATATATGTGATATTTTATTTAATGAATCTTATTAAGAGGTCATTTGTTAAAAGTTACGAGAGAAAGATTTAGAATTTATTCAAACATAACCTGTCAAAACTTGTTATTAACAAATACTTTCTTAAGTTTTTTTTTTATGAATTACTTTGTTAATGAATATAACAATATTCTTTCTCTTGATCAAGAGTTTTGTTGTCGTTTTAGTGACTTTTTTTTTAACCAAATATGTTATATATATAATTTAGAAGAAAAAATTTGTTATATATCTTTTGTAAGAGTTGTGAGGGTCTTCTTCTTTATATGATTTATTCTTGCATCCAAACAAAATGGTTTCATTAAATATTTTTGATGTAGCATTAAATACCTATGAAGTCTATGACAACATCTTTAGATCATGATAGTGCTTTGCATGGTTGGTTAGGAGACTTCCTTATATCTTTTAGCAAAGTCTTGGACTTGACACAACTTATTTATATTATTGACATCTTACACTTTTAAAGAAGTTGTTTACATTAAAATATCTTTTAGATTTTTTTAAAAAATCTTTGATGTTGATAAGACATTAGAGAATGTTCTAAAAAAAATTAAAAATACTAATAATTTATATAAATATAAAATAAAGTGAAATGTTTTAACTTTTATATCATAAAAATATATTTATTATTTGTTCAAATAAAAACTTATTTGATTAAGTATATTCATTGCATCTATAAGTATATTCATTTGCATCTATATATAAAAAAGAAGTTTTTACGATGGATTCATACAAAATTTACGTATATCAGACAAAACATGTATTAGATAATGGTAACATCTTCCAACCATACAATACAACTTATGATTAATGAACTAGACAGTATATATTTCACGTATAACACTTATATTTCATACTTAATTGTTTAAATAAACAATTAAAATCAAACACATAATCATACTCAGTTGTTTAAACAGATTATTAATACCAAACGTATAATTTTGAACTTTAAACTAACGTTTATGTTTACTGTTAAATATTTTTTTTAGTTCTTTAAATTTAATACTTAAAAATCAAATTACAGTTTGAGAAAAAAAAGTTTTATTTTAATTTCAAGACTAAAAATATAAATAAATCTTTATATTTCATTAGATTTATGCAGTAACAAATTTAAAAGATTAAAAAAATATTTTGTAGATTTATAAGATCCAAAAAAGAATTTCATAAATTTAAAAATGTATTTAAAATTACAAGAATCAATACAAAATTAATTTTAAATAAAAAAAATAACTCAATATAATTTTTTAATGACCTATTTTTTTGTCATTTTTTTTTGTGTTAATGTTATTGGATTTAAACAATTAAAATTATAGTTTTATATAGTAATATATGAATATAATAGTTGAAAATTCATAGCATAAATGTATTGATTATATTTAATGGAAGAAGAAGAAGAAGAAAAAAAGAGAATAAAGCTTGAATGAGACTATTATTGCTTGAAATAAAAAAAATCACACGACATTCACTATAACTTTTTTAAAGAATTAATTATTGGACTTTTTAAACCCTAAATCTAAACTCCAAAATCTAAATTCTAAATAGAGAGTGTAAAAGTCTTAATTAATATTGTCACGTCTCCTTGTACTTTTTTTTTTTTAAAGTCTTGGTAAAATCCTACAAAACAAACTTTAATCATATTATTTTAAAATCATAATTAAGTAGCATAAAACGGTTTACTAAATATTTTAAAATCTTAATCTAACCATCTCCTTCTTGAAAGCACTAATTTATTTCAATATATATATCACACCATGGAAGATATCCTCTTTTACCATAGAGGATAACTATCAAATGACCTGTGAAAAGTAAATAAAACAATTTAATTTAAAATCAAGTTTGGACGTATCGCTTTAATACGTCATGCATGACTTGCAATGATAGTGACAGAAAAATAAACATAAAAAACATTATTATCATAGATAAATTCGAAACTTTAGATTCGGTTTCAGCAATCGCATGGTTGTCCTTATGTAAAAAACAGTGAGTATTGGCATTTTTTCAAATTTGAAAAAATCAGGTCAAAATTCGTTTTTTCGTAAACCATTCTCGAACCGACTTTTCGATGTGGGTGGATACATTGGAAATTTCGCCCAATTATCTAACTTCTATTATTTTTAAAAATTAGAAAAGAAGAGAAAAAGGTAATCTCGTAATACTGTTTATCATTAAAAATTCAACTTTTCGAAGATTAAATTCTCGTGAAAAGTAAGTAAGTTTAGTTTAGGAATTAAAGTGATCAGGAATTTATTTGGATAAATTATTTTAAAATGGAAATAATTTTGAAAAAATTCTTATGCATATATTGGTATGTTATTTTAAATTAAGTTACAAGAATACATGGTCTTTTATATAATTTTATTTAATATATATATATATATATATATTTAAAAATATACTGAATTATGTAAATATTTTTTAAATTTTTAATAAGTTAATTAATATTTTTAATTGAATAAATTAAACATTATTACTATTTTATTATTTAATATTTATAATTTATTTTACGAATAATTATATATAAAAAAATTTTATTTTCAATAATATAAGTTTTAAATTGTTATTACTTTAATTTTAATTTAAAAAAAAAAATCCACAAACTAGTTCATCATTGAATTAACAAGACTCCAACTCAACTCCCTTTACTTTGCCATCTCAAGAAAATCACAAAAATTCCATGTTATTTAATTTATTTTCTTTTAAGGAGTTTATATTGAGGATCTTAGCAAGAATTTGTGGGTCTACATTTTGTCCCATAATATTACAGGGTCCCCAATCTTAACAAATCTCAAGCATGAACAAAATAGGAAAAAAGTCCACACTTCAAGAAAGCCACATTTTCATTTTCCCATAGATAGAAGAATCCAATTCATCTTCAACTTGCTAGACATATTAATTACATTCAACCTGAAATTTATTTATATATTTTGGTGAAAAAATCAGTCTAATTCAATTCTTTTTCACTAAAATTTAATTATTTAATCTTACTTACAATAATTATGCCGTATATTTTTAAAAATGAATTCCAGAAAGTATCAACTATTATAAATTTTAATAAAAGAATATTTTTAAAAAATTACAATTTAATTAGTCCGATTAAAAGTAATTTGGATTCAATTAATTTATTAAAAAATTACAGAAATTCAATTCAATCTAATTTCGTATTTTTTTTAAAATTAAGTTGAGTGAAGGATTTGTCAAGTGACATCTAATAAATGGATCCACACTTTGATCCTGTTACCTGGCTCTATTTAAGCAAAGATTGGGACTGTGATGTTTTCTAAGCTCTCTGTTACGTAGGGTACGCAAATCTACATTCCTCCATATTCTCTCTTTCCTAATTGCTTTTGGTCTTTTTTCTCATAATCATGTCACTTTCTCATCAGGGGCTGCACCTTTCTTGTTTTGAATTTTTTGTGCCTTTTTTGTTAAGTTTCTCGAATTTCTGATTGCATAATTATACTGTCTTGTCAGTGAATTTCTTTACAATCTGCATCTGTTTAGTTTCTTTAACTGATGGATAGTTAGTTAGATAGATACTGATAAGGATTTTGTTAACAGATAAAAATGGAGTTGATTTTGCCGTTGACGATTCTGGTGCTGATATTGGGCACAACATGTTTTGGGAAGATGGAAAGTAAAGTGAAAACAGCAGTTTTCCTGTCCCCCAAGTTTGAACTTGGACCGGGATCGGTTGCCAATAAATATGATTTTGATATTGATTTTCCTAGAGGTCATATAGCACTCAAGAGTTTCAATGCTGAAGTTGTTGATGAATTAGGGAACCAAGTGCCACTCCACGAAACGTATCTCCATCACTGGGTTGTTTCAAGATATTATGAAGCTAAACATGTGACAACACAAACGAGGTACGATGACCATAGGGTGCTTCATCCATCTGACCATGTAACGGTGAGAAACAGTGGAATATGCCAGAGAAATGTGCTGGGACAATACTATGGTCTTGGATCTGAAACACGTGGAACAGCTACGGATGTTCCTGATCCCTTTGGGATAGTTGTGGGTGATCCAGCAGAAATTCCAGATGGGTATGAGGCGAAGTGGCTGCTGAATATCCATGCTATTGATACACGTGGTGTGGTGGATAAATTGGGGTGCACTGAGTGCAGGTGTGACCTTTACAATGTCACTGAGGATGAATATGGAAGGCCTATAAGGTCAGACTATAAGGGAGGTTTGTATTGTTGCTATGATCAAACCCAGTGCAAGTTGAGGGAAGGTTTTAAGGGCCCAAAGAGGGCTCTCTACCTCAGATACACAGTCAAGTGGGTTGATTGGGACAAGTTTATAGTGCCTGTTAAGATTTATATACTTGATGTGACTGATACTGTGAGAATACCAGATGATTCTTCAGGAGGGATTCCTGGGCATAACTGTTTGGTAAGTGAATTTACCAAGAAGTATATATTGTATCAATTTGAATTTCATAAAACATAAACTTAGTCCGTTTAATGGACCGACAAAGTTCTTTGTTACAGACCGAGTACGATGTTGAATCTTGCAGCACTGATCAAAAGGACTGTCTTCATGTGAAGAGAACAAGTCTCCCAATGCAAAAGGGTGGCTATGTCATCTACGGTGTTGCTCATCAGCATTCAGGTGGTGCTGGATCAACTCTGTATGGAAAGGTAATTTTAAAATTGCAGTCATTCTTCAAAAATTGTGTATGAGTACAACAGTTTTTAGTCTTTTTATCGTATTCCTTCAAATAAAAAACAGTTCATGCAAGAGGGTATTGAATTATGACTCTGCCTCCTAAATCTAAAGAGAGGGAGAAGAAAGAAAAAAAAAAGTTAAAACTGAGGTTGTTTGGAGGTAGAAAAACAGTTTATCAATATACCTTTTTTCTTGACTTTTGTGTTTTTCAATTTCCAATGTATTGATTTCAGCACTTTGTCTCATGTTTCATCTTTACATCCGTGTGCACAGTAACTTCAATTGATGTGGATCAAAAGTTTAATTTACAAGAATAAATATGCTGAACAATGGAAGGAAAAGATTGAAAAAGTACTGATGAATATTTATTCATAGCTCAATTACTTATTTTGTGAAACTTTTTGCATGACATTTTCAGGATGGAAAGGTAATATGTTCTTCGATACCTAAATATGGAAAGGGAAAAGATGCAGGAAATGAGGAAAACTACATTGTAGGAATGTCCACATGTTATCCTAGACCAGGTTCTGTGAAGATAATGCATGGCGAAACTCTAACTCTAGAGTCTAACTATAGCAGCAGTCGTGGTCACACTGGAGTAATGGGTCTTTTCTACCTCTTGGTGGCAGAACAACTTCCACTCCCAGAATTCAGACACTCCTCTCGTTCTTCATTCTTTACCAATATAAATACTTTTTTTGCTCCATAGATTAGTAGTGAAAGCTAATTTTAAATTAAGGAATGTAGAAATGGGAGTATCAATAATTTGTGTTGCTGAGAGTATGTGTTGTTTGTATTATTAAGTCAGTAGTTGTTATATAGAGTGGTACTTCAATTTATATTAAACATTTGTATTCAATATCAATACTCTTTGATATTTCTGTGATATGTAATGATTAGTAAAAATGTTTAAGATATATTATTGTAGTTTAAATATGTGTAACTGCGATTATATATTATTATGTTTTATATGCTTTCAAATAAGCGTATGTCACATCTTATTTTGTTATGTTGTTATTTCAAATAAGCGAATGTCTCTCTTCTCTTCTCTTACTTCTTCCGAAAAGAAAAAATAATACTCCATCTTAGCTTTCTCCACTTTTTTAGAGTATTGTGCTTAGGATAGAGGGTTTCACTATAAATGTGTTACTTCTGGGATTAGTTATGATTTAGGTGAAAAGGTCATATCGAATAATACGTGCCATGCAAATTCTGAATTAAAATATCATTGAGATCGAGAACTTATCTACCCAAGTAGTAAGACTTAGATATTAACATATAAACCATTTATAACTTACCAAATAATCATTACTTAGTAAAAAGTTAACTAAAAATATTTAAATTTTTAAAAAGCTTTAACGTTAATTAAGCCTAAAATAATATGGTAAAAAATCAAAGCTTTTAATTTTATTTTCTTAAATGGTAAGAAGCTAAAGTTTAATTTTTTTTCTTTTCTAAATGTATCCACAACTTTAAGTTGCGTGTTCTTATGGACTGCATCTGAACAGGACAATCAAGGGGCCCAGCATGGAGATAGGGTAGGCTTTTATGATCACGTGTTTCAAAAACATTTCTTTAAATTATTTTATGATTATATTTTTTAAATAAAGATAAGAATTTATCATTTTAATTAGATTGGAACCATAACTTATATTAATACCTGCAGTGGTCATCGTGTTATTAATACAATAAAATAAATATAAAACCAGGGAGTGAAACCAAACCTATATATAAAACCTAAAATGTGGATACATTTAGAAATCATATAATTTCATTACCAAACTATCCATATTTTAAATAACGATTAGTTTGAAAAAACAAACATGATTCGTAATTTAAAGTGTATTATATATAGTCAATATTTGATTTTATCTTTTTAACAAATTATATCATATTACATATAAGAATAAAATAAATATTAAGATTGTTTAGCCGTAAAGAAACACATAAAAAATAAAAAGAAAGATAGAAACGTTAATAGAAATATGCGAAAAATAGAATAATTAATCACGCATCTTTATTAAAATTATTGTTCTGATTTTTTCTCTTCCACCAATTTAACTTATTTCCTGAAACAAAATATAAAATTTATTTGATTGGATTTTAACATGCTTAATAACTTATTTATTTTGATAAATTTACATTATCTATAATTGAGACTTATTATTTTGAAAGTACATCTGATATTAGTTTAACCATCTAACAGTGTGAACTATATTTATTAACAATCTACATACTAAGTTACTCAGATTTAATAATTGACTGTGAATAAAGTATTTAAAATAAAACTCTCCATTACAAAAGTGAAGGTGTTGTAAATGAATACAAAACATAAAATCTCGTATAATGTAACTTTTATTCTTATATTGAAAAATCACTTAGTGCATAAGTAATTTCATTTGTTAGTATTACTTTTTAAAACTCAGCATACATATTACTATATTTGCTTCAACATAGTGGCCTAATTTTTTTTAAAGATTTTCAACAAACTTTCATAATTACTATTCTTTATTTTTATAAACGAATTTTGTTTATGAATGTATTTATATATATTTTTTTTCAATTTCATTCTCTTTCTTTCTTTTCCTCTCTTCTGAAGCTCATTCTTTAATTAAATTTTGTTATAAAATGTTAAGATATTGAAATTATATTCTCTATTTTAAATTAGAATAAATAATATAGAGTTTAAAAAGCATGCATGAGGAATGTATAATTTTGTTAATGCCTTGATCTAATTAAAAATTCTAATGTAAAACAAGTTTCTAGATTTCTAAAATAACTGGTGGTTGATAGTTACAAATTTTATACAAAAACAATAAAGTCTCTGTCTCAGTGGCTTGGGAAATAGAAAAAGAAAAACATTATTTGTTATTTTTTGTGGCTTTTATATGTTATAGGATAACTGATAAACTTGCTGAAAAGTAGGCTTCATTTATGACGAGAGGTACCATACTCATACAGATTGAAAAGGTTCCTTCTCAGATTGAACCTCTCCAAAGTGCTAATGCCAACATTAGATCATAGTACCATCATTTTCAAGAAAGCAATTTGCATTTATTGAAATCTTTAAATTAGTTATTATTTAAAAAACATTAGTGAGCTTTTGACAATTACCAAACAGAAAAGTTTAGTTTAATTAGAGCTTTAAGAGTTATTTGATTCATTTGGGTGGGTGTGTTATTTTTTTTAATTGTGTTCAGCTATTGTTAAGCCGCGTCAGTATTTTTTAATTTTTTTATCACTGGTTACAATAAATTTTGCTTAAATGAGTCGGTTCTCGAACAATTTTTTTTTTTTTAGTTCTGATCAATCGGTTCTCGAACAATTTTTTAATTCAGATAAATCCAAAACTATGATGGATTGGATTAAGCGACTTTAATAATGTATTTTCTCTTGGATAAAATTAATAAAATTTGAATTAAAAGTGATTTTAATACTATTAAAAGTAAGAGTTGTTATATATCCAAAAGTTGCATTCAAACACTTCCTTATGAAACAAAGTGTTGAGTATATGTTAATGAAGGGACATATTGTCGTGTTTCGCATTCACGGTTGCGGGCGGTACAACACCAAAAATATAGAGTTCCACACGCCCTTCCTTGCATCACCCAATCCAATTTCGAAAAGGTTTCTCATTATTGACAAAAAATCTCTTATGGTAGAGACACAATTTGAAAACAACGTATAAATAAAAGACTATTCCCATGTTATATAACCACCTATTTTCTAACAAATGAAAATTTTAATCAATAATAAAGGTTTTGTTTAAAAGAATGTGGGGTTAACATTCTAATCCTATTGTAATTTGTAAGGCATGTCAACATTTAATTCTCTTTAATTTAAATAAATTATGTTTTAACTTTATATATGTAGAAAAAGAAAGAAGTTATAGAGGCACGTAGGCTTGATATGAAATATTTGTGAAACATAGTTTTGATTGCCTAATTCTTTTCCAAACACTATGTGAGATAATTTTATATAAGTTTTATTTATGTTGAATAAAAGTTTATGAACATAAACAAACATTAATAACACGTTGAGTTGCTAACAAAAGTTTTTCTACAAATTGCCGTAAGAAAAGTGTGTTTTGTTTTTATTTTTTACAAACATAATATAATTACTTCCCCTAATAAAAAAAATTATTATTTTTCATGAGCTAAAGAGATTCACGTGTCTTAAATTAGTTTCCTTACCTTTAAACCCAAATTTACACACTTGAAAGACCCAAATATCTACACTATTGTACACAGTTTTACTGTCAATATTCATGTTGGAGATAATAGGACTAATAATAGTAGAGAAGAACTTGGATCAGTCTCCTGTTTCTCAAAATAACACATCAGCCTTTCAAAACAGCAATATAGTTGGAGAGTTAAGATATCAGTTTGATAAGTATTTATTTTGATTTTGCGCAAACTATATAAAAGGGTAGGATGTTAAATAACACAAATATTAAATAATTAAATTTTGAGATTATAGATATAATTTAAAAATTTATAAATTATGAAATCATAATAAAGAAAATAAATAAAATGAAGTGTTTAAAGGATGTTTCAATAAAATAAAATAAAAATAAAAGACATATTATATTAATTTTTAATTAAAATTAGGTTATAGTTAGTGTAGGAAATTATTTGAAAAAAAAAATCATTATCACACAATTTTATTCATTCAACTATAATTACAATCTTACTATATATGATCTTGTTTTTTTTTTTTTTTCTACAAAATGAGTGTAATATATAGACATGTAAAAGATGTGTGATGTGTGTTTTTCATTTAATACACTTTTCACCTGTTACCGACAAATATATTCAGTGACGGAAATAGGCAGAAAGGAAGAACATACCCATTCTTTGCAATAAATACTATATATGAGTTCCTTATTTATAACGTTAATTCGAAAACTACTCTAATTTTACTGTCAAAACATACACCAAGTTTTTGTACAAATAAAACAAACGTCCTACTCAATTATTGAAAATTGTTTTCGACGACACAAGAATGTACTTTGAAAAATTGATTGCAGTTTTCTAGCTTTTCTGGTACCATGTTTTAAAAAAAAAAATAAAAAAATTCATATAGTTACACTGCGACTTACAATTTTGTGGTATACGTTCAAACAGAACATATCATCTTGAATGTTGAGTTCAAGGGTTGAACCCGAGTTAAACTTGGCAACAGTGAGGAATATTTGTTACTTCAACTATTCTTGGCAACCGAGTATTACAAAAAGTTGAGGATGGGTTGTTAAATGTTACTGAAGTAAAAAACATTGTAATTGATTAGTGATGTGGACCATAAGACTATAACCACGACAGTGCCCCAGAATAGATTCGATTTACACACAGTTTTATTTGTTTAATGCATGATCACATAATGCCTGAAATATATAGATGTTTATATCTTATTCTTCACAAAAACATTAACAAACTCGAGGGACATTCCAGAGGTTTTTTTCTCAAACTGATGTGTTTTTACACAATAATACTCAAAATGGTTTTTTATCATAATGGGCATATCGTTCCAGCCAGCTACTATTTCAAATGGAAGAAATCGTATCCGTTGAGGACGAACTCAGGTACGACAGTGGATATAGTATGTCAGGCATGAAAGATGAATTGAAAAATGGTGTATGTGAAATGAGATATCTTGAGAATAGTTAGTTAGAGAAACGATTTTATAATTACATTAAACATGTTAATTAAAACTGTTTTTCTGTAACACAATTTCTGTATAATAATTTATTTTAATTAATTGCAGTGTATTTTAATTATTGACGTATTTATGTAATGCATTTATTGGCGTATTTATTGTAACTTTAACACAGCACAACAGAGATGAAAAATTGAAAACCGAAATATTAAAAAGTTGTAATATTTTCTATATTATAATATAAATATTTTTTATATTAGTTTAAAAATTTGAATATAATATTTTTATAGTATTAAAAATTAGAAAAATAATAAATAAAATAATTTTGTTTGAAAAAAATATTTTTATTATAAGATGTGTAAATTTATAACATTAATATCAATTTTTATGTAACGCAACACAAACACTTGAAAAAAAAAAGTGAATATTAAAAAAAATTATAATATTTTTTAGTTTAGGATTTATTAATGTATATTAATATAATATGAGATTAAATTTTAGTATTTTTTTTAAATTTAAGAAATTGTAGGATGTGATCGAAATATTTAAATTTAAATTATAATTATATTAAACATTGACAAGTATAAGTGAAAAATACATAAATTTTTACAAAACAAAAAAATTATTTATGTGATGACGTCCTATAAGGTGGTCTTCTTCTTTGTCTTTTGGGCATTCTTTTTCCAAGAAGAGGTGGTGGTGGATCATCACTATTGTCATCATCATCGTTATCATGTTGAATATTTGGTGTTTGCATCGGTAATGTCGGATGATAGTATGATGATGAAAGATGAAATGTTGATGGATGGGTGAATGATGAAGTTCCAAACATATTTGGTGGAGGTGAAAAACAAGACATTTGATGAGGAAATACATTATGTATGGATGAAACCTGGTTCAAAAATAACTGAAATGACATGTGGGGTTGATGATCCATGAACGTGTTTTGTGGTGGGGGATGAAGACTTGAGTAACTTGATTGACCAGATGAATGGTAATGAAACTGTGTGTGAGAAGAAGAAGAAGAAGAAGACCCAACATGTTCGCTCTGGGAGAGGGGCTCGGTATCATCAGGTGCATTTGAAGTACAAATACATAATGAAAAAGTATACATATATAAACTTACTTCATCATCAATTTGGACTCTGGGAGGGGTAATGTAGCAGATAGTGTGGGTAATATACCATTGTATGTATACAGTCATCTCACGTAAATGGCCATTACCTGTGAATTGAACTCCTTGAACGACCCGGTTATGTCAATAGTTCCACATGGCTATCCATTGTTGATGGTGTTATGTCCAGTTGAGCTCTTGTCTGCCCCTCATGTCTTCTTTATGGACTTGATCGAGATTCACATGTTCAACCGGAATGGGTTGACGAAACCCAAATTGACGCATCACTCGATCAGCATGATGAGATTCCACAGTTACAAAACAAATTAATGGCACTACTACATAACTAACTGCAGATACGTCAACAATTATGAACTGAGTGACCTCGGGCCTGGTGTACGGAGTCCAAATGAACTCAAAAAATATAACTAGAATTAGTCAACAATTGAGAAGATTTTGAACTTGAAATTTAATATACAACGTAACCTCTTTAGGCTCTAAGTCGTTTAATGTCTTCCTGATAAGAGTGACTGTACTGGTGGTTAGGTGTTGTCTGTGAGTTGGAGCCGCAACCACCTTTTGTACACAAGATATGTTTTGATTAGTGCAAAATAAATAGTAACATATATGACTTTTTAGGGAAAAAATATTGTGTAAAATTGTTTACCTCTTTGCCAATGGAAAACCATGTCCAGCGTGGCGTTCTTCGGGAGTTAATGGCGAATAGGAGGGAGACAAAGATTTGATCCGCTCCCATTACACGCAATTATCATAAATATTTTTTTTATCATATCATAAAATCAATGAACAAATAAACAAGCATATTAAGCTTAAGCCATTCTAAACGTTTCAACTATCCTATTATAGATGCATGTTACATACTAATGATTTAAAACACAGAAGTCCATGGCACAATACAATTAAACTGAAAGTGAAATAAATACTTTTACATACTTACTTCAACCAACTGCAACCACAATTTTAAAATCTCAACTGTAGGCTGAACTTCCTCTGCAAATCTTTCAAAAACTATGTTTGAAATGAAAGAGTGAAAGAATGGCAAAGTGATGAGAAATGACGATGAGCCTATCATCCAAGATATGGCTCATGATTTTAGTGAAGATGATGAGCACAATAATCCTATTCTAACATCATCGACACATCCTAATCAATCATTCAGTAGAGTTGCTCAAAGTATTCAGTTCGAGTTATGTGAACGCATGTGTTTTCACACAAAAGAGGCAACTTTATCTGCTATAAAAGAATATGACATTGACCAAGGTTACAAATTTGTGGTCGTCGAGTCCAAGCCAGATAGGTATGTCACAAGATGCATACATTATGGAAACGAACGTCAATGGCGACTATGGGCTTCTTGCAGCAAAATTCGTCAACAATAGGAAATAAAAAAATTGAAGCCTCTCACATATGCTTAACTTTGGTTCTATCTCAAGACCACATCAATTTGGACTCACACACAAATTGCTTCAATTGTGGCCAATTCAGTGAAGACAAATCCATCAATTTTTGTTAAAAGTTTGATTGCTGAAATCCAAAATCACCACGACTACTCGGTGTCATACAAGAAAGCTTGGAAGACAAAACAAAAGGCTCTTGCAATGCAATTCAGAGACTGGGAGGAATCATATAATCATCTTCCGAGATGGTTGCAAGCTCTTCAGGAATCACTTCTGGGGACTATTGTCCAATACATCGGTCATCCAATTGTAGTTGATGGTGTCGATGATGACTCCACTTGCATCCTTGATCGGGTATTTTGGGCGTTCAAGCCTTGTATTAACGACTTCAACTATTGCAAACCTATAGTCAAAGTAGATGGCACATTCCTGACTGGCAAATATCACGACACTTTGTTGACAACAATAGCTCAAGATGGAAACCGAAACATATTTCCACTTGCCTTTGCCATAGTTGAAGGAGAAACAAAAGAAGCAATGGTATGGTTCTTCAAGTTATTGCGTGAATATGTCAATCCTCAACCACCAAATATTTTCCTAATCACTGAGAGAGGGGCAACCATTATGTCAGCATTGCAATCTCTAGATGTTGACTGGGAAGAAGATGGCCTTTCCTCAGTCTTTTGCATAAGACATATTCCTTCCAACTTCAACAAGAAGTTTAAAAACGCTAAGTTGAAACGACAATTAATCAATATCCGTATGTTTTCTTTCTTTATTTTTAAATACACTATTCAATCCTTGACCTTATTTAGTTTTTCACATTGTCACAATGTATGAAATGAAACAACCAACTGTCATGGCCAAATTATTTGCAATGCAATCAGAATTTCAACAAACAGTGTCTTGCATCGATCAAATACCGCTGGAAAAATGGACACAATCATTTGATGAGGGCAAGAGGTTTGGCCATATGACAACAAACCTGGTAGAATGCATAAACTCCGTTTGAGTGGTGCCCGATCACTTCCGGTATCTGCTCCTGTGAGGACAACATTTGAAACAATAAAAGATTGGTTCGTTCAACAAGCCACAAAGGATGATTGCATGATACGAGCAAGTCACATATATCCAAAAGATATTACTACCATCCTACGAAAAAATGAACAACAATTTGTTATGTGCCATGTTCAAAGATATGTCCGCCAAAACTCTGAGTTTGATGTTAAGGAGATGACCACTCCCCAACGACGCCGACCTATGTCTTTCACAACCAAATTAAATGAATGGTGGTGTGATTGTGGAGAATTTCAAGCTCTAAGACTACCTTGTACACATGTGATGGTAGTTTGTTCATATAGCCATTTAGATTTCACAATGTTTGTTGCCTCTGCCTACACCCTCCACAACATTTTCAAGGCCTATGAGATATAATTCCATCCAATTCAAAATCAAGATTATTTATCTCCTTACACAGGTCTAGATTTTATACCCAACCCCGACTTGAGACGAAGCGAATCTGGAAGACCAATTACTACTCGAATACATAACGAAATGGATGAACCAGTTCCAAATAGACCAAAAAAATGTAGTTATTGTCGTAATGAGGGTCACAATAAGGGAAATTGTCCCTATAGACCGTAATTATTTGATTTAATCTATTATTTTTATTTAGTCAGTTTAGTTACCTCCACATCAAATATTTAATCACTTAGTCATTATTTTTCTTTCATGTCAAATTATTAATTTCTTTATCATAATTAAAAATAACTAATATTATAAATTTACACATCTTGTAATAAAAGTAATATTAATTATTTATAAATAATATTATTATTAAATTGAAATCGTATTGGTGGGGTAAGATTTCAATTAATAATTATGACTTAATTGAAATCGTATTTGTGGGGTAAGATTTCAATTAATAATTATGACTTAATTGAAATCGTATTTGTGGGGTAAGATTTCAATTAATTCAATTAATTTGAAATCGTACCCAAAAGACACCTTATAAACAAAAATTAGACCAATAAAGAAAATTTGTCTATTCTAGACTATTGCTTCCCTTTGCACATGACTAAAGGGGTTATGCAACTTTCTTTTATGGTGTGAAGCAAAGTCGTCATTGTCAGATTTTTTGTATATGATAATGGTCAATGTTCTTGAAATCAATAGAAAATGAAAAAGTTAATGTTCTGTATTGTCATAATTTGAATTAGAACACTCACCCCAAATCAATGCCAATGCTCTTCATCTATATGACGTATGTCTTAGCTCAATTATCCTTGTACAATAATAGCATTATGGCACAATAGCTCCATTATATATTCAGCACACTGGTGACACACTTCTCGCCTCAAAACACACACAAAAACTATGGTGTCACCAATCTTACCCTTGTCACTTTTAGTCCTCCTTCTATCAAGGTTACAATTCTTGATGGTCTCATAAGCCATATGCTAATATACACCAATACATAACATGTTTTACCCAAAAAAATTCCTATGGGGAGACATCTCCAATAGTCTTATAAGCAATGTGGTATTCTCATAATGCATCTTCAATCCTCTTGCTGCAATCCTTCACATTAAGTCATTAGATTTTCTGCAAGATCTATTTTAGTTCCTTGTTTTACACATTTGCTTGTCCATTTGTTTATGGATTCTATGAAGTTGAGACCTTGTGAATGACACCATAGTTTCTTAATACGACCTCCATATTTATACTATATACTATAAAAGTGACTACCTTAATCAGTAATTTGATCAGTAATGTTAACTTTAAACATAACATGCTTGCAAAAATATGTGACCTAACAAATTCTATAATAAAAGAATCATGAGTTTGGGTGACCTTAGCCTTTAACCTTTTATAAACAAAACAAAATGAAACAAGAAATAGACATTTAAAATCAATACCCCAAACATCAAATATTTCACAAAATAACAAGGATTTTCAAGACATCTTCTTTATATAAGAAATAATATTACATTGCTCACAATTTTTGCAATATTGTAAGCATAAAAAAATAACTTGGGCCAGTAAAAATCGGAATATAAAACCTTCCTAGCCTTATGTTATGACCCAAAATGACATTCACATGTAAGAATATGAAAAAAAAAAAAAATTATAAAAATAGATGGTATCTCAAAATGAGCATATTGATCTTCTTTAGGATTTTTTTTATTAGTTTCATTATATCCATTAATTGAATTTTGTGTATGCATATGGAAGGTCTAATTGTTAAAAATAAAGCTTATTTTTTGGATTGTATATCTAGAATAGTCTAAGTTTAGATGCTTTTACTAAAATATCTCTATACATTATCATAGTATATAGGAGAAGTCTAAAATTATATTCAATTAATTAGAAATCTAGGATGTTTCCTTGAGTAGTATATATAGGACTAGTCTCCTCTCATTTGTAAAAGTTAATCAAAGCAAAAATCTTCTAATAAAAGTTCATTTCTTATAATTTTTCTCTTGAATCATTCTTTTTTATTTTTACTTTTGAAGTTATTCATTCTTTTCTTTAATTATATTATTTTACTTTTTGTTTGTTCGAATCTTAGACCAACATGTTTTTTTTTTCTATTATGTTTATATCCTTTTACACTAATAAAAAATATATTTGCGAATCTTAGATTAATAACCTTCATGTTTTGTCTCAAGATTTTTCTTCTTTTTTCTAATAACAACTTCTTACCCATAATATCTAGTAGCTTCTCGTTTAATGCTAAAAATATTCAATTTTAGGAAAATCAGCAAACAAATTATCATAATGATATTCAAATGGAACATATAATATTTTTCTAAATATCTTATTGCATCAAGCATATTAAATTACACCTTAATATACTAAATTCCATGAATAACATCTCAAAATTCACATCAATATTAGTTTTAACGGTTTTAACAAATAATATACAATTTTAAGAAATAATTTGCTAAAATTTGCTAATTATGCAGATCATCCTCCATATCAAACACGTAAAAATAACTCATTTAGTCTTGTTATCCGATCTCTCAAAACTCTCTCAGAATGAGTCATGCTTTGATTAATAAGTTAAATTACGAGTTGAATTAGATTGATGCTATGGTGATCAAAATAGAGAAACTGTCAAAATATTTACATTTTTTTTTTTACTTCTTTAACCCTTAATGTTTTTTATTCATTAACTAGCTTTTTAATTTTCATTATCTAAAAATATTATCCATAAAACTTAAAGTTTTTTCTATAAATATAATAGTTATTTTTTTAATAAAAATTAAAGTGTTTTATAATTGACAATTTTTGTGCATATTTTATTAAATTTCATTTGTTAATTTAGTGGAAATTTTGAAGTATTCCTATTATAGAAATATAATATTACAAAAAATAATATTTTTCTTAATTTGTTTACATAATTATTTAAATTTTAATACAGGTAATACCTTTTAATTATTTTTTTTTTATAGAAAAGTATAGGAGCAGGTGTTTTCACCTGAAGTCAATAAAAAACTTGGCAAGCAAGTAGTTAGCACGCGACCACGCGTAGACGCATGATTCGGTTCGCACTTGCCACTGACTCGGCGAGAACGAACCCAACAACTTGGAAGCAAAACAAAACCTTTTCCTCTTCCCTTCTCCAACACACTTTACAACAATCCTTCACTTCCCTCTTCATTACAAGCAAACCCCATTGCTCCCACACTCAACTCAACCAAGGTTGTCATCTCTTCCTTCCTTTCTTTTATTCTCTTTCTCTTCTTCAATGTTGAAATGTAAATGTTTTCAAGCGCTCTTACATCGCAACTTCCTTCTCTGTTCTTACTCACATGCATTCTCTTCGCTGTTCCGCATTTAGTTTCCTTCTTCTCATTTACTTTTATGCTTGCTTGCTTTTATTACTATCGTCATGAATGTATGCTTGCTTGCTTGCTTGGACTTCCTTATGCTGGTAATCGAGTATGAAATGATCGATTCTTATTTTCCATTTTCCTTTTCTAGTTATTATTGAAAACTGTGTAAAACTTCAAATTCTGATGTGCGTGTTTGTTCGTGAATGTATATTTGGGAGTTTTCTGGAAATGTTAAATTGGATTAATAGGTATTGCTGATTGGGGATTAGATTCCCCCTCTCCTTCCAAATACTGATTGCAGAATAAGTTAGGTGTTGGTTTGATGCATTTCGCACATCCTTCGGTTAAATATTTTATTATCCCTCAAAGAAAATGCGAAGAGTAAATATTTGTTTATTCTGTATATGGTAAGAGCCACTTAAGAAGTAATTTATTGTCAATATGATAATGTATCGAGTTTGAAGTATGTCGGAATTAAATAAGTTCTCCGTTGATCTATCTTTTTTTTTTGGTTTTCTAGGTTAGTGGATGGTCTGAGCATTTTGTCATGGAAACTAGAGAAAATCTTGTTGTTTCACACAAGAAACCAACCCTTACACCTAAGGCCATAATACACCAAAATTTTGGCGATAAGGCTTGCTATGTGGTAGAGGAAGTGAAGGAGGTTCCTCAAATTGAATGTCCTGGATTGAGTATTCCACAAGTGCGTCCCTGCCTTTATCGTTGCACATTACAGCTTCCAGAACTTTCTGTCATTTCAGGGACCTTTAGAAAAAAGAAGGATGCGGAGCAATCTGCAGCAGAGATTGCTATCGAGAAGGTATCACTCATTCTGATCAGTGTGTAAATTATTAATTTTTATTATGTTATCATCCTTCCTTCTTGACTCCCCTTTCAACTATCTATGGTTGTTGTGAACTTATGATATAAACAGCATTTACTATGGTTCAGTCACAGTTATTTTGAATCGAGCTACGACCTTATCTCACATGCCTTTTGAATTTATTTATTTGTTCAAACAAGCATTCTCTAAGTCAACAAGAAGAGGTAGAACCAGTAAATGACTAATTGCTAATGCTGTTACATTTGGCCATTACTGATTATTTTTAGTTTTAGTCATGCTTTGAAGATGATTATGGTCAAGTTTGTAGGATGGGTTTGTTTTCTTCAATTGAGAAAGTCAATGAGGTTGTCATTGTTAGTCTTTTGTGTCTTCTATTGTCATTGGGGGAGTCTTCTGAGTAATGTAATCATGCTTGTGTAATGTATCATTCAATTTACTGGAATTTTCCATTGATGTTTCTTGTTTAGAATGGGGAGCACTTTTAATGTGGCCTTGATTGTATTTTTCTGATTCATGCTCTCATCGTTTCTAATAGACTTGACACTTTAGACGAAAACAATACAATCTGTTTGATTCTGAAAAGTGGAAAATTTAATAGTACACAGTGCAGCAGACTCATGTATATATAAAATTAGGCTATGGTAAAGACAAGCTAACAAAGCTTCATAACAGACTACTTAAGATCCAGCTGTCACTAACAGACTCTTAACAGATTTGATCAAGATCCAGCTGTCTACTTATTACTTATAATTACACAAACAGAAAGAAAAGTATACAGTATAGACACACGTGAATGTTAGGTGCTAATACATCTGAGTTAGTATACACTAATAGTTTCAAACTATATATAATTTCTAAAAAATGTTATGGATAGGCATATATCTTTTTCCCCAACATTGGATAGATCGCTACAGTTTGTTTTATATGTATACATCCTAGTTTGATAGTATTGTGATATTTTCTTATATTTCTTTCTGCTACATTGGGAACATATTTATATTATTATTATGTCTTTTATTCAAGTGTTTATTGTCATAAAGATGATGACATTTTAACTTCCATAATACTACGCAGCTTGGTATTTGTACAGAGACCATTGATCCCACTCCACAAGAAGCACAAGAAAGTTTAGTAGCTCGAATTGCCAACATATTTTCCGACAAGGTAGGTAATCTATTTTAACCTTGTATATTAAGCCATCAAGCTAGGACACTCCTCTTTGAAGTGTTGTAGTTTTAGACACATTTCTGATATGGACTCCCTTAACACCCGTTAGACACATGTCTTACACTCCTAATTAGGTTTGCAATTAAAAAAATGTATTTTGCTATTCAGAGATGTAAGATGACATATTTGTATGCCTTAGACGCTTGAGTTGACACTTCCATATGGTGGACAGACAATATGTTCTAAAAGAACTAATTTTTAGAATTTAGAAAAGCCAGCTTAAAGTATAATATAATGTATTAAAGAAACAATGTCTCACGTATTTTGTCTTATACTTCTATAATTTAATTTTAGTAAAGGATTTACAATTATCTTTAGCAGCTATATCATGGTGACAAATTAGTCAAAAGGAAATTTAATTCTCTTATACCATGCTGCTCTGACATTATCTATTAGTGAATTTTAAATAAGTCTGATATCCAATTTTCTCTGCCATTTGTTGCATCTGCAGTTTCTTTTATGTGATCATCCTCTTGGTGGTCACATTCGAGCAACTTTATGGAGGAAAGGTGACCTTTGTGGTTCAATTCCTATTTCTGTCCTTGCTGTGTATGATCCAAAGCTTCTCAGCTTGTGTAAATATATTAATCCTGATGTGGAGTCAAACCCATTTTTGGTTATTTCATTCATAAAGAGGGCCACTGCAAACTTATACCAGTATCTTGCTTCTTCTGAACAACATCTCTGTATTAGAAGGCTTACTCCGTATCCACAAGATATTGTAGAGTCATTGATGAAAGAACATGATTCACTAGAATGCATTCAGGTTGCTGCCATACGCATTCCTAGTTCAGTGGAACAATCTATTGAACCGGTTGCTCTTCATATATCTTTAAGAGAATACTACCTTGATGTCATTGCAAAGGAACTTGGTTCTGAAGATGCTGCCAATGTTATGATTTCAAGGTATGGTAATTAATGACATAACAGAAAAGTTTCCGAGTTTCAATGATTACTTACTAACTTATTCTTGACTTCTTGTCTATAGGAATTTAGGTAAAGCATCTTCTGAGACAAGGCTGTTCTTTACTGCTCCAAAACCATATCTACTAGATCTATGTTCTAAATTTGCAAACGGAAAAGAAAATCTTTATTTAATGGGATCTCTGAATGTAAGGGCAAGTTACTTTGCTGGGCAAGATATAGCTGGTGATGCAATATTAGCATCGATTGGATATACACGAAGATCTAGAGACATTTTCTATGAGGATGTATCGGTTCGGTTATATTACAGGTCTCTTTAAATTTAAATGATTCATTGAATTGTTTATTCCGTAATTGTCAAACTTAAATTGCCTTTAAGAGTAAATTACAATTAATACTTGATTAACAGAAAGATGTTATTATGTCATACACTTTTGCTATATCATAGTGGCCAACTAAAGTATTTTTTCTCTTCTGCAAAACAACTTCTCAATTCTTTTGTTGGTTTTTTGATTGTAAAGAATTTCGTCTTTACTCCTTTGTTATATGTTTGGACTTAGAAATGGAACTTACCAGGCTTGTTATCTAAACTATTGTAATACTGAACATGCTGATTATTATGTCTGGCTTATTCTGCTTTCTATTTTTGACAAACTTACCGTCAATCTACAATAATTTATCTAGATGTTTGTTAGGCATCATCCTGAAGTATAGAGAGATAAAAAGTGGATAGTAGGGGGAATAAACAAGGAGCAGAGGAAGGATTAGGCTGTAACAACCTTGCTTACATAGCAAGAAGTGGGGGAACATTTGAGAAACATGGGTAGCTTGGATAAAAGAGAGGTATCATTGAGAAGGAAATTATGGTCTTTGGGTTGGCAGAAATCTATGTTTTCTTTTGCTATTTTCTTCTTACATGGTTATAAAAAATCTATCCTGAACTGGTATTCCATTGATATCAGTGTCTGCGTTAATATAAAATTATAGATCTCTATTTCTTGGTAGGTTTGTATTCAATATATATTTGTTCTTGTTTTATATATATTTATTTATTCTTTTTTTTTTTTCTGGGTAAAGTTGTGGAATATCGTTTATGACAATGCTAACAAATAGTTTGTTTCTTGTGAAATATTTTTGTTAATTTAGAAATTCATGAATCCACGTCTCTGCAAATTCATGAATGGGATTATAGGAAAGAGTATTCGTAAACTAAGAAGTTTACCTGCTATTCTGATAGAAACTGAACCAGGAATTGTAAAAGAATTTTATTGAATATTCAGGATATTGGATAGACCCTGTTTTCGCCCCACACTTTTCTCAGATGGCAGATATGTCTCTCTAGATCCTCTTATTTATAAGCAACATGCCTTATTTAAATTATTCCAGTCATCTAAACTAACTACGTAACTAATTAATGGTGTATGGATGCCTAACATCTTCGGACTTTGGTTTCTCATGTGTTACCCTTTTTTGAGTCTGTCAGTTCTCTTGAATTCATTTGTCAAATATTTATTTTGATGAACATCAACATTTGTAATTCTGTCTTTCTCAATAAGCCAATAAAAATTTTCGACATCTATGTCTGCAAAATTGTGTTAGTTTGCATCATTTAATGATGGTTAGATTTCCATTACAGGATGCTTCTAGGGAAGACACCAGGCGGCATTTATAAATTGTCCAGAGAGGCAATACTTGCATCTGAGTTGCCATCAAGATTCACCACAAGAGCAAATTGGAGGGGTTCTCTTCCAAGGGATATACTTTGTATGTTTTGCCGCCAGCACCGTTTGTCTGAACCTCTCTTTTCATTTCATCCTTCCAAAACATTGTCAGTATTATCAGGGTCATGTTTGAAGGTTGCAGAATCTGGTGACAATGTGATTGAGCATAGCAATGGGGTCTGTGTAACAAGTCCTATGGATTCAGATTCAGAGTTGTTTAAATGTGAAATAAAATTGCTTTCTAGGTGTGGAGATTTAATACTTTTGTGTTCCCCAAACGATGGTTATAAAAAGCAGAATGATGCTATTCAGAACGCTTCATTGAAAGTTCTATCATGGCTGGATATGTGGTTTAAGAGTGTGATTCTCCCTTTTGAGCGGCTTTGTAAGACTGCAGAAGACTTTAATATCCAGATTTATTGTAATGACATTATTAGAGAGATTTTAGCAGGTCAATCAACACACAATGGTCAGCTTAATGCAATTCAATGCAATAAATTAGTTGAACCAACCTATATGAATTCGTCGTATGACATGCTGGGGAATATAGTGCAGTCGTTAAAGATTGAAGGTCCATATTCTGGTGTCTGTCCATGCAGTGGATCTTTACCTTGTATAAGGTATTCAGTGTCTTTGGCTGTGGAGAGTCAGAGTGTCAAAGAAGTTATTGAAGTCTGTGATGAGTTTGAATTTGAAGTGGGAGTTGGTGCTGCGGTTCCATACATTGAGGAGGTTGTGATGCAGATGTCTGTTGGCCAGTATGCTTACTTCTCTACGAACTTTCTCACTTCTGATTTGATTTTTGCTTCAGCTGGTGAATCAATCAAAATGTTGTCCTTGTTATCTTCTAGTGAGTTACTTTCTCTCAATTCTCCCCCCTTCCCTGGTTCATTGTGGGGTTAAATTGCTGACTGTCATGGTTTTATATTTTATTTTTCAGAAGACTGTTGTATAGAATATGAAATAAGTTTGATCAAGGTTGCTGAACCTCCTGAGGAAAGAATGGAGCAGGCTCTTTTCAGCCCTCCTCTTTCAAAGCAAAGGGTCGAATTTGCAGTGCAACAAATTCTAGAATCCCATGCTACTACGTTGGTATGCAAAATGTTTTCATCTTTGGTTTTCTTTGGTTAATATAAATTGTTAATTTGATATTCTCCTCCATCACAGATTGATTTTGGATGTGGATCTGGAAGCTTGTTGGAAGCTTTGTTAAATTATCCTACGTCTTTGGAGAAAATGGCCGGTGTTGATATTTCACAGAAAGGTCTCAGCCGTGCTGCAAAGGTCTCTTCACATTCACTTTCGTCTAACAACATTTTCATTTGTTAGGGTTTATGCTTTAGATGTACGATAAAGAGCTAGGTTTAGTTTTTAAAAACACATAATGTTGGAGGAGTATGCCGAAGGGATGTGAATGTTTACAGACTTAGTTATGTGTCCCAACTATTTTGCGTTGTAAAATAAAATAACCAAGAGGCACAGGATCAATCGCTTGTGTGGATAGAGCACACAGGGTTATGTATTTATAAATAAGAAAAATACAAAAGACATGGGCTAAGCTAGTTACATATAACATGCATAATATGAAAAAGGCTTTTATTTTGTCCATTATGTATGCGAGTCTTGTTTGTTCATCACTTAAGTTAGGAAATTCTTGCTATGTACATAAGTGTACGTTACCATAGAAAATATCAAAGTAATTGGTAAACACTAGTTTATTATTATTATTATTATTATTTTTTTTTGGAATAACAAGGATGTGCTTTTTTTAGTTGAGGGGATTTTTTAATATTGGAGGATGATATCTTTGATTAAAGTGACAGCTGACTAGTATTCTGTACATCTGTACAGTACGGAATTTTTCATCATGAAATTGTTTGGTCCGTTCTAGCCAGCCCACTTAGTGGAAAAATGCTCTGTTGTTGTATAAATATTGCTTTGTTAGTAAAGCTGTTTGATTTTGTGTGCACGAATTTTGCAGGTACTTAATTCAAAATTATTCGCAAATTCAGATGCTGGTGGGCAATGGACAAGCGTACAATCAGTAATTCTTTATGAAGGTTCAATTACAAATTTTGGCTCTCAGTTGCATGGATTTGACATTGGCACTTGTTTGGAGGTAAATTTCATAATCCATTGTATATTCTATTCTTCCATTGTTAACTTCATTTTCACATGCCTGTCCTCATGGTAGACGTCTTGTCTATTGTTTGTGCAAGTAAATCATCGATAAATGATTTCATTATTGTTGAGTTTAGAATATGTTGACTGTCTGATAAATAAGTTGCCATCAATAACATCGGGTTTAATATGTCAAATTGCAATTTGCCGTATGCTTTCTTTATGACGAGTCAGTGTTTCTATACCAATCTATTAATCTAATATAACTGAAATTAAATTGTCTGTATGAGATTGAAAGTAAAAAAAGAGTTTGACTGAATCATGGAAGTTTACTATCATGGGAATTGCTACACGGGATGAAATTACTTGGTAGAGCAGTTCAGAAAGATGGACAATATGATTTCTTAATTTCTTATTTCTCTGCGGTGACAGCAGTCACAGGTTTCACGTTAGTATGCGGTATGCACATGTTTGAGCATTCATTCATGTACACATTCTAGTTCAAGCACCTTGCCTTGTGTAATGCTGCTAGTGGTCTTTATCATTCTTTAACCAATTCTGCGTTGTCAACTAGTAATAATTGTACTTGTACGCCTCTTTGTTACTTACTGGAAATATACTTCATAGTTTGTATTCATTAGTTGAATTGGTCTTGTATTATGCTATCACTGGTTACATATTTTTTTTTTGTGCAACACTGTTAAGACTTATGAATCAACTTATATGAATCGATGATACTATGTAGGTAATTGAACATATGGAAGAAGACCAAGCTTCTTTATTCGGGGATGTGGCATTAAGTTTTTTTCGGCCACGGATTCTCATTGTTTCCACTCCAAATTTTGAATACAATGTAGTACTCCAGAAGTCGAATCCTCCAACCCAAGATCAAGAGGAGTTAGACGAGAAAACCCTCTTACAATCATGCAAGTTTCGTAATCACGACCACAAATTTGAGTGGACCAGAGCGCAGTTCAGACAATGGGCATCTAACTTAGCTGCTCGGCACTATTACAAGGTGGAGTTTAGCGGCGTTGGTGGTTCTTCTGATGTTGAGCCCGGCTATGCTTCACAGATTGCCCTGTTTAAAAGGGATTGGAAACTTGAAGATGATGTACTGAAGCATGCTGATGAACACCATTATAATGTAATATGGGAGTGGAATAGTAGAAAGGAATAGATTCTTTGAAGTTTGCAAACTATAGTGAGACAAGTACAGTTCTTTTATTTAGGTAATCAGATTGCTGGTGTTTTTGAAAGCAGAGAAGCAAGGTAGAATGGATTCTAGAAGACAAGGTGAATTGAGAGGTTTATGTAGTAGGGTACTGATAGAAAGAAGAAAAAAGGGAAATAGTTGGATATATTTTCATCCATTGCATTTCTTATAAATGTATATTGCATCTACTACCTATACGTCCCATGAAGAATAAATAACTTCGAATAAGTACGGTATGTGGAGCTAATGCTCCGCGTTTTATGTGGCTGTAGTTATGAATAGTTTTAACATTTATTACTTTTCATATCATTTCAATTTTTTTAAATTATCCATATTTTCATCTATATTTGAGTTCTTTAAATTTTGACAATATAATATGACAAAAAGAATAAATAACACAAAATTTGAAAAGATAATTTTCAGTGAAAAAACTCAAATTATAGCCTGTAATACATATCAATCTAAACGACAGTAAATTATCCTTTAATTAGGGATCAAGTAATTACTTACTCAAACAATATTAATGTGAGAAAGTAACTGCAAAAAGTAGTGTTAGTTATGTTCGAAAATGGCTCTTTTTTAACGGTTGGAATTCACGCGCACTAGAAGGAAAGAGAGAAGTTTGAATTAAACTAGGCAAGAGCGAGTAAGGAGAAGAGAAGGGTTTGGTTTTCGTTCTCGTTGAGTGGGTTATCATGAAGTCATATAGATTGTCAGAACTGGGCGATGCTGACCTTCGCAGCCTAATTGCTCGCCCTCGTATCGATTTCTCTTCTGTATTCTCTCTGGTCTGCTTCCCTCTCCGTCCCTTCACACTTTCCCTCTTTCTCACCGTCGTTTTCAGTCTCTCACACTTCACTTTGCAGGTCAACCCCATTATTGACCATGTTCGTGAAAGAGGCGATGCTGCTGTCAAAGAGTGAGTTCGTGTTTCATTGTTCCTTACTCTTTTCATTCCTCTTTGTCACTGTCGTTACGATCATTATCAACCTCACAATTCTTTCCGTATTTCTCTAGATATACTTTGAAATTCGACAAAGTTCAATTGGATAACATTGTTCAACTTGTCTCCGACCTTCCAGATCCGCTGGTATTTTTATTGCTTATTCGTATCACCGTTCCGTTATTTGTTTGAAGTGTTCATGTTATTCAATTTTGACTTTCTGCATTGCATTGCAGCTTGATGCGCATGTTAAGGAAGCTTTCGATGTCGCCTACAACAATATATATGCCTTTCATGCTGCTCAGAGGACTCCTGAAACAAATGTTGAGAACATCAAAGTACGATAACATCTTTTTCTTAACGTATTCGCGTTTCATTAGTGGACATTGGTGTGCCTTCTTTTCTGAAACTTCTTTTTGAGTAGGTTCTGGTAGGATTATCTTGCAAGTAGATATTTCGAGATCTAATAAAATATAATACCTTCTACTTTCTCTATCACACCTAATTCGACTAAATTTTATAGACTTAATGATAGTTTTGGTCTTTCAAGTTTTGTAATTGGACTCTACTGGTATAGTCTATAAGAAGCATGGACACAGGATACAACTAAATTACAGAATATAAACACGGCTCTAATATATTCCACGGTTGGAAATAGAATCGATTTCCTCGGTTTTTGTTCTTTGGCACCGTCACCACCAGCTTCCTGCCGCTGCACACAGTCTCCGTCTCAGGCTAGGTCCACAGCTGAAGTTGGAACCGCTAGAGACCGATACCTAGAGAAACGTTGACACTGACCCTCCACCGCCACATTTTCAAGGATGGGTCGCATCACTTCCAGCGCGTTTTACGCCGCGTCACTTCCAACACATCCAAGGATTGGGCCATGCCCCGACTAAGGTGTCCGACGCTCTGTTATGCACGCATCTATAGTGTTTCTGTGGCAATGGCTTGTTGGAAGCAGGAAAACGACTTCCAGTTAAAGCGTCCAAGCTTCAGAGGTTCTAGTCCTTGGGGTATTATAATTATGCGATTTGAGACTTTTTGTTAGTTTGTTGTTAAATATATCAACAGATTTTGTTGATGTAATATTGGGCGATGATGACAGTTAACATGTTTCATGACACATGCTCTCGTGACTTATTTTCAATTTTTATCCCTTTTTATAGCACAATCATGAAGGACTAGAAGTGAAATTAAGTCATGTCACTAAACGTTTTAGTCATCATATTAGCTGCACGTCATCATTCAATGTTATCAAAGCAAAATCTTTTAAATATTTAATAGAAAACCGACGAAGTGACCAAATTAAAAATGACACAAGTGCGACATCTGGAGGACTCAATTTGTGCAATTGGACATAGGGGGACCAAAATTGCACGACTGAGAAACTAAAAATGCAAAGCATTTTTACTATTCCTTGTGGTTGTATAAGCGTCCCTTCTCTTGATTGGTTTTTGCTATCTTTTTTGTATGCTGATAACAAGTTATTTTCATTTCATTATATTCCCTTCATGTTTGTCTTATGTTAATCTTTTGAGTTTTCTGAAATTGTCAGGGAGTCAAATGCAAGCGAGTTTCAAGAAGTATTAATACTGTGGGCCTTTATGTTCCAGGGGGAACTGCTGTACTACCTTCAACAGCCCTGATGCTTTCAGTTGTAAGTTGAATTTATGTCTAATTAGTTTGTGGTATTGTTCTCCATCCTCTAGTGGCATCGGGATAGCAGATAATAATCATCATCTTATCAGATTTTATTAATCTTTGATTGTTTTATTTATATTCCAGCCTGCACAAATTGCTGGATGTAAAACTGTCGTTCTCGCTACTCCTCCAGCTCAGGATGGCACTATATGCAAGGTAGTCATCTGTATTGTATGAAAACATATTTGTGGTTAGTATCTTTTCTGACCAATGTTTTTGTCTGCAGGAGGTAGTGTATTGTGCGAAGAAGGCAGGGGTTACTCACATCCTTAAAGCTGGAGGAGCTCAGGTTTGAAGCATGATAAAATTTCATCGTTGTCTTATCTGTTTCTATAGTTTGAAATTAATATTCTTATGTTTAATTTAATTTTATATTTGTGTATTTGTATTAATGATTAAAAATCATTAATGACATTTTTTGACACTGTAGGCCATATCTGCCATGGCTTGGGGAACAGAAACTTGTCCCAAGGTAGATCCGTTTTTCTCATTATAATCTCATTTATTTTTTTTGAACTTTCAACTATAGTTTCTAACTATTAGAATGAGCTCATATCTTCTCTTACTATTACATGTTATCGTGGATTCGATTTACAATTTTTTTTTTTATATATATCTGATAAAGAGCTGAGACCTCATGTTAGGAGTGTCTATAGTAGGCAAAATAAGAGGGACACAAGGGATAAGGCCATTTATTAATTGTAACAGAAATAACTAATAGCCAACTACAGTAAGTTGGTTGTTGATCAGGTGGGTATTAGAAAAAGGGGGCTAAGTTAGCAAGGGGTATCGTAATTGATCTTTGTTGGGGAGAGTACAGATCTCTCGAAAACCTGTAATTCACTTTCGGTGCAAGCAATAAAGAATCTGTCTTCATTTTCTGATCCAGTTCGTATATTTTATTCTGTTTTTGGCGAGGTAAAGCTCTTATATGCTTGAATTCCCCCCAACACCTCTTATAGGCTGAGTGTCTTAATGTATTATTTAATTATTGCATTATATATAGAAGTAGTATGAAAAAGAGGGTATTTGCAATTTCTTCTAACCTATAAGGAACCTAGTTTAATCTTAGTGTCGCAAACCTTTTTTTTTTTTTTTTGTCATACTAGAAAGCTTTTTGCAGTTTTTATATTAAACAGAAGAAAACATAACATGAAAAAAAGAAAAAACTTTTGGATTGTTGAATAACAAAATGATATAAGAAAAACGACGGAACCATGGTAGTATTTTGAAGTAGCTTCAAAGAGAAAAAAGAAAGTTGGTTTGTTTGAAAACTATTTGAATAGGTATTAAATATAGTTAGTAAGTAGTTGTAATGGAGAACTAGTATATGAGCTGTTTACTAAGCATTAATTTCTTGTACCTTTTGGAGTTCTTGATGTAATTTTCCTCCATAAATGATCAGCTGAGAGATAATCAATCTCTTAAGCTCTTTTTATCATATTTTTAGTCTTAAGTAAGACACTATAACCAACTGTGATATTATGTTAGAATTTGCTCATATTCAAGATTTAAAGGATCTATTAAATGTAATATGTGATTTGTAAAGATTCCAGAACATTATTTGAAATTTCTCCGTTTATTTTGTTACCTGAAAATTTAAATACTTCGTAGTTCTAATTATTTTTCATAATTTCTGATTTTGAGTTTTGTGATCATGCTTTTGCAGGTAGAGAAGATTTTTGGCCCAGGAAACCAATATGTCACCGCTGCAAAAATGATTCTGCAAGTGAGCTGTGAAGCGCTGTTTTTCTCTATTATATATTGTGCATTATTCTTCAGATCTTATAGTTCTTCCTGCTTTGCATTACTGTTCAAAATCTTATGCAGAACAGTGAAGCGATGGTTTCGATTGACATGCCAGCTGGTCCATCAGAAGTTTTAGTTATTGCTGACAAGTATGCGATTCCTCGTCATGTAGCTGCTGATTTGCTTTCCCAGGTTTACTGAGTTCTAAATGTTTCTATATAGTATATGAAAGGCTATCTACACTCAGTGAGAATTGATTATCTTTCTTTTTCACTCTGTTAGCAAGGTATCTCATGCTTTATTATTCAGTTATAAGTAATTCTAATTTTTAGAAGCTTTTTTCTCTGCATTATGGTGTTAATTATTCCAAAAAACAGTTCAGTATGATCATGGTGTCTGTTAGAAAAAAGACTTTCTATTGTCTTCTAGATTATTCTGTAAAAGCTGTTTTGGCTGTGGTTGTCAATCATATAGGGTCCTAGGTGTTTTCTGTCAGCCATTTTGTATTTGTCTTCAAGACTTAACATATATTAGATAGATCTCCTGAGAGCTCACCCTCGAGGGTTTTTCTTTAAGACACTTCCACTCAAGTTGTCATTAAAGCCTGTCTTCAGCAGCTGGAGGCAAATGTCAATTTCTCCAGCGACTACCAGATCTGGATCGCCGCCTCAAGTGCACACAATTGTGGTGGTCGTGAAGGCAAACACCCGCTGTTATGCACAGCTTCTTCACATGGCCTAGTCTTGGGTGTGTAGTTCACACGCTGTCCTCCTGTGACCTCAACAAAACCACATCTCCTGCTGTCTTGTAGCTTTCTTCCAGACCTCAAGTCTTCCACTATTGTGGACCCTTTGAACCTCTAAAACATGTAACTCCTTTTGGAAGAAGACTAATAGTATCTGTGCAAATGATATTCAGCACCTCTGATTTTGCCAATAAAAGCATCTCTTAAACAGACCATGATATGACCTCTTTTATAGCGGAAGCTTAGGCTGCGGTTGAGGAATTGAAAATGTTCCTTGAAATTGATTCATTAGAGGAGATTAAGAAGTTTGACAAAATGTACATGATGATGATTCTTCATGCTTTGAATCCAGACTTTGATCATATTCATCCATGCAGAGCTTGATAACAAGACTTCCTCCTGTTCCAGCCCCTATCAAAATCGAAGAAAATCGAGTTTGGACTTCACAAACATCAAGTCTTGTGGGAAATATGTTGGATCTTTTCATAAGAAATACGAAATAAGATCTAATTTAGCTTTCCCTCCATTCATTTAAACGTTTGGGTCCAAATCGCCTTACATCTTTTGGTTTATATATTTTGTTACATTCGTTGATAAATAATCCATATAAACTTGGGTTTATTTAATAAAGATCGATATGAACTTTTGTTTATTTTCATGTAATTTCGTAATGAAATCAAATCTCAATTTGACAAAACGATCAAAATTCATATTGTGACAATGCCAAAGAATAATTTTCTTATGCTCTTTCTTCCCTCTTAATCTCATATGGTGTTTTGTATCAATCTACTTGTCCCCAAGTGATATTGCCAAAAGAAAAAATAGACATTTAGTTAAAAATACGTACCGCTAGTGTACCTCTTCATCACTAGTGTACCACTAGTGTAATTTAGCTTTTTCCACCATCATTTAGACATTGGGGTCCAAATCGCCTTACATCTTTTGGGTTTGTATATTTTGTAAGAACTTGGGTTTATTTAATTAAAAAAGAACTGAATTTTTGTTTATTTTCATTTCTTCTTCCTTAATTACCGTATGGCTTATAATTTGAAAAATATGGAAAGACAAACATGATTTTTGGTTAGGTACAGGGACAAGCACAATATATAATTATCATAGTAGCATGCATTTACTCTTAAACAAGATATATTTTTGTAATTATTCACTGGCCTGAGAACTTTTTGGCCCTTTTATATAATGCTGATGCGTCTGCAACTATTATACGATTTTCAGGCTGAGCATGGCCCTGATAGTCAGGTTGTGCTTGTGATTGCTGGTGAAGGCGTGGATTTGAATGCTATAGAGGAGGAACTCAGCAAGCAGTGCCAGAGTCTACCAAGAGGAGATTTCGCTGCTTTTGCCCTCTCCCACAGTTTTATTGTTCATGCACATGATATGCTTGAGGTCAGTAGTGTTGCCCAAGTTCATCCATGTATTCTCAGTCCCACTAAAAACAAAGTGAAGAGCAAAGTTGAAGAGAGAAAACAATTTGCTCAGAGGGAGCATTAACACCGATGTTCGGCATATCTATGCGTGTATTTTATATATGTGCTGTAGTAGTTGATAAAACTTGTATGCTTAATCATGTTTAACAACAGTGCTATATATAATGCTGTAGCATTATCTCTTGATATGTCATAATTCATAACTACATTATCCATGAATTTACAATTTTCACTTATATGCTAATTCCTCTTGGTTTCAATGTATCAACATCTTTATTACGTCTCTTCAACATCCTTATTGCGTCTCTGCTGATGTTTCTTTTTCATGTTGCAGTCAATCAATTTCTCAAACTTATATGCACCTGAGCATCTAATTGTCAACGTGAAGGATGCAGAGAAGTGGGAGGGTTTTATTCAGAATGCAGGTATGGCTTTGTCATAGCGTTAGTTGCTCTTATGATGGGGTTTTCGGAGATGAAGGTTTGTTGCTAGTCGTACATATACATTGCTCAGAATTGAACTTGGTGCCAATTGCAAACACCTTCCTTTTTGTTATAAAAACTGTCGAGCCAACGTATATGTAACTTTGAACATGTATTAGGCACTCTGATGTTTTTTCCTTGACCTTTAGATTCCACATCTAGATTTACATGCCCGTTTGTTGCATCTGCAGGGTCTGTATTTTTAGGGCCGTGGACACCCGAGAGCGTTGGTGATTATGCAAGTGGGACAAATCATGTTCTTCCCACTTATGGTTATGCAAGGATGTATGGTGGTGTTTCATTGGATTCTTTCTTGAAATACATAACAGTGCAATCTCTCACAGAAGAAGGCCTCAGAAAACTTGGGCCATATGTAGCAACCATGGCAGAAGTTGAAGGTCTCGATGCCCACAAGCTGGCAGTTACCCTAAGACTTGAGGACATAGAAGGCAGGCAGGTTTCAACGTGACATGATAATTTACGGTAAGCCTACTATCATTTGCTTTATTATTTGTCGTACATAAAATTAGTACCGAAGCAATTACCATTTTTAAGTCATGTAACCATAATGCGTATTGAAATTTAAATTTTGGTGAAAATTGGTTTTTGATAGAATCGACGTTGTCATCGTTGAGTTTCTGGAAGGATCGTATGGGAGAAAGTGACCTGTGCACAAGAGCTTTGATACCATATTTGAAAGCTAGAATGATTTGAAAGCTAGAATTCAGAGAAACAGAAGTGAAAAATCGTTGGACCATGGTTTTTTGTGAAGGATGATGGGTGAAAGTTTTGGTAAATTGTAGCAGGTTAGCATAATGTGAAGGAAAAGATTGACTAAATAAAGAAACATCCAATATGTAGTAGCTAGTTAAACAGCCGTTCATGGTTCCTTACAACTTTTAAAGACATTTTGCTTGAGTTATAGAAATTTAAAATAATTTACAGGAGACAGGCAAAAGTTCATGAAACACGCACGGGAGCATCATGGAGCACGTAAGCTAGAACATTATAACTATGCATGAAATATCATCATAGCTTCCTAGTGATTTAGCTTCTTTAACTAACTTCTTAGATGCTTTCTGCGCACCATCCACATTCTTGATACAGTCACAAGCCTCTTGATTTGTCATCACCTGCGATACAGGGGCCAGTGCTGTTTCTTAAGATCAAGGTTCTTACATTTCGTTTCATTATTGCATGTAATTACATGATTTAATGTATTTGTATTTTTACTTGGTCTAGATTGAAAGAAAATAAAATTCATGGATAAATAAAGAAAATAAATTTCTCCACATATAAGAAAATGTAAAAGTTCCGATGACCTGGTTCTCGTGTGTGATTAAGTGAAGAAAAACGAACTATTTAACCAAAGAATAAAGGGTAGTTTTAGTTTCGAACTGTTCAGACAATGCTTCTGGAGCTAACAACACAGTCCAAAAATATGCAAATTCTAGAATTTGGTTTGGCACAAATGAGCACATACAAAATTGTATGTTTCGGTATAGTTAACTTTTGACCATAAAAATACGCAAATGAACTTAGCATGACATGGTATGCATTTCATTTCACCACTTCCAAGTTTCTCCTTGTCCCGAAACTATTTTTTTGGCCATTTGCTTAGTAATCTCACTCGGTTATTCTACAATAAGTTGGCAATTGATTAGAAATATGAAATTATTCATCTGTAATTATAAGATGCATGCAATATGCTTGTACCTTCCACAGGCCATCACTTGCCAAAATAATGAATTCAGTGTCTTCATCAATCTTCCGAATGCTCACATCTGGTTCTGCGGTAATGTGCTCCTTTAGTTTTCCATCTCCAAATGCCCGTGTCATTGCTAATTGGCCATCCACTCTTGGAACATTCCCTGATTAAGTCATATTTTTGGCAATTCAGATTCCTGAATTAGAACAAGCTGTGCAGTTGACATAAGATGTCACACATACATGTTTAGTGTACATGATCCTACTCGTTATAGTAATGACATTACACGATTGGATATTGGAAAATTGTGCAGTAGAGTAATCTTGTACGATAATTAATGAGCTGTAGTTTGGTAGTAGGTACTGCTGTGCATACGGAGGCTTGGTATATTGAAAATGCATATTAGCAAAGATTTGACGAATATATACAGCTCATGACTAGAAATACGGCAAGCATATCAGGCATACAATTGCAGGTTATCAAGTATTAGTAGTAAAGGATAATTTCATGTATGTATTAACAGTGACATACAAACTTTATCATGTTGATAGATGTAAAGGATACTTACATCTATGTACTGACAGTGCCAGACAAACTTAGAAGCCTCAATTTCACAGAGGTCAAGAATCAACCTTATACACAAGCTTCTGGTAGAGATAGATTTTACCCTTTAAAGGCAGGTATCATCATTATACAAGTAATACTGTTTTCATGTACATGATAGAAAAAATGTTATGTTGGCACTATCATAAAAAATGATTTATATGTCAAAAATTGAATTGTAAGATTTAAATATTAGTTATCAAGTTCCGAACAAGAAAGTTTCCAAAATTAAACTTCTAAAATTTTAATTTTATCTCTGTAGTAGTTTTTTGGCTATTAGAGAACTAACTTTTTTTCTTGGATGTGCAAGAAAGTTGAAGTTTTAACTCTAAATATTGATGAGTTTATTGCATCATTACCGGGTTTCTTAGACACAAAACCCCCTCTGCTCTCAACAAGATCTTTTTCCTTCTCTGGATCATGATCCACGGTAAGTGCCTTTGCTAGACCATTTTTGCATGATATTGCTCGAGAATCACCAACGTTGGCTACCAGTAGCTTTACTCCATTGACTAGTATTGCTGCAACTGCTGTTGATCCTCCACGTGAATCAGCTACGTTTTCTAAAATCTCATCATCTGTTGCTTTGCATGCTTTCTTAATAGCTTGCACTGGATTTTCCCAGAAACCAGGCTATTGATGCATGATTAAGAAAACAAATATTAGTGAGAATAATAATGGTGTGGACTAAAATATAATAGTGACTAAAGGATATACCTCACTCAGTATATTTTCGAATAGATGGCTTCGCAAGTATTTTGCAACTTCATGACCGGAGTGACCATCAAATATTGCATACAACCCTAAGTCATAGCCATCGAGATTCCTATGTTGAGCAAAAATATAGTCTTCCATTCCATGGTTCATCTGTCCTTGTATTAAGTGATATCCATGGATGAAATGTCGAGTTGGAGGGTTATTCTTTTCATTTGCGTATTTTGTGGCCAGACCTTTGTGAGGTTGCTCCTGTGTTTAGCAAAATTATTTTGTTAGCTTCAAGCTTTCCTTTGTTAGATTGTGATGAAAAAGTTCATGTCTTTTACTAATGATCGTTTGATTTTGGTGAGAGCATGCATGGGAATGAAGTTTTTAGAGAACGAGAAGCTAAAATGCAGAAGTCTGAAGATGGAAAAAGCTATTTCTCATGTTGACTGATAAAAATCATGTAGATACCTAACGTATTTTAATGATTGTACTTGAAAGCAATTGTAAAATCCTCAGAAGAGCTTGAAACGATTATATAAGCAGAAAACATAAATATCTTGAAACGATTACGTAAGCACAAAACATAGGCTAAGAATCATGGTAGAAATCTGGCGTGATACGAACTTGACATATAACCTGCTGCTTACATTGATGTTCTTAAGAGAGATTAGCAGAAAAATGTACGTAAGCGAAGTTGAATGAATGAATAAATATCATGACAGGATTTCATCGGATAAAGATAGGATACCTTTATAGCAGTTGGACCTTTATCTCCTGTTAAGTACTCTGCTTTGTCTTGATAGTCATCCACTGCATCATCTTCTGCTTTTTCTTCGATCATGTATTTACCAATAACATTGTTCTCGTCATCTTCATTATAGTTTTCTTCTCTAGTAATGTTACCCTCTGGCTGCTGTTAAATGCAAAATAAAAATTTGCTGGCTGAGATAATGAAGAAGGTGCACCACCGACGAAATTAATCAATATCAATACTTAGGTTGCAAGAATACTCCTAACAATTTATCTTAAAGAGAAACTTAGTTGAAACCAACCAAATAAGTAATGGACAGCTAGGAGATAGATACTGGTGACAAAATATGGGATGATGTTCTGAAAATGCAGTAGAAGCTTTTGAAAGAATATCTGATGATGGGAGAAGACATAATTTAATTCTTTGACTGTAAGTTGAACAATTCTGTAAGTAACATGTCATGTTCTGACTCGAATCTTACAAAGAAGTGAACGATCCCCTGAGACTCCATTGTTGTAATTACATACCATGCAACATTAGCACTATCCTCCACTGTTCACGCATAACTACTCGAACATCATGCTTTCATTATGTTACAACTAGCATAAGATTCTAATTTAATATTTATTAAGATGGCACAAGTATGTCTATAACACTTGATATTTGTTAATGTGATGCATTTCAGTCACATTAAATCTATTTTGAGTTATACTTGGAATTGAAATTGACTATATATTAATTTGATGTATTACGTGGGTGGAATATTTGTTGATATGATGTATTAAGTTTGAAGAAAATCCATAGTTGAAGATAAATGAAAAAGGTATTAATATTTATGATATTAATAGTTATTGAAGGATGGAATAGACATTATTTGTTATATATGTGTGTATGTATATATGTATATTAGATGAAAATGAATACAACAAGAATGAAAGAGGATAACCTTTCTTTCAAAAGACTCCACGTAACTTCCTCCTCTTGATATCCTCTTATAATATAAAAGGAATTATATCAGAACATGTCCTAAATTCAGGTGAGATTTTAAATCCTGATACTTGCAGTAAAAAACTATAAGAAGGAGGGTTTAAATGATATATGTAGACACTAAAAATGATTAAAAATAATGCGTATAATTGATAAGTAAAAAATATATTTCAAAGTACCTTTATGACTATAAATACTAATTATTTAAACCTTAAATACTTTTTTTTTCTTCAAACTCATCTATCCAAACAACGCTAAATGACACATGAAAGTTGCTTGCTATATACCTTGAACGCAGAAGGATGCCCGTCACTAATCAAGGTTGACTTTCTTTTATGCAAGTTAGATTCGGCCTGCTCAAGATAAAACCAAAATACATATCAAGCCAGAACGTGTTATGATGCTTCATAAAGTCATCACTTGTTCTCAAGAAACTATTTATTTGAATTAGACTAAATAAAATTTCAGCTATTTTTTAAGAAAAAAATTACGTAAGTGTTACATTAAAAAAAAAAAATAGACATTTACAACACATGGAGTTTTGCATGTGCATAATGGAAGAGGTTTGATTTCATCCAATATCACATCATAAGTGTAGAGGTCGGTGCCTCCATTGTTAGACCACATGGATAAGGTGTCAATGCCTCCAATTATACATAGATAAAGAGACATTATTTTTCCTATCATATAAATGCAAAATTATATTTTTAAATTGTTCTTTTTACAATATTTACTTATTTTTTTTACATTCATTCCGTAAAAAGTCTAGATTTTCTATGGATAAAGTTTTGGTTGGAAATAAATGGAAGGGAGGAAATAGATTCTTTTACAAATACCTTTCAAATATTTTGAATGGAGAAAACTAAAACCCCTTCCGTTGTTTCCATTTTTTAAAATTATCTTTAACAAATAATTAAATTTAATAATTTACAATTATTTATAATAATAATAATAATAATAATAATAATAAAATATTTTCTTCCGTTTCAAATATAAGTCTCCTTCCTCTCTCTTTCAAATCTTTAATGTGGTTTTTCATTTCTTTCCCAGAAGCAAAGCTCCAAGTTGTAAGCTTAGCTTGTGTTTTGGGCTGCTTTGAGGCTATTTTCTTGCTTATGAAAAATATTAAGTCCCGTAATAAAGTCTCATATGTTCGGAATCTCCATACTTTGACTTTCATATAATCTTCTACTTTTTAACATAGCATATAATCTGCAGTTATTATATACACATGCATACATTCTCCTTTACCAGTACAATGATAATTACGAACATATAGGTGGGTGTTACATAGATATAAAGTCACCTCTTGCATGAAATCAGCTTATGTACGTACCTTCATCATATTTGTTTGGTGCATGACTGTCTTGGCTGAGTTCAGATTCAGAAGTTGAGGAATAACAAAGGGTGTTGTTGAGACAGAAAGAAACGGAAGCATTGTAAACAATAGATGATACTGGTATATATGTATATGTTTATCAAACACCAAGTGCAAGTGTCCTTGGTGGGAAAGGAAGGACACGTGGTTAAAGAATGCATGGGGTAGTGTCATTCACCGCTAAATATTATGTTTGGTTTTGTACACTCCAAACAATAATCTAATCCATTTCATTCGAGCTTCTACTTCTCCAGAAGGAACCACATTCACTGCTCTATCGCCAATAGATTTATCACAGTCGGCAATGTTATCATTTTACATTTCCAGATATTATATACTTCAGAATATCATAACTTTCCTTAAAATAAATATTATAACTCAAAATGTTTTTTACAACCTTATAACTAGGAATGCTTCTCTTGAATATATCTAACAAAGGGTGCTTTGTTAAAATGATTTAAACAAAAAGAAAATATAAAAGGATACAGGAAACATGTTTATTAGACAATAATTTTTCATATTATGGAAATATCACTACATGAAAAAATGGTTTTAACAAAGGTTTATTTTTACATTACCAATGATTAAAACCTTAACCAAATCACTTATTCTTGGTTATAATTTCCGCAAACAAATCATTTGTTGGGAACATGTTTTTTTGGAGTTTTTCTTTTTAGCTCAGGAATAGCTAAGTTTGGCTGCGATTTTGTCTCATTTTGTCTCCTTTGGTATCTAATAGAGGTTTCAAAACTCTGTTAACCACGATGGATTTTAGAAATTAGGCAAATTTTTCAAACTAGTATATTTTTTTTTTTTTGAAATTCTCAAAATAGTTATTTTTTATTTTATTTTCAGATATATGAAATTGTGAGAAAATAACACAATTTAGTTAAACAAATGAAATTGTAGGATAAAGATACGATTTTAGTTAAGTAATTAATTGATTGAAATCCTTAGGCTACTACAAGAGTTTAAGGTGATTAATTCTCCTACCTTTTCTCTCTTATTTTTCAATGTTTAAGGTGATTAATTCTCCTACCTTTTCTCTCTTATTTTTCAATGTTGTATTGGGTTATGTATATAAAATTAAATTAGAATTAATGCACATTGATAAGGAAGTGTGCTATTATAAACCATTGCAAGAAGTAACTTATAACAATAAAAGCTACACAATATATATAGATAACAAAAAACAATATATAGATATATATATATTACTATAATAAAATAAATATAAATACATATTTATATTTATGATTTAGACATACAAATATATATAAATATATATTACTGTAATTATATTATTGTAATTAAAATAAACATTAAAATAAAAATGACAGGATACTTTCTACATTCTCAAGCCCTTGAAGTGAAAAAATGATAATAGGGACTACAAAGGTCTATTAATGAAGGCATTAACTTTGAATATGCAAATAGTTTTATCACTATGCATTAATTGTAATTTAATTTTATGTGCACAACCCAATACAACATGGAAAAATAGGAGAGGAAAGGTGGGAGAATTAATCATCCTAAACTCTTGTAGTAGCCTAACTATTTCAATTAATCAATTAATTACTTAATTAAAATGATACCTTTATTCCACAATTTCATTAGTTTAACTAAATTGTGTCATATAATCTTAAATTAAATCGTACAATAATAAAACGATTTTATTCACAATGATATAGTGTAACTTCTCCATGATTTACCTGTATCTGGAAATAAAATTAAAAATACACCATTTTGGGAATTTAAAATAAAATTACACTAGTTTGAAAAATTTACTTAAAAACTAAGTAAAATACCATGGTTTTATAACTTTTGTAAATTACCATAAGTTTCAGAGTCTCCGTAAAATATTATATATTTCAAAACTATTAAAATTAGTTTTTTTTACTCGTTTATTATTTAGGTATTTA
>Ga0099825_1000349_pt1 | contig 46127 bp, 11 predicted proteins | sample SiratroredBW_FD_76838 | JGI IMG/M metagenome (GOLD analysis project Ga0099825, IMG submission 76838) | Root nodule microbial communities of legume samples collected from California, USA - Siratro red BW | ecosystem: Host-associated > Plants > Roots > Nodule | place: USA: California | collected...
AAAAAAAATATATATATATATATATATATATATATATATATATATATATATATATATATATATATATATATATACTCAAATACTAGTAAAAAAACATATAATTATATTAGTATTCATTATTAATATTTGCAACTTCATTAATTTTTATTCTACGGATTATATAGTTAATGTAGGATTCATCAACTACATCTTAATGAAATAAAATAATATAATTTGTTAAAATCTATTTAAGAAGATTTGTATTAAATAAGTTCTACCATAAACTAACATTAATTCCATAAAAAATATCTTAAAAATTCATATTCATCTTCTCATATCAGGTAATGCATACACTTATTTTGTAACTTTGTAACGGTATGCACAAATTTTCTTAGTTACTCACCATCATATGTCTTAAGCTATGGTACAAGATTGTCATCAGTTAAAGATAGAATATCTTAGAGGTGATAAAATGGACAATTTCCCTCCTTGGTTTTGGCTCAAGCAACCATTGGCTTGCCAAAAGCGGGAACAAGTAAGGACTTTCAATATTAGTTTTTATTTATTTATTTTTATTTAACATATATATATATATATATATATATATATATATATATATTAAAAAATACACTTAATAATGTAAATATTATCTAAATTTTTCTTTTATTAATTAATGTCTCTGATCAAATAAATTAAAAAGAGTATTATTTTTACATGTTAAATTATTTCATTATAATTAATAATTAAAATTTAATTTTGTAAGTGTTAATGATTTAACTTACAATACAATTGGATATTTGTATCCTTCACAAGTTTACTCCATTTGTCACCCTTAAGATATCCATTTAAGATATCCATTTTCTTAAGGAGTTCATGCTTAATATTAAGTGTCATGCTTAATACCCTTAGAGTCCAATCACATCCCAATTATATTTATTACACACTTATAAAGGAAAAAACTCCCATAAAAGATAATATAACATATTGCACAAATATCATTATATAACACCACATACACAAGTACACATCACACCAACGATTTGATTAATCTCATTATTATCATCAACATACATATTTCATGCATATCACACATAAATCATATATAACAATCATATATAATTAACACAAAACATATTTCATTATCACCATTATTAAGTGTTGTTTGAGTGAACTCCTCCTATTTAAATAATTTTGCTTTCTACAATTGAGGAAGACTTTCTCATTTGAATGGGACAACTCTGAATAATAGACTTTGTTGTCTCTTCCTCGTTCAAATGCTCACTTCCTGCTTGAGTGTTCATCGTTTGAGCGCTTTCACAATGCTCAAATGATCTATTACTAGTGTCTCTTCCAACATGTTCTAGAAACATAAGCAAATCGTTTACAAAATGTTTGAACGATTATGTCATTACTTGAGCATTATAACATAGTTACATTGTCTCATAAGTTCCAAACCCCATGCACCACCACCATGGTTCTCGCTTAAGCAACCACACAATCATCTGAGCATTCAAAAGAGAGATATTTGCCTTGACCTCTTTTTTTATCAAGCTACTCTCGCTTGAACTATACAGCTTATCACTTTAATGTGTATGTTATCGCTTGAGCAATAATGGTAGTGCATGTAATTATATATTATTAATCATCTGAATGTTGTTAGAGCAATGAGTCATCGTGTGAGCAATATCACACCCAATAACATCATTTTTCAAACCATAGCGAATACAACTACAGATTTAACATCCAAATCATACTATAGTTCATCCAAATTCAACAACTATATTAACAATAATTTTCAAATAGATTGCTATTATCATATACACTTCACATTAGTCCAAAAATCATAATCAAAGGTAAACATAATAACTTCTACCTACATAGTAAGTTAACTAATCATAAACAAAAATAAACATAATAACTTCTACATACATAATAATAATTTAACGACCACATCATTCACATATCTAAACAACCATTCTATTGATTAAAAGTCAATATTGACTTCTCTTATCTATATATAACATGCAAACTCATAAAACTTTTCTTTAACACTTCTTAAGGTAAAACACTAAATATCAAAATCCTACTTTAACATCATATCCTCTTTACTAACATTCAAATAAAAGAAAAAAAATAATAAAATATTTTAGTAATGATTGAAATATTTAGCAGGGTTATAACTTTTATTGACCTAATATAATTTGATAACCCAACGAAGTTTTTATTATTATTTAAACTAGAAAGTATTAAAAGAAAATAAATTTTAGAGAGATAAATTTCTTAATAAAATAAAAAATTAATATCTATATTTTATTTATAGACTTTTTTTGTTTAACATTTATCTTTATTAAAATTAAATTCTTGCATAAACAATAACGGATATTCCTATTATTACTATCACATTCTTAGAAAAAATAAGTTAAAATTTGGTTAAAATCACATAGTTTAGCAAATGTTGGATTTTGAGTGAGAGGGTGAATTTATGTAATTCATTAGCTATAATGATGGTATATATTAGCCTAAAGAGGATCAACATGAGCATTAACAGTAAAGGATATGTAAATCTTTTGAATTTAATATCTTATAGTTTTACCTAGTTCTATACTGTACAGGGTTAGATAAAAGTAGAAGATATTGTCTTCTATTACCACTATACTTTTACATTAAACTAGTTTAGAGAGTTTAATCTTACTCTCAAGTTATATTCTAAATTTATATTCAATAATCTTACTAATCTTACAAGATTTGGTTGACTTCTTACTTTATTAGTTTTATTATCAACAAATTAACAAAAGTTTAAATTAATAACTTAAAAAAAAATATTTTATTTTAAGTATAGGAGCCAAACATAACAATATTGTTAAAAATTTTAAACTATATTTTAGAATTTTAATTATTTTCTAAAAGGTAAAAGATAAGCTTAAGTCCTTTAAACCACGAGTTCAATAAATATACGTTCTTAATATGCAAGTTTTACTATCTTATTAAACTTTCTCAGTATGCGCTTTAAAATATAAAATATTTATAGTATATGATAATTTAGTGTTAAATAATAATATGAAATACTGTACATTTAATTACCGAGTGATTCTTTATTTTATAATTCACACAAATAAGAAATTAGGTTATCACTAAAAACATATTTAGAGCATGTTCACTTTAAAAATTTTATATGATGTTTAGATTTGATTTTTGTCACACTATTTTTAATATATTGTTGTAACTTTTATTTTAATGTAAAAATTTTATAAGGTCTGTATATTTATTAATGTTTTATTCACTTATTAATAAAAATATATATATATCTCTAATATAAGGAAATAATTTTTAATTCTTATAACGGTCTTAAATTCAGGTAGAAAAGTTTTATAAAATATAAATTTTAGTTTATTAGTCAATTAACAGTAATTAAAAAATTCAGTTACTGCAGTAGTTTTCTTAAATATATTAATGTATTAGTATATTTTATTTTATATCAATTAATTTTTCTTTCCATAAATAAAAATACAGTTCAAATAATTATAACAGGGAACTGAAAATATATTGACCATATCTAAAATACTATTTAAGAATATATTGTTTCCATTATTTTTGTTTTATTATTAATCTATTTTAATTGTTATTTTTATGTCCTGACACGATTTTCAATTAAAAAACATTTGTTGGCTTTTACTATCGTTTTCATCATTAAATAACAAATATGAAAATAAATTCCTAAAATAACAAAAAATATCAACGATCTTTAAAACGATATAGGGATTTGCATTTTATTGTGGAAGTGTAAGAAAATAAAGAAATCATTTGTATGAAAAAGACATAATTTAGTTAATACTAGCATCAAAGAATTCAGCCCAAGAATATAGACTGAGGGAGGGGATAAATTTAGGGTGAAAAACAGTATGAAAAGAAGAATTATAAACACAAGAAAAAGAAAGGGACAACGACAAAGGAAGACCCCACACGAAGACCCCAAAAACAAAAGAGAAAAATTGAAAAGGAAAACAAACTAAAGGGAAGAAAAGTGAGGAGTGGCGCGTGTGCTTCACTCCCCAATCATCAGCAACGTGGGAGTTGAGTTCCCGGAAAGTTGTGTCCCACGCGCAGACTGGAGCGCGTGAAAAAGCGTCGCCCTTTTTCTGTCATTCATCTGAGAGTGGAGTAGCCGTACGTGTATCTGCTCCACTCTCATTCGCTTTGCTATTTCGGTCTCATTCACTTCTTCACTCACTCACTAACTCACTCTCTCAGACAACACAAACCTCTTTTCCCTTTCATCATCATAAGCCACCCTCTTCTCCGATCGCATGGACGCTCGCCGGAAACTCAAATCCCGGCCACTCTCCGGCTAAATGCTCCCTTCCCCAGAGTCCCGGACCGACGATGAAGACGATGACGCAGAATACGTGATCGTGATCAACCCTTCCATTCCAGAGACTACTGTTTCCGTTACAATCTCATCCGCACTCTCTCGCAATGGCGGCGACGAACGCCGGCACGTCGGTGGAGTCGGCCTCCGTCGACGAAGCGGCGGCGAAGACGGCGCAGAAGCGCTACGAGGGGCTTCTGATGGTTCGAAACAAAGCGATAAAGGGAAAAGGCGCATGGTACTGGACACACCTCGAACCCTTGCTGGTTCACAATACCGAAACGGGACTCCCCAAAGCGGTGAAACTCCGTTGCACCCTTTGCGACGCCGTTTTCTCAGCCTCCAACCCTTCACGCACCGCCTCCGAGCACCTCAAGCGCGGCACGTGCCCCAATTTCAACTCCGCCGCCAAACCGATTTCCTCTGTCTTCCCCGTTGTCGTTCCTTCTTCTTCGCCCTCATCCGCTTCTCCCTTTTCGGTTCAGCACAACCACCGCAAGCGAACAACGACTTCGCCTTCTGCTTCGGGTTCGGGTTCGGGTTCCCTCTACCACGCGCCATCGCGGTTCGGGTCGGGTTTGGTCCCGCAGCAGCCGCATTTGGTGCTGTCGGGTGGGAAAGAGGATTTGGGGGCTTTGGCCATGTTGGAGGATAGCGTGAAGAAGCTGAAGAGTCCCAAGACTTCTCCTGGGCCCGCTTTGAGTAAGGCCCAAATCGATAGCGCGATTGAGTTTTTGAGCGATTGGGTATACGAGTCCTGTGGCTCCGTGTCTTTCGCGAGTCTGGAGCACCCGAAGTTCCGTGCTTTTCTGTCACAGGTTGGTTTGCCGGCAGTGTTTCCTCAGGAGCTGACGGGGGCGAGGTTGGAGGCGAGGTTCGAGGAGGCCAAGGTTGAGTCGGAGGCGAGGATCAGGGATGCGATGTTCTTTCAGATTGCGTCTGACGGGTGGAAGTGGAATGGGAATGTGAATGAGAATGTGAAGAGTTACGATTCTGGGTTGGTGAATTTGAGCGTGAATCTTCCGAATGGGACCAGCTTGTACAGAAGGGCGTTGTTTGTTACTGCTTCTGCGCCTTCAAAGTATGCGGAGGAGGTTCTGTGGGAGACAATGACTGGCATTTGTGGGAATCTCGTGCAACAGTGTGCTGGGATAGTTGCAGACAGGTTCAAGTCCAAGGCCTTGAAAAATTTAGAGAATCAGAATCATTGGATGGTTAATCTCACTTGTCAGTATCAGGGTTTCAACAGTTTGGTCAAGGACTTCGCCAAGGAGCTCCCCTTATTCAGGGCTGTGGTTCACAATTGTCTCAAGCTCGCCAATTTGTTCAATTACACCTCTCAGGTGAGGAACAGTTTCCACAAGTACCAGCTGCAGGAGTACGGCCACACCTGGCTGCTGCGGGTGCCCCTGCACGAGTTTGAGTTGGGGCCTGTCTATGCTATGATGGAGGACACGTTGAGCTCGGTTCGGGCCTTGCAGTTGGTGCTGCTGGATGAGCCTTTCAAGTTGGTGGCCATTGAGGACCAGAGCGCCAGGGAGGTTGGAGACATGATTCGGGATGTGGGGTTCTGGAAGGACTTGGAAGCCGTTCATGGTTTAGTGAAATTGGTGAAGGACATGGCTCAGGAGATTGAGGCAGAGAGGCCTCTGGTTGGGCAATGCCTTCCCCTTTGGGATGATTTGAGGGCAAAAGTGAAGGATTGGTGCTCCAAGTTCCACATTGCAGAAGGGGTGGTGGAGAAGCTGGTTGAGAGAAGGTTCAAGAAGAATTACCACCCTGCTTGGGCTGCTGCTTACATTCTTGATCCTCTTTACTTGGTGCGGGACACCAGTGGCAAGTACCTTCCACCGTTTAAGTACTTGACGCCGGAACAGGAGAAGGATGTTGATAGGCTGATAACTAGGCTTGTTGCAAGAGACGAAGCACATATTGCTCTGATGGAGCTGATGAAGTGGAGGACGGAAGGGCTTGACCCGGTATATGCTCAAGCTGTTCAGATGAAGGAGAGGGATCCAGTCACTGGAAAGATGAGGATTGTGAATCCACAGAGTAGCAGGCTTGTGTGGGAAACTTATTTGACTGAATTCAAGTCCTTGGGGAAAGTTGCAGTGAGGCTAATATTCCTTCATGCAACCTCATGTGGCTTCAAATGCAATTGGTCCTTGTGGAGATGGATTTGTGCTCGTGGCCATCACTCCAGGACTGCACTCAACAAGGTGCAGAAGTTGATATTTATTGCAGCTCATTCCAAACTCGAGAGAAGGGATTTTTCCAGTGATCAAGAGAAGGACGCAGAGCTGTTCACCTTGGCAAATGGTGAGGATGATGTGTTAAACGAAGTTCTTGTTGATACATCCTCAGTGTAACATTTTTTTTTTTTGCCTCTTCTTTTCTTTTTGGGTTAATTTACTCAGTTAGGAATTTTAATTTTTTAGGATTTATTGAATTCTTTCCACTACCCTTTTCTTCCATCTTTCTTTTTCTCTCCCTCTGCGTTTTGAACACTCACTGGAAGGACTTTGAGCTACTCTCCTTCTTTTACCCTGCCATGATCGTCAAGCTTTTAAATATAGGAAAGCGGGAAAGATTGTAACGCCCGAACTGGAAGGATGTTGTAGAAATTTTATTCCTCTTGTAGTTTGAGATAAATAATATTTGTTAAGGGGAAATTTTTATCGATTCTCCTTTGATTTTTAGACCCTTTTTCCACTCAAACTTTCTCACAATATTTGTAAATTAAGAAGCATGCTTTCATGCATGCATGCATGTTGAAGGACTTAATCGTGAAAACATTGTTCTTCTGTTTTGCTTCTTTCTTTCGCTAAAGGCCGTGATCGATGCCTATGAATGCATATTTAGTTTTAGTTTGTGTAGCCTTTGGCGTTAGAAATCGTCTTGATGGGATGTGTGGTTTATTTATCTTATGTTTACGTAGAATCTTCAAAGGTGTCCACTGCATTTGTAAAATCTGGAAAGGTGCTTCGCTTTCAAGCACTCCTACATTGAAGTCTGTTCATTCCAAAGGCAATCAGCTTTCTGTCCCTAAGTCAAAGTTGAGTATGAATAATCCTAATAATCTCGTCTTGAACTCACATAAGCCATGTGATGGAACTTTATGGCCACTGAATGAGTCACCATGTTGATTCCTTAACCATCTTGATGTCCAGATTTTTTGTCAGCAGAATATAAAGAAGCTAGGTACTAAGATCCTACCTCGTTTGTTATCAAAAGCTGTTGTCCGTCACAAAATAACTTAACTTTCGGCTGGAAAAAGTCTCGTCAAAAACTCAGTTTACAGGGAATCTGATACAAGGATACTAAACGATCTTTATGGGTAGCTAAAAGAAACAAAAACTGTGCCGTTTCCTCCTGTGATTTTTCTTAACTCAAATCATTGTTTTCATTCAATAAAGAAGCATTTAAAGTTAAGTTATTAAGTAGCAAAAATTCTGTTCTAGTTTGAAGTATGGTTAAGCCACTGATTTATGTTGTGATTATATAAACAAATTCATGGATGTAAGTTAGGGGAACCATATGATAAAAAAGCGTTGTACTTTTGGAGAGCTTTCCTGTTTAGGAGTTTAAAACAGTGGCGAGAGAGGCATGAAATTGTTGGTTGGTGGTGGAACTTATTGGACCATTATCAAGAGGAGTTAACCAAAAGTATCCGATAATGGAATTGACTTGAAATCTTTTTGGCACTAAGGAGTCCTTACCAGTCAAGCGTCAAACGCATTGTTCTCAAACTCCGGAGAAAAGGGTTTGGTTCCAAGTGGCACAGGTCTACCTAAATCCATCAAATCTCGCTCTTCTGCTCTCAACTATGAACCCACCTTCAAGCAAATTAACCAAAACCCATTACGTGTTCATGAAGCAGCAATTAATGCATGCTTTTTTTCAAAGTTTTATACTCCTCCACGTAGATTTTAAGCACTCATAACTTAAAATTAACGGTGGAAAATCTTCTTGAAACATTTACCTGTTGCTTTTCCGAGAGTATTTTATAATTTTATCATTTCTCAAACAAAGTGAAGTCTTTTCCCAAGCATTGCTTGTTAAACTTTACATACAGTTTCATTGAGTCAAATCATTAATTTATGTGCTTTGGCTAACTTGTTCTTTAAACATTCCAAAGGTTGTGAGGTTCATGCAGAGCCATGGGATGATGAATCCCATGACCATGATTTTGTGAGAAAAGTTCTGAGAAGAGCTACAAGGGAAGACTGTCGGCATGAAGCAGCACAGAAGATGCTGAGGAGCATTCTTCAGCAACGAGGATTAACAAAGTTCCTTCCTTTTGGTTTTCTCTTCTCTTTTCTCTTTCAAACGCTTATCCCCACTTTACATGCGGTTTGTGGGGTTGAAAGAAAGTTTATTAAATTGATTTGTCTGCTAAAGTTCCATTTCTTAAAGTCTTAAACCGCTTTCAAGAACTGTTCGTTGAAGGAGATCAAAGGTGCTCGTAACAGTTTTATTGCAAAGTAAAAGGGAAGATGTTGTTATCGCATGTATCAAAATCAAAGGAATTATTTTCAAACAACATAGCATCATAGAAAAAGATAAGTCCAAGTTAGCTTAGCAGCTATATCTGTATCAACGGGTGGAATCCAGCACGATCAAGTGAAATACGTACATTAGTTTTTTTTTTTTTTCTACTTACAAATTTTGATTCGATATATATAAGAGACTTGAAGATTTGATATCATTTATTTCTCTTCTCTTTTTCCCTACTCTAGGTTTGAAAACTAGGCTATTCAATACTGCAACCAAAGTAGTTAAGCAAGCTTTATGCTTTCTTTTTTATTTTATTTTTAAAAATTAAGTGATTGTTTTTCTTAAAAATGATTTAAAATAAACGTGCAAACGAGCTCAAACTCAATCCAACGTTTGGTTAGAGGGGCTAAATATAACAAATCCATCTCCATAAATTAGTTTATATATCGAAACACACTATTTTGTGTTCAAATTCATCAGAACAGTTTTGTAACTATAAACCTGAATATTCTCTTGTATAAAAACAACTAAGCATGCATGCACTTAATTCTTTTCAAATTAAGGGAGTTGATACAATTTTTCAGGGTTTTGTTCCTGTAGACTGTATTTTTATCTTTCAATTCCCTCATTAGGTTCGCACAAGTGCCATAAAACAAGAAAAAACACTGATTTTTTGTAATAATTTGATGATGTGCTTTGTATGTCTTCCTTTTCGGTAAAAAACAAAGGCTAATTGATAGTGTACTTATTATGCTCATATGTGGCAATTATGCTGCCATTGATAATGGCTGGGATGGACCCTCTTTTCTTTTTGGGAGAGTGGATTTAAGTTTTCGATCATTTTCCCTCATGAGCAAAGCAGTTACTCATTATGGAAAAGCTGCCACTACTCTATATCACTCTTATTTCTACAGAAAAATTCTTAATATACATTATATACACTTCTACCCCCAAGAGAAAAAAAAAAAATCTTCACGTATTATATATATAAAGAAATAAACGAGAACAGAAACCTGACAGACCCTCTATTCCATGAGACTATGATCTAATGTCATTATAGTCATAATATATATCATCGGAACTGTTCGAAACACGAATCTCTCTTTTGGTTGATGGTTTTCACATTCACACACCCACCACTGCAAACAGTAAAAAGGTGAAAGGATTAACCTAAGTGGGGGAGTCTTTAACTTTAGGCGAATATTGTAACAGTTCTGTCATTTAAACCTTAAAAAAATGTTAACTTGACATATGAATATGATACTTTATATAAAATATTGTTATTTATATACATATATCTGAAAAATACACCCCAAAATAAAGAAAAATAGTTATATTTGTGTAATATGTTTATTTGGGTCAATGAAGAGAGTAGAAAAGTAGGTATAGAATGAAGAAAATTGAGTAGTGTATTATGTTAATCACGTGGAGTATGCAGCGGTCCCTGGTTGGGTCTTCTAATTACTGATTTAGTGGACAGACAGAAATCATTGTCGGCAAAGCCTTACCAAAGCTAAAAGTTCATTCTCTCACTTTTGGTTGTCTCTTTCTTTCACTCTCTCTCTCTGAAGAGGTTGAGCTTTTTCACCAGTATGGTATGCAGTGCACCTCTCTACAAAATTTGTGGTTTCAAGGGAAAGGAAAGTAAATATAATGATTAGTATTGGACGACACTCTCTTTGTACGAGAATCTTCTCCTGTTCCAATGCTCTAATTATGCAACCTTTTTTAATCTTTGCTTCCCCATTTATTAATTATTATTGTTGGTTTTACTTAATAGCTGACTTTATTTGTATGTCCTTTTCCTCTCGGAAGAGCATTGATGCTTGACAGAAAGGAGAATGCCGTTGTGACTTGTGCTTCAAGATGGGTACCCACACGAGCTACTACCAGTACTACCCATCCACTCCTGACATCTCTTAGTTTTAATCTTCCTAATCATTCCATTGCAGCCTTTGTTTCGTTATTTTTCACAAAATTTAATGACATCCCAAGCTTCAAACCATGTCTCACCCCTTTTACCATTTCTTTCACTTCTCCTACTTCAAATTATATGCCTCCTTCCTCACTTTCATCCAACTTTTAATACTTGCAAAACTCCCCAAATTAAGCAACCCCCCCATGCCTTTTCCTTTTACTTAACATGGCAACAACTGCATGAAAATGGTGCTCACGGACCAACCACCATCTTAATATCTCCACTTTCAACAAATAATCAACAATTCTCCAACACTTCAATTTGGTAGTTTCATTTGTTGATTAATTCTGCATGCAATTAAGATTGTAATTAAGGTTTGAAGTTTGTGTTAAAGTTGGCCACCTCAGACTAAAATGGATGAGAAAAAGACCCTAGCTATTACTACCAGTTGTTAAGCTTAGTCTTCACCCGGAGAAATCAAGAAAGACATAAAAGGAAAAGGTGCTTTACTAAATTAATTGATCATTGACTAGATACAAGAATGAATAGTAAACCAAATTTAAATGGATCCACTCACATATCTTTTAAAGTTCCACGTCTTAATTAAGTTGCATGTCCCTATATATGAATTGAAAATGGTTGTTCTCTCTTCAAGACCAAAACAGTGCATGAAGGCATGGACCACCCTAGAATTTTTACCCTTCAATACGTTCTTTCCGTTCATAGTCAAAACTGGACATATATTTATAACCTGAATTGAAAATGCTTGCTCTTTGTAGAGAAAGATACGATTTGAACTACTTGACTACTTTGTTCACTGTTGTTTCACATGGAAGTATGGTACATAGTTTTATAGTACTTTTTTATGGCTGAGAAATTTCTCTCTCATAACCACAACTCCAAAAAGTCTTCGCTCTTTTATGTATTTTCAACCAGCCCAAGACTCAACTTGGTTTTCCTTATACGTCTTTGTTTTGATTTAATATTATATATATATATATATATATTTGTATATTTGTCTGTGGTCCTTCCCCTTTTACGCTCATGTACATATATATAACACTACATTATTGTACTATTGCTCCCTCCACAGTGACTAGTCAGAATTAATTATTGTTCCTTTTAACCAATTCTAGCTAAAATTTCCAGGCTCACAGCAGCAACTAGCAAGCATGAATATTTTCCTACTCAGAATAAGATGAGAAGTATAGAGAAAACCAAATGGCAGTTCCTTCAACAGATTGGATTTAAGTCGTGAAAGAAACACTTGACCTTTTTTTCTTCTGTTCCTTTTTCTGTATCTCTTTCATGAAAGTAACCCCTGTTATGTTTTCTTCTCTATCTTGTCGTTTTTACGGTTCTCAATCATATTAGAAGAGAGGCAAGAGAAAATTATAAAACAAAAACTCTCAAATGACTGATACATATAATACCAAAAAGTAAAAAACAATATTATAAAAGGGTAGAAAGAAACTGATATAAATTAATTATGTTGAAGTGTATTTTATTTGAAGGGGGTGTTTGAGTAAAATCATTCATGTGTGCGAAAGTGCTTATGACTCACTTTTACGGCTTTTTAAATCTTCACAGACCAAATTATATGGCGTACATTTGAGCCTGGCCCTCACAATTTATTCTGACCAGCTCTTTCTTCTTTTTGTAAGACAAGCTTTTTTGTTCTTAACATCAATTCACTCGGCTTAATTAAAATTAATTTCAGCATTATGACAAGAAAACCTCTCTCACGTGCTGAGATTTGTAAACAAAAGCAAGTTAACCAAACCAAGCATAAAGATTCCAATAAACAACACCTTCTCTCTCCCAACCATAATCGAGATCAACAATGTAAGACATATCCAATTAATTAATTGGATGAGTTATGTGTCATAATCACTCAAACTGTGTTAAACAAAATATTTTTATGGCAACTTTATGTAGGTCGTCACAGGTTCTTATACATCAAACTAAAGTAGTAAATTAACCCGTGGTGGTACAAAAGTTCAACCCAGAGTTTCAATTTTTCAATCTTAATATTATATATATTATAGTAGTATATAATTTGCTAGAACTGTGTCATTCTGCGACGTGGACATCTAGAACTAGATGCAGCATCATGGTTGGTGATGGATATGTTTTGTGAAGTGACCAACGTGCCCTTTATAGAATTGAGAATCCAATGCAATTGGGAAAGGGTGGAAACTGTAGTTTGGGTTTGAGAAGAAGTCCTTTTATAGGAAATGAAGTTGCTTTTTTGTTGCCTGTTTGTCCCTGTACAGAATCTCTAAACCAGATATGGTGGGTAGGAGTATGGCACTTCATTGGCTAGCTTAGTGGTAAAGAAAATTTTGGTTGGATTAGTTATGCACTTTCACATGATATGATGGCTAAGCACCTCTTCCAATTTTTGCTCAAATTACAAGCCACCTTGCCCACAAATTATTTGCTACTAGAAGGGATTGATTATTGTTTGAGTGGAGGAGGTTTTGGGTATTTGGTAGCACTAGCAACTCTCATGTCAAGTAGGTTTTTGTGTCTGCCATAGTGAGTGAATCGGTTTGTGTGGGTTGGTCTTGGTGAATAGGAGCATGGCATGAGCCATACGTTCGACTTGACGAGGTGGTCATTTATTGTTGAATGCTTCATACTCTTTATACTTTTGGGACCAACAGGATTTCCAAGGAGATACTCTTGTATCAAAATATGTCCACATCTGTTTAAATTTTCAGATGACTTCCAACTCATTATTAAGTAGTTCCACGAAATCACTTGGTTCTATGTTATCAAATGCTTCATCAATAAAAAAAATCCGACCTGCCGGATTCGAACCAGCGACCTAAGGATTACTTTGAGTTACTAACCCACTACAGTCCTCCGCTCTACCAACTGAGCTAAGGTCGGTTTTGTTCTTTTCCTTTGACTTCCTTACTAAGTTTGTAGAAATGCGATAAAAAAGTTGTAGGTGAAAGACACTTAAAATTGTTGTTTCATGAACTTTCATTTCTAAAAACATTAATACAGAAAGACCCAAATACAAGGATGCATAATTTCAAGAAGTTTTTTTTTTTTTTTCTTGCCTTTAAGACCATTTATGAAAATACTTGCTTTAGTGATTCTAGTCAATAGTCTTGCCGTTCTTTGTCCAGAGATATGACCTAAATTATTATGTTGCAAGAAAGCAAAATATTCATTCCCTAAAATACATTCGGGGCTTGCATTGTGATGAAAAGATAAGAAAAATCTAGCTTATAAACCATCTCGATTGAATTTATATAAGTCATTTTACAAAATGAATATCAATACAAATGAAACAATTATGCCTAAATAAATTAAAATATTCATTGTTCAAATTAAAATAGTATCCAAATCACATTTTAATAATTAAACTAAATGTTGAGATATACGAATTACCTAAAAGCTTCTAGTAAATCTAAATAATGCTTAATTTTAATAAATTTTACAATTTTCATTGTAATTTTCACTTTGTTTCCCACAAAGGCAAACTTTTCATTTTGAGTTATGGTTCAAATTGTAGGGAATCTGTGAATCATATCACAAATTGAATGCATCTAAAATCAAGCAATCAAATCTTGTGTGAACTAGATTATATATATGTCTAGAATAAGTAGTACATTTTAGAAATTTCCAAACTTCCCAAAAAAATGATATTTATTTATTTTTGGCTTTTTTTTTTTCCTTTTTCAAGTTTCTTCACAACTTTCTCCCTAGATCATTAGCGGCTTACATAATGGATAAACTGACTTCTTTAATTCTGAAGTTGTATTTCTCTTGAACTCACAAATGGTAATTCATGTATATATTTCATTTGTTTATCATGGTTTTTAGTCCATTTAGAACTAGCCATGTATAATTGATAGAGTTAAAGAATAAATTTCACATCAAAGTTTTCATTCACAACCATTGAGAATTTAAGTATTTCTATAGTTTTTCGTTCAATGTTATGTTCATACATTGGACATGAATTATACAATTTCAAAGTGATTGGTGTATCACTAATGTCTGAATAAAAGACTTATTAATTGCTACTAGCATCAATAATTAAAAAAATTATCTTTAAAAATAACAAGATCTAAAACATTAAAATATAATATGCAATTAGACTTGTTCATTTTAATTAAAAAAACATAAGGCTATTTAAATACAATGATATAAAAAGTTGAGAACAAGTACTTCATAATTAATTTTTACATAACTATTGTAAGATATAAAACACAAGTTACAAATATAAAATATTTCAAAATAATAAATATATTGATTCTTTCTTTCAAGTCTTCTATCAGCATGCAACAAATTACATTAAATTTTGATATTATTTAGTTATAAAATATGTACTAATTAGAATCACTTATATTATCTATATTTATGTATAATTATTTATCACCTTTAGTTATATAAATAAAATTGAATAAATTTTTGAGTCTTTGAAAGTGTGTGTCGTCTTTTAATTAATTCTTAAAAAAGTATCTAAAATAAAAATTAGTACCACAAAGTAAAATTAGTATTCCCTCGTATATTATGTTAACAACAAAATTAATTTGTTGACATTAAGTGTCATCTTATCATCAACTTGACATAACATCAAGTGTTATATAGGTAGAGACTCGATTGAAATGTAATTTTGAAACTTTAAATTACTATTAATTTCGAAAGAGTGTTGATACTGAATTTGAATTCTCAATTGAAGTAAACTTCTAAATGTTTGAAAATATTGTATTATTGAGTATAATGTTCATTTCCATTCGGAAGAATGCTTTTTAAACACGCTAAATAATCTACAGAGACGCTAAAACTTGTTCTATTCTTCAACTTTCATATGTAAAGAGTTTTTTACATTGATATTTTTATCACAAATTATCAAGTATTATTAATTTTTTTAAATTTAACAATATCCACTTCAAAAATAATGTATCCCATACTTTCTTAATTCACATAATAAGTTATCTCTTTGTTTTTATTAATTAAAATATAGTCGAGAACAAATTCCTAAGCAATCTAAAAATGGTATTCATAAAGGTTGAATATGTTCATCCATTTTTATGTTATTTTATTGAAAATATACCATATATCAAATAGCAAAAAAACTCAACTTTCGTGATAAGACAATAATGTTAACATGGATTCCAAATCATAACCCTAATTCACCAAAGTGTGGAAAGTTGCATAAACAAAATTTGCTTGCTTGAAATTTAACAATTTTTTTCAAAATTACATCATGGTTAGCAAACCCACAAATTACAATGAAAATAAAAAGAGTGGATGAAGCTTAAAAATGGAAAAAGAACATTAAAATTAAAGTCATAGTTTTCATAGATGATCATACATTCTTCAATTTCATCATCTTAGAAGGTGACAATCTACCATTCTTCCTCAACTACGTTTCTGAAGAAGTCTTTCCCTTCACAACTTTATCTTCTTCACCACCTTCAGCATCAACTTTTGCTCCTTTTTTTTCTTCTTCACCTTTGACTCCAAAAGGAAGTTTCTCCACACTTGCCACTATCTTTCTCTTTGTCGAAGGAAGCACTTTCGCCAGCGAATTGGATCCGCAAGCTAGAACATAGACAATTACATGCCTTTCTTCCCTGTATAGTGGTTTAAATTCCATTAAAGAGTTTCGAGGCATAGTGATTCAAATTACATTAAAAGATTTGGAGTCATGTGTACTATTGAAACTGACAGAGTTCGAGAAAATTAAATTAAAAATGAATTGTAGTTGACGTTTTAAAAAATGCATCAAGTAAACAAACTAACTTATTAGTTAATGTTATCGAGATTTTTTTTTAAAAATTGATTAGAAGTCAATATATAAATGGTATCTATACCTTAAAAAACCTGAATAACTGCTCATTCTATAAATAAACTAATACGAAAAAAAGTAATGCATTCATTAACCTTTATGTAATCCTCAACATAACATAAGAAAATTTCAATGTACCCACAAATCAACCATTATAGCCCTTGTAATTAAAATCCAAAAATCAATTCCTTAGGCCTTTTAGGACTCAAGATATTCAGCCATTTTCTTATTAATTTACCATACTTCTTGTTTGTGGGCTACAAGAAAAAAATAGCCAAATAATTAAAAATAAGTTGGTAAAAAATAATTAATTTAGAGGACACAATTAAAAATAAATCTTATAAAAATCACAAATTTCTCAAAATGATTTCTAAATATTTTTAAATTGTGATTGTTAGGAAGCACTTATTCCAGAGTTATTTATAGTATAAATATCATAACTTTTTGTTCCGATCTTAAATTAAAGAAGGCAAGGTCGAATATATTTGAGTATATGCATTTAATTAGCTAAAGTGGGAAGCCCTTCCCTTATTAGTCAAAATATTATGCTCCGAGTAAGTTTTCTTTTCTTTTTTATCTCCATACAAGTAAGGCCTTACGCGACTCAAAATAAATCAAAGATGTGTTTTTGGTGGAACTCAACTTCCCTGCACCGAACATATTTCTTGAATCACCACCCATTTATTCTGAAATAGGTTTTTCAGGATGTTAAAGTTACATTCCGGAAAAGCCATTCTGTGGAAGGTGACCCAAAAAATTCGCGGAGTGAAGAAACAAGCACCCTTTTTGGTGTCGAATGCAACCAATTCTTGTAAAACGACTATTTAACAAAGGTGTTGTTGCTCCAACGAATAGCATTTACCAGATTTTTTTTCAAAAACAAATTGTCTCTAACCAATGAAAAATTCCTAACATATGCACATTTTTTAACAGTCAGTGGCTTGGCTATACCACAGCTCAAATGTCCAAAGAATTTGTTACATTAAATGAATAAACAATATGGTTACAACACGTATATTAGACAAGCAGAAGATCATCTTCCAGTGAGTCTGCCAAGTCATATCTGGAGATCATCCAACGAAGGTTCCTGTGCTGTTAGCATCTTCAATTTCTACAAGACGAAGCGGTATACAAAGGCGGTTATACAAAATTGCAATAAGGAACACTCTTGACTTGAAGAAAAAGGTAAACATTTCATTACCGTAATATATTGTGCAGGATCATCAATACTAGACGAGCCCAGAATAACTTCCCTCCTCAGCTTACCAGTAAGTTTGTGACAAGTCCTAAGCTGATGATTAAACAACGTATCAGACCAGAAAAGCTGAAAGGGAAAAGAGTGAAAACAACTTTTTATCAAAGTATAGTCAAACCTCAGATCTGGTCGCTCCACCAACAATGAATATAAATATTCGTTGCCCCATCTTCTTGAAATCACTGGATGCATGTCTTAACACCGGATCGCTATATGCCAAGAGAAAAAGATTAAAATTAAATTGAGCATTGACAAGGTAGGTTCTAGTTTGCAATTCCAACAGATACTCATTAGTCCCCTACAAATTATCTAATAATAGCAAACTCGTATCAAACACAAGTACACACACAGCTCAGAAGCCGGGAAGAATACGGTGGTGGCAAAGAGAACAGGACTCATGAATGAAGAGGAAAAAAACGACTGATTTCATTAGAATTATTCATATTCATGACTTATAACAAGGGAAAATGAAAGTAAAACCTTGAATATCCGTCATCATCAGAGCCTCTAGGTTTAGCCCAAGTTGGTGTCCGCCTTGATCTCATCGAATGAGCAGGAGGATTGTGAGTTACTGGTCCAGCTAAAGGTGTACCGTGGAAAGTTGGACTTGGGTCATTTAGACAAGGATAGTCCAGTTTCGATAATTCATTTTTGCTAACTTTTTCTATGAGTTCCTGAAAAATGTGAACCATTAGTCACCACATGAGGCTCTGAAAGCTTTACAAGCAGCCAATCAAATCATGATAGAGATAACATTATAAATTTAAAATATCATAGCATGAAAATATGGTGTCCTTCATTTCTTAATAATACGGTGAGACAAAGACCGTAAGACATAGTTAGAAAATAACCAATAGCTGACTAAGTGCCCATTCTATTCAAAACCTAGCTTGTAGAAATAGTTAAATAACCAGCTACATCTGATCCTTTAGGCCTCAGAAAAAATCATAGGCTCACCTATCATGCCAAAAGTTCATAAATAAATAAGGAAAGAAGATTGCTCAACCTTAGTTTTACATCCTCCCCATAAAAATTTAAAAAAAGGAAATTTTCAACTCGATTCGTACCTCTATTATGGGATAAAAACGTGATAACTGCCACGTCTCCTCTTCGCCAGAACGATCTTTCCTTGCTGCACGCTTTTTCTGACAATTTAGAAAAAACACTTCTAAGAAATAACTTAACACTGAAAAATCATATAATTTAAACTATAAATTACCTTTACCTTGTGCATATCAAACTTCAGAGCAAAAGAACTCATCGAAGTCTTTTTGGTCTCAGGTTCTCCCTCAAGCATTCTCAAATTATTTATGGCAATCGCATCATCATCTGTCAACTTTGCTACCTGAAAAAAAAAGGTTACAATTGCACAGTGCCATCATTGATAAAATATTTATTATTTGACATTAAATGAACAGCAGGAGGCAACAGTTGAGACCAAATCTAAAGAAACTGCACCTTCATCAAATTCAGACCCTTTTCACCCTCAAATTTCTCAGGATAAATGGACGCGAGAATCATTAACAAGCGTAACTTATTTTCACGATTTGTATCCTGCATAAACATGGTAGTCGTATGAATTTTAATAAATGAAAAGCCAAGTTTTATTTCTAATTTCTTGACCATTTTTCAATAATAAAAAACTTCCTTATCCCGTCCACTAAAGTAGTATAAGGTACACCCTTTTCATTTGCCATCTTAGAGTTACTTACTTCATTTGTAGTCAAATATTTGATCACTTCTTTGATTCCTGCATCTCCAAAAACAAGATCTTGCTCCAGCTGCCCTAGTTCCCGAAGTCCTGACTCCCTAATAATTCTGTTAATTTTTCCTGCGATCTGGACAAAGAAGCTCATCATTCATACACATTTATGAAAATCATGATCATAATCCACTCCACTATTATAATAAAATAAATTCATTTAACAAATTAAAATCTAATGCCAATTGCTGAAAAAAAAACTATCAGAAATATTATGCAGAAGGGCGTTGAGGGGTACGGGTGGGGAGGTTGTCTTTGACCATAATCTTAATGTGTAGGAGGATACCCAGGCCAAGAATGGAAAATATGTTACCCAGCATAACATTATGGCTTCATTTATTTGACTGCAAGATAACTAAAATTTGAATAGACATCAACTTTTAAGTAATACTGTAAAAATGTTCAGGCTTCTAGCTCTAGTTAAATTGGGAAACAATTCAAATGCTGCAAAATAGAAATGAATTATCAAATTGTTAAATCAAGCTAGGGTTACCTTTTTTTCTATGCTGCTGCTCATATATACACAATAGTACAAAGGAAATTATTAATTTGGGAGAGGGGGTTAAATGTTTTTTGTCTCTACAAAATTCTTAAATCTTGATGTAGTCCCTAATAATATCACCCAAATTTTGTCCATTAACTGGGCCACTCTTCCATTTAACATTCTCATGCCCTCGACATAAATAAATAAAGGCCATTACTTACAGTGTCACTTTCCTTTTCTTTCTTTTTCTTTGTCCAAAACAGGGAAAAGGTGTAATAAGGGCAAAAACAAAACTCAAACAAATGTCCAACTAACTAACCTACATGCAACAAAAATATGGTATTACCTAAAAATTTCAAAAGGTGTACATTAACACACCTTAGAAAGTCTCTGGCCGAGCTTCCAAGTGAAGACGGCACATTCTTTTTAAAAGCAAAGAATATCATATAACAATAGTATTTTCTGGAGAGGACATCGTTGATTGCATTACAGCAGAACTAACCTCTACATGGAGGGAGAGCTTGTCGATTTGCTCACTGTATTGTGGAAGTGCTTGAACCATCTTCTGTAAGTCCCTTGTCGACATTTCACCACTACCTCTAAATGAAATGCAAAGTTGTGTGAAGTTCATGATGACAATAACTAGATAATGCATAAATAGATAATAACAGATCTAGGCTTAGTTAAATTTTAAAGGGCTAAACTATTTAAGCAAGAAAACTAGTGCAACTCAGGTTAGTTTTCAAATCAAGGAGTTGACCATTTTACACTACAGGACAGTAGATGTTAGTTTTGTGAAGAATCGGTCCTTGATTGGTATCAAATCCTTTACGAGCAAGTGGTAGTTTGATCCATCCATCCCTATTCTTATAAACAGAAAAATTGAATCTTAACACAAGGTATGGGCATGTATATTCTCCATGCTCTTAGCCCAAAGAGATTTTGCACGAATGGGTGTGTCAACTGATATAAAAATATGAGAAAAATGCTATAAAAGCCATTCATGAATGAAGAAAGGTGAAAATTTGAGTTTTGTTAGTTTCATGTTTACTTTTTAACTTGGCTTTTTCCTCTCTCCAACAATTATTAATTATTAGACATTCATGATAAAGTTTAAAATCGTGCAACTCGGCCATCCAAAAAATATATCAAGATATTCATAATGTTGGATAAAACTACATGAGTGATAAGATAATAACAGTAAAAGAAAATAAATAGGGTTGAATGTCCAATGGGAAGTTCAAGAAGTGACGAAGGTAGTTCTCTTCAATTCAACAACCCACATTTTGGACAGCAGCAAAACAAGTTCAAACAGGTCAAATTATATACTCACATGGTCCAAATATCAATGTGAAATGGTATTCATATGTGATATTTGTAGTAAGTAGAGGTGTGACTACTGACTCTAATATTTAACGGTGATAGACTAACAGAAGCATCAACACTCTGTATGTGCGTTAGCAGGCACATACACAAACAGACAAAAAGGAGTTTCTTTCTAACATGGCTAGACCGTTATGCGACAAAAACAATATAATTTTCATATTGCCACAAGTCATAAAAAGCTTTGGATAAGAATTATAAAATTAGACTATATTTTACAACAGTAGTACAATTAGGTGAAAATCAATATCCTCTTAGATCACAATATGTCAGTGACGAAAAAATCGCACAAAATTAGGACTGACCTTGAACCATGTTGGATTTGTGCAGCTTTGTTCTTTGAAATGAAGCTGGTCATCTTCTCATGCAGTCGTTCACTAGCCTGGCAAGGCCATCAATATCATGTTGCTAATTGGTAAATAGAAGAGATGAGCCTAAATAGTAAACAATAAAGCCAACACTACAAACACCAAATAAAAAAGCAGGGCATACATCTGCTATATGTGCATGACGAAGTTCAACCCATATAGGATCATGATCCTCCAAGAGAACCTCTTTTCGCTCAGGTGGACCACCAGTCTTGCTAGGAACCTTAAGAATACAGTAGATTTGGGTTCATAACAAGAAAATGAACATAAGAATTTAGAGGAGACATTCAAATTGTAGAATACCTCATGAACAAATTTATTTCCCTCCATATTCAACAAATCATGGCACATGGCATCATATGTCCATTCATGTATCACAGGAGCAATCTACATATCCAGAATAGCATCCCTGTTATAAGCAATATGATAACATTTTATTGAAATAATACATGTACATGACTGGAAAATGGAGATAAGAAACCTGATCAATTGTTCTATCAATGATGAGCAACTCGCATGTCTCAGTCTGAGGAAAATTAGGTATAGTTTTCTTATATTTCATAAGACAGTCCCAGACACCAGCAGCAAGTTTTGTAGGAATAAGATCATGGAAAGTAGTCATTGTGGTCGCATCTAGGGACTTAGCAGCACGAAAGCGGACAAAAGGAAACTCCTAGAAAGATAATTACATATTAGAGAAGGGTTCTCAAACTTTGTTTGAACAATTAAAGATTATTAATCACAACTTTCGAATTTTCTATCACAAAGAGCAAAGCATTTACTACATACTCTTAATGAAGCAAAAACGGTAGCAATTCGAGTAGCCATCACATTTAAACATGCAACTGCTTTACGATTATTCTCCTCATCCCCAAATAGCTCCTCTAAAGCTCTTTCATTGTTTGTAATGAAGCCCTGTAATATCATATGACAGAATACCAAGCAAAAGAATGAGGACACAGAATAATGGGATGATGATGACATAAGAGATTGACAAATAAATCCTAAAAAGCACATTTATGAATGTTAATATAATTTCCTCAGGAGAAAGAAACTCAACAAGCAGGTTTCACGAATTTATTGTTACAACAATGTATCTCTACAATCATTTTTTCTGTTGGTGGTGACATATTGTAAAGGCAATATGCATGAACGATTAAAATTGCCAATTTGCGCACAATCTAGGATTTCCAATCCACATATCTCATATTATTTCCGATTTTTGCTTCTCAGATAAAACATTTATTTCCTTACTACGAGTAATCCTTCTAATTTTACAGATGCAGCAATAAAAATATTTGTTTGTTCAATTCATTTAGCATTGAATAACAAATTATTGTATCTGAAGATTTACTTACTATTCTAATTTTACATATGCAGCTATAAAAGTATTTTGTTTGTTCAATTCATTTACCTTTGAATAACAAACTTTGTTATCTGAACTCTGAGGAAGTTTTCTTCAACAGCTAAAAAATTCTAATCACTTTAACTAAAAGAACATTGTCCGTCACATGACACTCTCATTCATGGCTTTTATAACAATAGCAATAATACACATTTTTTATAATCAAGAAGATCAAGATTATATATGTATTATTAGGAACATTTTTATTTATTCTCTATGCAGTCCCTCGTTGAAGAGGAGGAGGTCAGAACATACAAGGAGGACGTGGTGGTAGGAGTGGATGTCCTCAATGCTCGAATTGTAAGAGAATGAGTCACACCCAAGAAAATTGTTATTCCTTGCATGGTTTTTCAAACAAAGTTGCTCATATGTCTAAATCTTAAAAATCAGAATCTAAATTTTTTGATGAAGAGTACCAAGAATTTTTGAGGTACAAGTCTGAGAAATCAATCAATCAAGATCAATCCTCTTCAATGCCAAGTGTGTCAACTACATGCATTTCTCAATTCATGGACTCTTGATTCAAGTGCCGGAGACCATATCTCTGGTAACATTTATTCATTTTCCTCCATTTCTTACCCACAAATTCTTCATCTTGTTAATGTTGCCAATGAAAAAGTGGCATCTTAAGGAGTTGGCCAGGGTTTTTATCCCCTTCACTAAATGAAAATTGACTAAGTCTTTAGATTATTGTGTGACCTTTCCTGCTAATTTCTTTGTTATACAAGAACATGGTACGGGTCGTGTGATTGGAGATAGGACATGAGTCATGGGGTCTTTATTATATGAAACCAAGTCCTTCAATATCTTGTTTTGCAACTCCAAACCCAAATCTTTTGCATGATCGTTTGGGTCACCCAAGTTTATCAAAATTAAAGATGATGATTCCTAGTCTCTAACACATTCAAGCTTTAGATTGTGAATCTTGTCAGTTAAGAAAACATGTTAGATCTTTGTTTCCTAAAAAGTCTTAAACACAATGTAATTGCTTTGTCTAACATTCATTCTAATATTTGGAGACCAAGTCGTGTCACTTCTCTTGGTTTAAATTATTTTGTAACTTTATTGATGAATTCTCTCCATGTACTTGTGTTTATTTAATGAAAGACACATATGAACTTTTATCCATTTCTTCGAGAAATTAAAACCAATTTGGAAAGATGATTAAAAGTCTCGTAAGTGATAATGTAAAGGAATATTTTTCTACTACGTTTTCTTCATTCTTATCTTCCCAGGGAATTTTACATCAGTCAACATGTCCTCACACTCCACAACAAAATGGTATAGCAGAGAGGAAGAATAGGTATCTTATTGAAATTGTACACTCTCTAATGTTGAATACTAACGTTCTTGTTCATCATTGAGGAGATGCGATACTAATTGCCTGTTTTCTAATCAATAAAATGTATTCTTCCTCCCTTAAAAGTAAAGTTCCTCACTCTATAATTTTTCCAAATGATCCTCTATAACATGTCTCTCAATGTGCTTTTGGGTGTACTTGTTTTGTTCATAATGTCTCTCCAGGTCTTGACAAACTTTCTGCAAAGGCTATTAAGTGTGTCTTCTTGGGATATTCCTGCCTTCAGAAAGGGTATAAATGTTACTCTCCCTCAACTAGAAGGTATATATGTGCAAACTTTTGGATTGAAACGGGGCATGGCAGATCATTCTGTGTTTCAGAAATGTCTTTCACAAAAGAAAATATGCTCATGATATTTTGGAGGAGACATGCCTAACAAATTGCAAGCCAATGGGTAGTCCTATAGACTCAAATCAAAGTTAATGAGAGACCAAGGTGAACCTTTCTCAGACCCAGAGAGATAGAAGGTTGGTGGGGGAACTCATTTATCTCAGTATAACAAGACCTGATCTTTTTTATCCAGTGGGAGTTGAGTCAATTTATGCAAAACTCTCATATTGATCACTGGAATGTTGTGTTGTTATTCGCATTTTCAAATACATAAAAGGGAACCCAAGACAGGGATTGTTGTATGAGAATGAGGGAAATCCTCAAGTCTTCGGGTTGTCACATTGACAAGAGATCTAGCACAAGATGCTATGTATTCCTTGGAGAGAACCTTGTATCTTGGAAAAGTAAAAAACGAAGTGTTGTTACTCAATCTAGTGTAGCAGTTGAGTATAGATCTATGGCCCTAGCTACATGTGGACTTGTGTGGATTAAATAAATCCTTCAAGAATTGAAATTTTGTGAAAATGAGCATATGAAGTCGTATTGTGATAACCATGCAGCTCTTCATATTACCACAAATTTAGTGTTTCATGAGAGAACTAAACATATAGAAATTGATTGTCATTTTATTAGATAGTTGTTGTCCAAGGATCTTATTACTGAGTTTGTCAGCCCTAATGAACAACTCAGACATTTCGACTAAATCTCTAAGAGGACCTAGGATTCAATTTATATTTCAAGCTTAGTGCATATGATCTATATGCTCTAGCTTGAGGGGGAGTGTTCAAATGTAATGTTATTTTATTAATATTTCCTTTGTCAGTAGCCAACTTTAGGGTTAAGGTTTTAGGCAAGTGTCTTGCTTCTCTTTGTATTCTATACATTTACATCAATAAGAAACACAACAGTGCAAGAACATACATAGCTTTTCTATACATCTTATTTGTTCAAGTAGGACCAAGGATCAATCATATTTGTAGCAAGCTAAACACATGACTAATATGCTTCTACTCGAGGGGAGTGTTATAATTATCAAAATAAGGCACATATCTTTTATAATCAGGAATATATTTTCTAATCTTTTAGAATCATTTATATCTAAATTATATATGTATTATTAGGAATTTTTTATTTATCCATGTATCATATCTTTATTATTAGAGGATACCGTATCTTCTTTGTTTATTGTATTGATTTCGTTTTCTCAGTATAAATAATACAGTCTCAGAAAACACGGTTTCAGCTCAATTCTCTCCACTTCCTATAGTTTAACAAGGAGATATAATTTGTATTTATGTTAATAATAATTGCCTATTTTTAGGACATTTGCTGTATAAATAGCTAAACCATTTCCTTATCTAACTTTAGATTTAGCTGAATCTTTTCCTTATCTTGAACAACCTTGTATTTATATATTTGCATACCCCTTGTACATATCAATCAATCAGAAAATACAGCTTTTCAATTCTTTAATCTAATCTCAATGAAACAAAAGGACAGTAATTTATTCATATGAAAAGTGATGACACAATGGCAGTCATTGAAGACTATGGTGATCAAGCAGTGAAATAGACTACAAATGTACAACCACATACCTGAGTGTCTATGGTAAAATACTCCAAGTTCATCTGCATTGAAATGAGGTGACAAAATGGGAATAAGAAAATTTGAATTTTTGGGGGAAAATTCAATTTCTATGTAGATCCAAAATAAAAAAAATCTCACCTCTCTTAGAGCACCTATACGAGGCAACACCTGCGTATCTTTTTTAATTTCCATAACCAATTCTCTGGCAATAGGTGAACTAAAGAAAACAAATGCCCTACAAGAACACAGAATAAAATAGGATTGAAAACCAATTAGCAAAAGTCAACATGAACTTGCACTCACAGGAGATATATAAAGATTGCATACTTCCTGTACAACGGTTTCCTTCCAGACATGTCTGACAAAAACATAATTATGCTGCCAACAAAAATGAACAAGGAAATCATTAGGCATGGAACAATTCTACAAAAGCCTACTGCATATAGGTTAACTTAAACCTCTGCCAAAGCTGAATCGAACCATTTTACACCCACAAAAGTTCAAAATACTTATCATTTAACTTGTATGTTTGTGCGTCACTAAAAGGGAGAGAAAGTGACAGAGTGATAGAAAGAATAACAATAAAATAGTTGTGTGATGATACATTTTGTAGATAATCGAAAATAAATACAGTATAATTCAGGAAATATTAAAATGTAAACACGAGGGAGGAAGTTAAACAAAGAATCAGATTCATAAAGAGTAAAATAAAGAGTTAAGTGCAAGAGAATATAAGAGATTAAAGGAAAAAAAAAAGTAATACTCTCAAATTTAGAACCCTATAATCAGAGATTTTATTTTCAACCAGGAGATAGAGAGTTATGCTAACAAATAACTTTTTGCATGCGTATAGACATTAGAGACATACTTCAAAAGAGACTCTGAAATATAAATACCAAAATAGACATGCACAACAAAATTAATTACACATTTTCAATGCATTAATGCTAAAACTGAAAACTATCAACAACACAATCTCTCCTTTTGTTTTCTAGGCCAGTATCAACACAAAATCACTTCTCTACAAGTATTTTTCACATGTTGCCAAACAATAATCTTCAGCATGAGGAACTTCAACTTTTCCTGTATAACTAACAGAAATCATGCAAAAAGCAATCATGACAGACCCCAACAGAAAAATCAGCTTCTAAGTCCTCTTCTATTGTGTTTCTCATCCATGAGCAAGCTCAAATTAATTAAAGAGAAATCATTAAATATGCCACCACAAACATGAGAGAAAGGGCAAGTACTTCTCTTTGGTTGGCTGTATGAAGTATATAGCATCCATGGCAGGCAACGGCTGCCTTCGCTTGTATATGTCTTCAACCACTACAAATATAAAAGCATATTACACAATCCAAGAATTAGAACTAGTGATGCAAAATATCGGTTACAAAATAATTAACTTCCATAAACATGTTAATTAAATCCAATCTAAGAAAAATATTTCCTTAATGGAATGATTGAAGTTCATAATATAGCTGAACAAGAAGTGTAATTAAAGCACAAAGCTCCAAGTTTAACAAGGGTGAAAACATCAATGTTACAATTAAATTTCTGAACGCACCAAAATAGCATCAACTCTTAAAATCAGAGGCAGCTAATGCTGAATGGAAAGGAAATAACTCCCCTTGTTCGGAAGTTAGAAATTTTATGAAGGGGAATGTAATATAGAGAATCTGTTAAACTACATTCCCCACTAAATTGGAATGTGAACCAAAGTAGAATTAATAAAAATTTTATAATGGTTGTATTAAAACTTTAACTTTTCCTTTCTTGTCCGGCTAATTATCCAAACAAAGGGAAGGCAACTCCGTTCCATTCATTTTTTCCCTTCACTTTCGATTTTATTTCAATTCTTTCCTTTTCATTCCATTCTCACTTCCAAAATTAATTTTAAAAGCAATGCCTAAAAACAGCCAGTTAATTAGAACCCCCAATAAATTTCAAAAAATAAAAGAAAGAAGAAACCAGTTCATCTGAGTTTCTTTCTGTCAACCAAAGACCTCTAAGAGTTATGACAATTAATATCAGCGATTAGTATGTGAACAACCAGATTTCTCCCACAGTTCAAATGTCATATAAAAGGGAATGATATCATACATAGTTGAACAAGGTAAAAGGTGTAATCACTCCTTCATTTATGATTAAATTATTTTTCTACAAAATGAAAATAAAAGAACATGGAACCACCTTGTTATCTATATATTTACCACTCCACCAGTATCGTCATTACTGGTACACTCAAAATCCTGAAGCAACTGTTCTTTTTTATTAACTCTTTTCGTTTAGGTAACTTCTTTTAATTTGGGAAAGCTAAGGAAAAAGGAGAGTATTAGACACAACAAATTAACAGAAAATTAACCATGTTTAACAGATCTTAAATATCTTGAAAAGCATATGTTCAGATTGCATTCTTTGGAGGATAAGTAAAACTTTTACATTTGAATATCAGAGAATAACTCAACAACCATGGTATTAAACCCAAATCGTAGAGAATTAATAGAAGCTCTTTCACTGACAGTGGACAGAACAAAAACGGTTAATCAAACTTGTGATTCTTACATGAAACCCCTTCATCAGTGATATCAGCCATCTTGCAAGAATGAGACATTATCTTTACAGTGAGTTTGTCCATTATTAGTACCTGCAGGCAAACAGCTCATGAACCAATACAAGATGGTAAACAAATTAAGCATGATGCTTTTAGTCGTTTTCAAGCTCAAGCAGGTTCCTTGAAAAAGAAATGAATGTGTGTGAATTAAAACTGTAGACCACTTCATCATCACTCTAACACCATATAATGAAACCAACTGCTGCAAAAGAATATGCTGTCTAATAAAGGTTCATGGATACACCAAGGCATATAAGAAAAATACATTAAAAGGAAAGAACATTACAAAGTCCTAAAATCACTCTACATACATAGCAAGGAGAGTACACTGAGCAGAAACACATAAGAGAAATCCCAAAAAATTATTATTTACTCCACAACAGTGATAAATTAAAGATAATAAAGAGATCATCCCAATAAACGGCTAAATGTCATTGTTTAAAGGATTAGTGACAAAACAGGTCCCGGAGGTTGGTACTGTTCTAATACCATGTTTAAGAAGAGAGAAATTGAGAAGGAATATAATGAATTTTGTGTTTTCTACATATATGAGTATTCTTATTTATAATGAAGAGACACAATAACAAGGAACAAAATCAATATATATGTTGGAGATCTCTAATCGACTAGAGATATGGACAAATTATAACATACAAGTAGGTGCAAATGCTACCTTACAAGTAGGTTTTATGAGATTGGGTTAGGCTTAAAATCGACTTTCTAAGATGGTATTAAAGTCTATCCTAACAATGTATATTGGATCTATTTTCTTACCAGCTATCGAGTTACTATCAGACCATCCACAAATATTCAGGCTCACGCTAGAGATGTTCAGTCTTTAGTGTGAAGAGGTGTTTGGAGATTCCATGTCAACTATAAATATGGACAAATTATGGTATATAAGTGGGTACAAACCTCACCTTATATGTTGGTTTTGTAAGATTGTATTAGGCTTAAAGTTCACTTTCTAAAAATATAATAATAGAAAATATTTGGTATGATATTTTCCTATCGTATCATACCTACCTATTTAATGCAATCAAATCACATATTTAACATAATCAAATCATATTTCTAACATAATCAAATCATGTCTCTAAGAGTCATAACACACAACCTTGTCTCCAAACTCATTCCCCATTTGTCTATCACACACTAATGTCTCATTTTCATTAGTTTCTTCAAGCTTTCATCCTGTAACCCTCGCCTAAGAACATATATTTAGGTTATGTTTGGTTTAGGAAAGAAGGTGAGAGAAAAGAAAAGGAGTTAAAAATTTACTTCCTCTTGTATGATTTGTATAGAACACAAAAAGAAAAAAATATGGGTAAAATGACATAAATGCCCTACATAAAAAATGATGTCATATAAATAAGTCATTTGCGGTCTTTAATTTACAAAAGCTTTCACATTCTGTTCTTTCTAATTTAGAAAGAAACACTTTTTTTGTGGAACCCATAACTTTTTATTTACCCTTTGTACTTTGACGTTACCAAATGATGAAAGATTTCAAAATTTGATATTTTCCCTTTTTATTTTCTTACAAAATCATTCCTCTTATTTTCAGCTAAACCAAACAGATGATATAGTAAAAAAGGCGTAGTCATCAAACTCTGCTGCTCAATACTTAATTCTAGTACAAAAAATACAGAAAAATGATACATTTTCCACAATGATCCCACTTGAAACTATGCTAAGCTGATAACTACTGATTATTTGGACATGTAGCACTTAGCTATAGATCCAGAATTGAGAAACCATTCCAAACACATGATTTTAGCTAATTGATTGTTCATACGAGGTGAAATACTTAATAGATTTGTTAAATCCGCCATTTGTCCAATCATCAGCATCATAAAATGAAATTTCTGCCAAAACTTCCTAGAATGAAACTGCAAACTAAAGCCAAAACAGACAGAAGGGTGGTTCATCTGTATCTATGGCGAAGTAAAAAAACTTAGGCAGAAAGAATTCATTTAACTAACAGCATCTCATACCTTCCATGTAGACTTTGAATCCCCTGTTTTTGCTGACCTGAGCATTTCATGTAATAATCCTGCAGAAAGTTTCACATAAACAGAAGTTAAGAATAATCAGATCAGAAAGATTGGTCAAGGTTAAATTTTAAGCAATTTACGATTAAAATGTTAAAAGAAAGAAAGATTACAAAAATATGCAATCCTTGCAAAGGAATTACTGACTTCAAATATCCATATTGAGTTTAAAACTTTTATTCAGCCTATCAGCTAGAAAGATAAAATGGTGCTATATTGAGTTCGGTGAGTTTATATGGAATGTACAGTATCAGAGTGATCTATAACTCTTTAAAGAACTACGAAAATTATTTCAAACGATTTCATTCATCTTGTTGTGTCCTCTTATTTTCTTTCGGGGAATCATAAGTAGATATAAAGTTAGAGAACAAATGTGATGCACAAGAAAAAACAAAATGATGATCAACTAAATAAATGAAAAGCATAAAAGGCCAACAAACAAGAAAGACACATAAATTACCCAAAGCTTGTAGTTTCTGTACATGTTTGCTAAAAGGACACCTCTAAAATAATTATGATCTGCACACCATAAGTACACTAGGAATAAGGAAGACCACTTCTATCTTGAATGGATACAAAACATATATTCCAAAGCAATTTAAGCTGGAGTAAAAAAAAATGTCATAGCAGTGTAGCCGAGATTCAGACAAGCTCTTTGTCCCATAGAGACAAAATGGTTAATAGCAAGAAATTATCCCAAAACTCTATCATTCCTCTCTAACCATAAGCAACAAGTAAAACATACATACTACAATAATAGCCTTATCCCACTAAGCGAGTCAGCTACATTGACCACATGACACAATTCAGCCCAATTAAGGACCAAATTGGTACTATTTATTTACCATCAGATTCCAGTTATTAACTTCCCCTAATGTCTTCTTAGTCTTTGTCAATTCCTTTTTCACAGGATTACGAATCATGCAACCTACTCTCCTAACCGGTGCTTCTAGTGGCCTTCTTTGTAGGTGCTTAAACCACCGTAACTAATGTTCTGTAGTCGTTAACACAATCATGCTACACCAATATTTTCTTGTAATCGCATACATTCATTTTGTAACATAAGCCATCTTAACATTCTAATTTCTACTACTCTCAATTACCTGCCCAAATGACTTACTCTTTTCAGTTTTCCCAAAACCCCTGGAAAGGCATTTCAAAAAGTTCTCCAAACTCAATCAACAGATCCAGCTTTGAACAAAAATTACCAAACAACCTAAACAACAGGCAGCTAGACAGCATAAAGATAAATGGCTAAAAGTCTCAAATCGAAGAGAAACACGTAGCATCAACATTTAGTGAGAGGTCAGTGTGTTCATCAAAAACCAACAAAGAAAGCATTCGCATGGAAAGGTGAGCTTAGATTTCTAGAAGGAGATTACGGGAAGGAATTAAGAACCAGAGTTTTGTTTCCAAATGTACACCCAAAGAAGTCTGAATAAAGTACAAATTTTAATATCCACTAAGAAATAGGTCAAATAGACTCAAGCAAAGCAATTCAGACCAATGCAGCTTCAAAAAAAAAGATACGCTGATAAAGTTCCCCAAACAAAAGAAGCTTCAAATGGTTCCTATTTTTAACACCAGATATCATATATTCATTTCTGTCAGCCATATTTCCATGAATCTATGAATATTATGACACAGCAAACTAGTCTCACATATAGAAGTCCGATTCTTAAACATATACGTTGCAATATCCTTTGACAATTAGCTTCTACATTCACTAAGGCAGAGCATCATATCAAACAGACTAGCATTAACCTCGTATTTCTTGCAGCTTGGGTAATTCAATCGGTGAAAAGAAAAGCAGCAATTTTCATCCCAAACAAGAAAAGTGCAGAAACTAGATAATAACGGCTGAAAAAAACTCTTAGCAAATTCCTTAGCTCCTGGATTAGAAGATCCCGATCCCCATTAAGTACAATCTTCGCAGAGTTCGATAACCAATTTAATCCGTTGCTCACCATTACCTCAACACAAGAGGCAACAGTGCCAGCACGCTTCACATTTTAACGCACCAGCTACTGACTTGCATTCACGTGCTCTATCATTTAGCTGATAACACTCCAAAAGATAAAACATACACCAACGGCAAATTGTATTTGTATTCACCGAGATCAGAACCAACAAGTAACAAAACACGCAATGAGCAAACACTCCTTTAACAGAACCAATAGCGAAAAAGAGAACCAAACAAAAAAAAGTTTTACTAGCTTACATATACTTGAAGTGATTCGGAACTTAATGCGAATTGATTATAGAAGCGAATAGGGAATCAAATTAACTACAAAAAGGGAGAGATACTTACGCTCGCGGCTAACTTGTTTGAGACTTTTGTAGTCAGCGCCATAGGAGGAGGAGGAATCGGAATCCGACATGGACATGGACATCGCGACCTCGGACTCTGTGCCCTAAACCTCAGTCGTTGATCGATCGCGAACGGAGAGAGATCGCCGGCAAATCGGAGAATCTGATCAGGCTGCGAGCACAGAAAGCAGGAGAAACGGAAACGGTTTCGTCAATTTCACTAAAATGAAAACGGCGAGGGAAAGGAAACGGGGACACCGGTGAAGCTTAATTGAGGAGAAGAATGATAAATAGAAGCAAAGCAACAGCATTACCGAGAGTTGAAGAGAGCATGACGTGTTGAATGGTGCAGAGTTTGAAGGAGTTCCAATTGGTGAAGGCGAGGGTCAGAGACGAAGAAATTTCGCAGAAGCGGAGTGGACCGATTGAGGACGAGGTCCTGAACCGGAACCGCATGTCGCTGAACCACCAGTGGGACCCACCCCTAACGCCAACTCATTCCGCTATCATGCGCCTCGGTGTACAACTGCCTCCCTTGTTGTGGTCGCATTCGTTTACTTTTTACCCAATTTGTTAATATTTTTAGGGGAAAAAGATATGATTGCTCATCGTATCTGATTAGATCGTTTAACATCTCAACAACCTTTTTCTTTTCTGCGTGGACATTTCGTTTTTTAGTTTTCTTTTTAAGAAAATTTAGTTGAGAAAATTTAGGGTAGAAATTACTAGCTTCGTAAATTTGGTAAAAGGCTGTACCATTAAACAGTAATTTCTTAAGTTTAAATTAATTTTATCCTTCAAAAATTTGGTGAAGACTGTGTTCAGTAATATGTAAGCACGTCTTCTTTGACTTTGGAATAGATCATACAAAAATAAAAATAAAAAATTACAATAGAAATAAGATTGTCTGGATTATATAAAAAAACAAACGTAAATAAACATAAGATACTTTTTATTATTAATTATTTTCTTTATTATTATAACAATTAAAAAATTATATATATTTATAAAATGTTTGCAAAATGTACACATTTTTTCCGGTCTTTATATATATAACTTTTTTCTAGATTATCATATTTTAATGTCAGTAAAATTAAACAAGAGAGGAAATTTTTCATATCTCTTCCTTTGTGCGGTGATCCAAAAGAAATGGTTGAGTATAATAATTAATTATACTTGTATTAAATTTTTATAGAATAAAAAAGTTAGGATAAAGTATCTTTCTAAAGTATTTAATACAAGAATAAGAATGTGACGTCAAGAGATCTGTCACTCTCACTTTCTTTCTGCATTAGTCATCGTAATAGATACATATAGTAGTTTTTCACTCTTTGTCTTATATAAAAAAATTATATATTAGTCTCATGATAAAAAAGTTTATTCGAATTTTTATTTCTTTTGACTTTTCTAACAGCTAAAAATAAATTAAATTAAAAAAATATTTTAGGAGTGTTTTAATCTTTATTTCTCCCGATTACATCACACTACTGCTTAAATATTCTAGTTAAACAAGAAAGAGTCATGTGATTTAAAAAAAAAATAGATAATTTAGTAGCGATGTTAAAAATTAAGTTTTTCACTAAGATTCTCATTAAGTTATATTTAGCATCGTAAAGTCTTAATCTAAATTTTATAAGATTCCATATTGAAATATGTTGACATGATAATAAATTTAAAATATTAAATCATAAAATAAATTAGCTAATAATTGTTTAATATTAAAATAACTTTTTACTTTATGTAAATATTTTATAATAATAAATATTTTTAAGTTGAAGTCGAGAGTAAAATTTCTTAATAATTTTATGCAAAACAACCTCTAATACATTGCAATATGTAATGCAACTTTTTTAAGGTACAAATTGATGCTTGATATATATGAATGAAAGGTCATCAAACATCTTCAAATGCTTAATAAAAATACTATATAAAGTATAGTTATTTTATATAATAATAAAAAAGTTAATTGTCAAAAAAATTGCATAATTATGATAAATATATTACAGTAGTCTAATTTTTTTACAGAACATAAAATGATTATTTTACCTTGTTTTATTTATTTTTCATTCAAGTAGATAATGAATATTTGTGATGCACATATTATATACTTATGGCTATATAAAAATAAGATTGGAAACTTAAATAAATTTATCACAATATAAAATAACATGTCATGTAATGATGGTTTTTCTATTCTAAATTTTAATAACTTTTATTGTAAACACTAATTTAAATAATAGTTAGCATTTTTAAATATATTAAAAAAATTAATAAAAGACTCGTGTTAGGTATTATTATAAATTTTGACATATCAATTAAATTTAACATATTAAATCCATGAATCATTATAAAAAAAATATTATTAAAAAAAACAAATATAAGGTGATACCAAACATGTGTAAAAAAAAATAAATTTCGTATAAATAAAACAAAAAGAATTGAAAGCTATCATAAAAAAAATTCAGTCTAGTCAAATTATCTTATATAAAAAATTTAAAAATATATTTTCAAATATATTATATTTAAATTTATCTTATTTTAAATTATTTTATTTGTCAAATATTTTGTCTGAAGAACGAATGCAAATTGATTGAGTTTTAATTTTTTATTTGAATAAAATATTTTAATTACCATCACAGATGAAAAAATTAAATATGAAACTATTATTAATAATTTTAAAATATTAATATTGATAATTTATTTCTTGATTAACGTTGTTTTTTTCTAAAGTGTGTTAGGATATTTTTAATCTATATTTATAAAGTTTTTTTTATTGACATTAGTTGAAATTATTATCAATCATAATTATTTATGTTTACATCAATTATGGTTATTTTTATGATGTTGTTAATAAAGTATCTTTTTCTATTTTTCAATTTATGATGGCTAAAAATTATTTCATTTGACATTGTTAAGAGAAAAACAATTTGTGTATACTAAAAGAGAAAGAAAGTTGAGATATATTCTATTTACGTAGAAAGAGGAAAATACATGTAATGTACTGTTCTCACTATCAGAGATTCAAGGGTCAATATATCCAACAATTTCCGAATCTCGACCTTTACGTGCAGCATCTCGGTAATTGTTCAAGTCGTTACCATGGACTTGGGTTTGACAACTCAGCCCATAACCTATATATAATACTCACCTATTACTGAGTTTTCATACTCACATATACTCTCTTACTCCCCTCATTGATCACATGCTGACTTGAGGGTCCAAGTGTCTTTTGCAGGTGGACCTCCATTCGGTCTTCGGAGCTACTTCAACTCAGATCAACAAGTGTTCCAATTCGGATTAAGTCATCCTTAGCCTATCTCATTCAGACACCAGTTCAATCTTCTGTAAGAAAATTTGGCACCCACCGTGGGGACGAGTAAATCTTTTCCTTGACCTAAGTATTTAGAGTCGTCCCACTTTTCAATCAAGTCGATCATATCTTCACTCCACCCTAAGATGGATCCAGCAGCCCTCAAAGTCATTAAGGCTCACATGGAGACCATCCTTCAGAACAACATGCAAGAGGCATTATCGAACCTCAAAAAAGAACTGATAAACTAAAAGGAAGCATATCGAAAAAAGCTGGCAATCGTGCAACAACAATTAGCTTATTTTCAGAAGGGATGTACTACTCGTCAACCAACACCACCACCAACCTTGAAGAGGTGGATGAAAGTCAAGTAGGTGGACACGTTCCTAAGAAAGCCAAAATTGATCAAAGAGGACAATTAGAAATTGTCCAAATGCACACGTCAAGGCCTACATGACCCAGACCAACCTCTTCTTTGGAGACCTAAGGGTGCATTGCAGAGTGTTCCCTACCACACTTAAGGGAACAACCCTCGAGTGATATTACTCCTTACCACGAAATTTGATTGACTCGTTATGTACCCTATGCTCTAAATTTATAGCCCAGTTTATCGACAATAAGTCGATGGCTACCTCCTCGGCCTCACTCCACCACGTGACTCAGGGCAAGAATGAGTTACTCAGACAGTACATGACTCGCTTTGCTAAAGTTTGTCTTAACATTTCAAATCTTCATCCCGCTGTGGCCATGTACGTATTAACAGTGGGATTGAAGCCCGACTTCTTCCTCAATACCTTGTTAGCGAAACCTCCTTCCAACATGGACGAGCTCCGAGCTCATGCAGTGAAGTATATCACCATTAAAGAGAACATTTAAGCAACAAGGAGGACAGAGATGTCCGCGATAACCTCTACTCAAAGATGAAGAGAGTCAGCAGGTTTGACTCTTATACACCACTCTATGTCAGTCGAGATGTGGTGATCTAAGAAGCTTATAACTTGGAATTAGTTCGACTGCCACAACCTATGCAAAGCCCTCAATATGACAATCCCACCAAAAGATGTTGGTATCATCAGAACTTTGGTCATACCACCGAAGAATGCATAAAAGTGTGACCTCATAGAGGAACTCATCAGATTAAACTCTCTTAATCGCTTCATTCAACAGAGCTAAGGCAGCAAAAGCTGCGGAGGTCGAGGAAACGACAGAGGGGGTAGAAGACGAGGACGAGGTGGAGAATGGAAGGGACAAGGTCGCAGCCGAGGACAAGACAAAGACACATCACTTCAACCTCAGCCCCAAGTTCAAGCTCCACCTGAGCAAGAGTCTAAGGAAGCCAACAATGGCGATGACCACCTTAGACACATGTTAACACCCCATTTCATCCAAGTGAAAAAAAATGTTTCTGATCAATTCTCGAAAAAAAAGGAAAAAAATTGGTGTTTATAATTTTATTTCAATCCATCAAACTTTTAAACAAAAAAAAGAGAGAGAGAGAAAGAACAAAAGTGATATTTTGTTGTCCATACCTCTCTTTTTTTTCCCTTATTCGCAACCCTACCTCCCTTGTGGGCCTTCAGGCCAGATTTGCTGTGTGCACTCCTCCTTTTCCCTCATACACTTTGGCCCTCTTGGGCCAGCCCCTCTTTACTCCTCACACCTCTTAGGTTTTAGACACATCCTCAAAATCTCCCACTTCTCTCTTCCACTACTCTGCTCCACCTCACCCCCATATACAAAAAAGTTGTAATAAAGCTGCTCTCATTCTTCTGCAAATAACGATTTTGTGAAAAAAAATTTGACATTACACTCACTCCTGTGGCTCACTTTCCTTTTGGATAGACTCGTTTTTCCTCATTTTTATAGACCCACTCTGCTCATTTTTATAAGGAGACCCTCATTACACTCCTTTTTACTCACTCTCATCACTCAATCACAACTTCTTCACTATCATTTTTCTTCCCACTCTCCTTTCTGAAATACATTCACGTTGCCTTCACCACAAACACACTACTGATCCTTATTATCATTCACTTTAGTGTCTCTTTTCATATACAAAAAAATACACTCGCTATTGTTTTCTCACACACTAAAATTGATGTTTTTGGAGAACAATCCCCTCGACTCATCCCTTCCTTCCCTTTCACTCGAATCACATAACATTCGCCCCCTCTACTCTCAGACCAGAAATAGATCATTCAAAAAGAAAGAAAAGGCCAACGAGAACATATACTAAGGTGAGGAAGGAGGTCTTAAAGAGGTTATTGTTATTCTATTACGTTTCAAATGATTGTGCAAGCTGCAAACCGTGGTCAATGGCATGGAACAACAAGCGAAGGAAATGATGACAACCTGTGAGGAAAGAGTCAGTAAGGAGCATTGGCAATGAATAAAAGTAGAAGAAAAACTCCAGACCGTGATGGCTCAAGCAAATAGCTTCATGGTTGAACAAGAGAAAGTTGTGGAACATTGAAAGAAGTGCTTTTCTTAGCTGACCTCTCTAGCTAATGGGGCAATTCATGAGGTTATGAGGATGTTGTCTGATGTCGAATCAGCTTTGATGTTCTACAACTCTCCAAAAGTGATTAGGAATTTTATAGAGTATTGTAAGCAACTCGTCGGAGAAATGAAGGGTTTGATTACTCGTTCTAGCGGTTGATTAGTCATTTCTTTTGTTGTTTACCTTCGTCTCTTTATGAGATGTGTTGGATTATATTTCTCATGAATCAGGTTACTTTATTGCATCAACCACAATGTTAGTTTTGCCCTTGTATTTAATTAATACTGAAATTGTTCCAGAAATTCCATCCACTTAGCATGTCTTTTATTTAACTTGTGTTAACCCTTCAAATACTTAAGTGACTCATGATCACTATGAATAATAAACTCTTGGGACACAAGGTAATGTTCCCAAGTTTGAAGGGTTCTTACCAAAATATAAAGTTCTTTATCATAAGTGGGATAATTAAGATTGGTACCAAGAAGTTTTCCACTAAAATATGCAATAGGGATGACCACCCTGAAGTAACACAGCACCACCTACTCCCGTTGCATCACACTCTAGCTAAAAAATGTTTAAAAAAATCAGGTAGAGCCATAATGGGTGCGTTAGTAAGCAAGAACTTTATTTTTTGGAATGCATTTTCTTGTTTTTCGCCCCAATAGAATGTAACATCTTTTTTCACCCAACTCATTGAGAGGTGAAGCTAGACTAGAGAAGTTAGGCACAAATCTTCTATAAAAGCTTGTCAATCCATAAAAACTCCTTACTTCTCCTAGAGTGGGGTGGGTCACTCTTGGATTACTTTTATTTTTGAGGGGTCCACATGAACTCCATCTTTATTAACAATGAAACTTAAGAAGACAACACTAGCTACACAAAAGGTACATTTATCTACATTGGCAAAGAGTTGATTTTTCTTAAATACTAACAAAACTTCTCTAATATAATGAAGGTGAGACTCTCCACTAGTGTTATACACAAAAATGTTATCAAAATAAACTACTATAAATATTCTTATACAATTTCTAACAACATTCTTGACTAAAACAAACACAATGACTATATTTAAGAGAAAAAGAAATAAAATAATTTATTAAACTAAAACGTATAAAAAAGAAAATTATAAATAATAATAAACATATAACATGTTGATAATATACAAATGAAAATGTCAATAAAAAAATTAGTTCAATTTTCTTAAAAATAATCTCTCACGTATTATCTTATTAAAACCTAACTAATATGTACAATTAATAACACACCAGAACAACAACAACTAGAAAAACTCTAACTACAACAACAACAATTCTAACCATTCAAATAAAATTAAATAATTCTTACATCAATTAAAAAAAAAAAACTCTAGTAAATGTTAATGAAAAAGTGATTGTTGTAATAATATATTAGTTTAGGGTTAAAGATGCTCTTATCATAACCAAATTAATGAGAATGAGACACGAAAATATGTGAACATTAAAATTATCAAATTCTTAATCTTTTGATAAATTTAAAATTATCTAATATTAAAAAATTAGTGTTATATATTTCTTTAAAATTCTTTCCTTAAAAGACAAATTTTGTCACAGACATTTAAAATTCTCTATCAAATTGAATTAGAAATTAAATCTTTCGAATTCGATTGGGAAAATGATATTTGCCTCCTAAGTACCCAGAAGGGTGAAAACGGGTGTCCAAAAGCCAAACCATAGTTTAGTGGGAAGCGACGGCGTTTATCTACGGAGGCGCCAGAAGCTAAGAACCGGTTCTTCTTCCTCTACTCCGACGACAGTAGATAACGCCGGTATCAGCTGCGTTTTGCTTTCGAGCTAAACGACAGCGACGTATTCATCACTATGCGCGTTGTTACCGCCGCCAACTCTCTCAAATCACTCCACAGCCTCCACTTTCTCAGAGTCACTTCTTCTCTCCCCCTTCCGTTCAAGGGTAAGCCAAAATCTCTTCCAATTCTCCCATTTTTCATTCTTCAATTCCATACTTACGATAAAACGATGATCAATTATCGTGTATTTTTCCCCAGACAAACAGCAGTTTGAAACACCACCACACAGCGCCACCAATTCACCGGATAATGATCACGTTGGAAGGTCAACTCTAGCGATGGACCTCGCCTCTCTACTCGAGGAACCGAAGCCGAAACCGAAACCCAAGAGTCGGATGGAGCTGAAGCGGTTTCTGGAGCTCCGAATAAAAAAACGGGTCAAGGAGCAACACGCCAATGGCAAGTTCCAAGACCTTATGAAAACCGTGATTTCCAACGAAGAAACCCTTCGCGACGCTTACAACTGCATAAGGATCAATTCGAACACTCTCGACGCGGCTTCCATTTCGAGCCACGACGCTTCTTTTTTGGATGACCTAGCTGAAGAGCTCGGGAAAGGGGATTTCGACGTTTGTGCAAATACGACGTCGTTCTCGACGAGGAGAGGTTCTGTGAACAAAGAGATATTGGTGCTTCCCAATTTGAGGTTGAAGGTTGTGCTGGAAGCAATGAGAATAGCTCTGGAGGTTGTATACAGGCCACATTTTTCGAAGATCTCGCACGGCTGCCGGAGCGGGAGGGGCTGCGCCGCCGCGTTGAAGTACGTGTGCAAGGGTGTTTTGAATCCTGATTGGTGGTTCACAGTGCTTGTGGTTAAGAAATTGGATGCTGCTGTGTTGGAAAAGCTTATTTCCGTAATGGAGGAGAAGATAGAAGATCCTAGTTTATACGGTTTCATTCGAAGCATGTTTGATGCTGGAGTGTTAAATCTCGAGTTTGGGGGTTTTCCTAAGGGACATGGTCTCCCACAGGAAGGTGTTTTGTCCCCTATTCTGATGAACATTTACCTTGACCTCTTTGACAGTGAATTTTTCAGGCTGTCGATGAAATATGAAGGCATATGCGGTGGAGGGCTAAATGAGCGAGAAAGGTCTGGCTCCGTGTTGCGCGATTGGTTCAGGAGACAGTTGGATGGAGATGATGTTAGGAAGAGTTCTGGCGTGAAAGTTTACTGTTGTCGCTATATGGATGAGATGTTTTTTGCGGTTTCTGGTTCAAGGGATGCTGCTGTTAATTTTATGTCTGAGGTCCAGAGTTATTTGAGGAGTTCTTTGCTGTTGGATGTGGGTGATCAAGCTGATGTATTGCCCTGTGATGGGTCTCATAGTATCCGGTTTTTGGGAACTTTGGTGAGAAGAACAATTAGGGAGACTCCTGCTGTAAAAGCTGTTCACAAGTTGAAAGAAAAAGTGGAGCTATTCACTTTGCAAAAGGTGGAGGCGTGGAATTATGGGACTGTTAGAATTGGGAAGAAATGGTTAGGTCATGGTTTGAAGAAAGTTAAGGAATCAGAAATTAAGCATTTAGCTGATAACAGCTCCCTCCTGAACAGGGTTTCCTGTTTCCGTAAGTCTGGAATGGAAACTGACCATTGGTATAAGCACTTATTGAAGATATGGATGCAAGATGTTCAGGCAAAAAATGTCGATAGTGAGGAAAGTATCTTATCTAAGTGTGTTGCAGAGCCGGCTCTTCCTCAAGAGCTAAAAGATTCGTTTTATGAATTCACAAAGCAGGCAGACCAGTATATATCTGCAGAGGCAGATTCTATTCTCAAGCTTTTGCCAAATAATAACAGCTCAACAGAACATCCTATTGCAAAAATCGAGACTATTGCTCCTATCAATGCCATAAAAATGCGTTTACTCAGATATGGATTAACAACAACTAAGGGATACCCCCGGTCTGCTAATTTGCTTATCATGCTAGATACAACTGAAATTATTGATTGGTTTTCAGGGATTTCTTGCCGCTGGCTGAAATGGTATGAAAATTGTGCTAACTTAGAAGAGATAAAGCTCTTGATTACATATCATGTTAGGAAATCATGCATTCGTACTTTAGCAGCAAAGTACCGGGTACATGAAACTGAGATAGAAAAGCGGTTTGGTGAAGAACTTATCAGGATTCCATCAACACAGGAAACAGAGAAGGAGGTGACAAATGAAGCATCGGATGTTGAAGCTTTTGATAACGATGAGGCATTAATGTATGGAATTGCTTCTAGTGGTGTGTGTTTGTTGTCTCTAGCAAGAATTGTTACCCAGGCAAGGCCATGTAATTGCTTTGTAATTGGGTGCTCATCTTCAGCACCTAGAGTCTATACTCTACACGTAATGGAACGGCAGAAGTCTCCTAGCTGGAAGACTGGATTTTCAACTTGTATTCATCCAAGCTTAAATAAAAGGCGAATAGGGTTGTGTAAGCAGCATTTGAGGGATTTGTGTCTTGGTCATATATCTCTTCAGTCCATTGATTTCAGTGCATGGAAGCCATGAATTATATTTGTAGATTTCTCAACATGTTTGGATTTAACTCGGTTACTACTTCAGTTCATTGATATGATGAAAGTGACGTTGAAAATGAGGTGTGAGATGATTTTCCTCTTACCTGCGGATTTTCTTAAAGCACAAAGGTGATTCTTGGTCCTTCATTAATGAGATTTTTATTTTAAGTGATTGTTCTGCATCTATTTATTTTAGAAGGCATCAAAGCATGACAAGTTGACAACAGCTAATTGGATTGTAGGAGTCGGCTTTATAGGGTTTTAATTGTCATCCTAATCTAGATTTAATTTTTCTGTAATCTTTCTTTAGGGCAAGTGTTTCCTTGGATGATCTTGGTGCATTTCTCAAATTATGGATGCAACACTAGCGGCCAGTCACTCATTTATTATGTTGAGGGAGTTGTCCAAGAACTGAAGTTATTTATACTGTTTTTGGGAATCAATTTATAGTCTTCCCAATGGGAAATCCCACTTTCCAAAGCTGCAAACATAGAGGAAGGGAGGACATAGATCCACGTTCAGTTCAATGTAATTGAATTCAAAACACACACTTGTCATCCTGTACAAGGTGAGCTCTAAGCATCTTTGCATCTATTAATAGCTGTGCACTGATCGATTTCCTAGCATCAATGCCTTTTAAAAGTGAATGCCGAAGAGGTTTTAACCAATGGCCATCAACTAAATGGATGGAAAAAGAGTAGTTTTACTATTATATTCACTCGTGTTACAGACCCAAGAAAAGAGAGATTAGAGATGAAGGTGAGCAAGAATAGGACCAATTCTGTTGATGGTTGATTGATTGATGAACAAAGCAAGGAGAGAATTCTCCGTCCAAGGGTTTCCCTTTTAACCAAAGGTTTCCTGTTGTACGACTAAGCTATTGTCTGTTTATGCATTACTAAAAATCTGATTGCAAATGCTCTTCTTCTACCCATCTCCAACTATTTAAGCTTGTTTGTAAGAAATGTTTGCTGTAAAGTTTGTACTGACCACAAATGTGATATTTTATTTACAAAAAAAAAAAATACAATTTAACGAAATAAAATAATTAGCATAATTCCTGATTTTCAGGTATACATATTTCCCTAATTACAAAAGATCTAATCATATCATTAACAAAGCTAAATCCATACTCTTAAAGACCTTAACTGCCCATTATGTTGAAAGACTACTCTATCTAACTGTTCTTTCTGCTCCGTCAAGTTCCTTCTCTGGTTAAAACCTCATGATTTTTTCCCTTTCCCCAGAATAAGTAGTAAAAAATTATTCAGGGCTCGGCGGGTGTTTATGGACTGGCTTTTAAGTCATGCTTGCGGAACAATATCCAGTCAGCTGCAGCGAGTAATATTTTTTTTTTACAGTGAATGGTACATTTGTACGTTATTCAGGTATCCACAGACAATTTTTACATTTCCCACCTGTTTGGGCAGCCATGCGATGTTAATTTCTATATTTTTGAAAACTAGGCAATAAGAACTGGTTACCATGAGCTTGCATGTCTTTAGGCGGAACATTTGTTGTCCCATGTTATGCAAAATTCAAACACTTATGTCAATCACAAAACATGATTAACAGATGTGTAATGGGACAACAGAACTAAATAGTTTTTAAAGTGAGACTAACCTAGACTTTAAGAGAATACGGAGCTGGAGGAGAAATATCTAATACCACTATTTATTTATCATAATAAAAAGGTTTTGTAACACTTCACTAGAGATGAGGCATGCGAGAGTGAGATTGGAAAGGTAAATAAAGGGGGGAAAATACAGTAACAAATGAGGTTGTTTGGAAGATGCTAAAGTGAATGAAAAAGGTAAAATTAAGATTGACATGCCTAAAAAAATTATTATATAAATAATTGCTAATGTGCCCTTGAATTTATTTTATTAATAATGTGTGGTAAATTGTATTTGAGTACTGAGTAATTATTAGAGAATAATTGTATGTAATGTAAAAAATATTTATTACAATTTTAAAATTAAATATATATATATATATAATCGAGGTTGAAATTTATTTCTTCATACGAATATAAAAAATTAAAAGTGTAAAAAAAATTGTAATATTTAAATTTGACTTTGTGACTGAATCTTTTATAAATGATTCAGTGATTGAAACTTTTGTAATAAGTTAGCTACCAAATCCAAATGGATAGCTATTTTAGTCACTAACACTTTTAGTTTATATAGGCATTGATTTAATGACTACAATTTAATTATCATAATTTTTAACTGCTATTTAAGTTATTATATAAATTAATATCACTAATAATTTTTTTTTTCTGTTTCAATCTCAAATTTGTACTAGATATGAAGTGGTAGTTATCTTTATCATAGTGATCAATTTATTTCTGTTATTATTATTATTTATATACAAGGTATTTTAAAGGTCTAATATATATATATATATATATATATATATATATATATATATATATATATATATATATATATATATATATATATATTTATATATATATAT
>Ga0099825_1000351_pt1 | contig 45973 bp, 25 predicted proteins | sample SiratroredBW_FD_76838 | JGI IMG/M metagenome (GOLD analysis project Ga0099825, IMG submission 76838) | Root nodule microbial communities of legume samples collected from California, USA - Siratro red BW | ecosystem: Host-associated > Plants > Roots > Nodule | place: USA: California | collected...
AAAAAAAAAAAAAAAAAAAAAAAAAAGGGATTGCATTATTGCATTTCATTATTTGTAAGTCTGAACAGTTAATAAACTTTGTAAAAAGTGAACTTAAAAGTTATTGACTTCCAAGAAACTAACAGTTATTTTTTTATGGATTTCTCATTTAAAGTGACCAGGATAATCATTCAATCGCATTTGTAGTAAATATAATATGTTTTTAGAACGTTTAGTTATTATTATGTTGGGGACATATAATTTAATAGTAACGTAATAGAAAAGATATTTTTTTTATCTGAATAGTGTTTAATTATGATAAAGAGTAAGAAAATTGTTCAGTTGTGGAGAAATGAGTTCTTGTAGGTGATATGCAAATGTTTATTCACACCAGTGTGAAAGATATAATAAGATATAACAAATATAAATACGATATCCATGTCACTCTTTTTAAAAGTGTTATTTTTATATACACTTTTAATCTCAAAATAATAAAGTAAAAATTAATAATATAACAGAAAAATATTTTAAAAAAATAATATATCTTTTGTTTTATGCGAAAACTACTATAATAGTAGTAGAGAGTTGAATTACATTTTAAAATTTTTTTGAAGTATTTTCATTAATCTTTGTTCGATAAACATATTCTTAAGTTGTCTTTTAAGAGATTGTGAAATGACAGATGAAACTTTGAGTTTAACAAATAGATAATCTAAAAAATACTTTTCAAACTTTTTTTCTTAAAAATCTCATTCTAAGATTAGTTATAATTAAATAACATATAATATAAAAATATTAGAGAGAAAGAACATTTATTTTAAATGTCTTTATACTAGTTTGTTTGTAAACAACAAACCATGTTCAATTCTCAAAAAATCAATTAAGTTTCATTAAGAAAATTAATATTGTGAAGAGACAAGCAAATATTTTGGAATGGAGTTATTTCTAACTAAAAATCCAAGTATTATTTGTGCAATACCAACTCATGGCTAAAAATTAAAGTATTATTTGAATAACAATCATTCCTAGCTAAAAATCTAAGTAAAAACTTTGAGTATTATATATACCGCAATTACTCTTGGCTAAAACCCTGAGTATTATTTGAAACTCAATCACTCCTAATTAATCCATTGAGTATTAATTTGAAATACAACTACTCATGACTAACCCACTTAAGTTTATAAAGAAAGTGATAAAAAAGATCTTTGCATTACTCATTAAAAAAGAAGTTATGTCTTATGACGAATACAAGATAAGTTCACTAATTTAGGTTACTCTTGAACATAAATATGTTCTTCCTTACAACTAAAAAGGCTAGGAATAGCTTAAAAACTTAAGCTTGTTTTTGTTGCAAGACTTTTGTTGGTCTTCCTTCTTCAAAGAGATTTTTTATATGTAGAGTTTGAGAAGAAAATAATTGATGCACATTTTATATAGTCTTTGTAAGGCTATTCTTTTGCTATTGCTTCTTCTTGCATCTGAGCATGTTTTAAAGCTTCAAGATGTATTAAATGCGCTTGACTTAGCATTGAATGCATGTGATTTCTTTGGCAACATCTCTAGAGCTTGATAGAAATTCATAGGCTAAGACAAGTGGTTTTTCTACATTTTTTTAGCAAAGCCTAAGGCCTAACATAATTGACTAACTCCACAGTGCTGATATTTGTCATTTAAAAGAAAAATCTTGAAAGAACGAAGAAGCATATAAACCCTTCAAGCATAAAACAGACATTTATTAAAGCTTTATATGTACTATGAAATGCTTTAAGTTTGCATTTGTCAAGACGAAATATTCTTATTGTTTGTTCAAACAAAAGCTTATAAGACGGTGTATGTTCATAATATTTTGCATCTATCTGACAAAGCATAATATAATCAATGTTTTCATTTGTCCATACACAACTTATGTCTTTTGGGCTAGACTGGATACTTTATGTTTGACATGGTCTGATATACATAACATTATGTTTTACACTTAGTTGTTTAGGCACATAATCAAAATTAAACAAAAAATTTATTGAACTTGGATCTAACATTCTATTACATATCGCAATTGCTTATAAGAGATTACAATTTATTCATGAGATAAGTATATCAACAAACTTTGTTTGATAATTGATAAATTGAAATCTGAGTATCTTAATATTAAGTAGGTACACAAACTCACCAAATTCAAAATTTGAATAATTTTGTTAAGATGTGGACCATTTGATTGTTTCCTCCTTTATGAGAATGAATAGACTTTATTTTTTTTTTTGTAAGATATTATTAACTGGAGTATTTAAGGAAAACAATTAGTACATAATTTTTTTTTGATAAAAGTACAACATTTAGTACTTTTGAGCACAACTTTAGCAATCATTCATAAAGATTGAAACATAGTGTTTAGTGCTAGTTTATAAAATTTAAAGCATAATGATTAATGTTAATTTGAGAGCTATTAAACTCTTTTTATAAAGATCGGTACATAATGTTTATTATAGACTAATTAAATGGTGCATGTTAGTATCTAACCAATTAGATGGTGCATACTTTTTAGTGCTTAACTAAAAGGAGATCAATGCAAAGTCTTTATTGCAATCCAATTAGATAGTGAACAAGTTTAATAATAAACAATCAAAACAACAGTGCATATTATTCATTGCTAATCAATTAGAGAACTATACCTAATGCTAAACAAAAAAGAGATTTGCGCAAATTGTTTATTGTTGGCCATTAGAACACACTATTAGTGTTAAACCAAAAAGAGATGAATGCAAATTGTTTATTATAAGGTTTATTGAAACACATTGTTTATTAAAAGTTGATTGGAGCATATTGTTTAGTGTTGGCTGAGAGCCTTTAAACTCTTTATATAGTTTGGTGTGCAACTTCTAATAGTTGTTGGGGAGTGTTTATTTCGATGTAATTCAATGTACAACTTTTAGTACAAAGTAATAACATTGATTTATGCTTTTGATATTGTAATAATCTCTTATTTTTTTTTATATATATCAAAACTTGTTCAAGGCACAAGGTCGATCCAGTGATACTCAAGGTGTATGCAAACTACAAAGGCTCAAGATGTATAGCTAAGTATAAAAATGCTTAAAACATGAGATCAAGCTCAAGATCCTTAAATTATAGAGTTGAGTAACAAAATGGTCAAGATGTGAAGCCAAATAAAACATACTTTAATAAAAAAAGTTACAGAAGGCATGAGACCTAACTAAGGTGTTCAAGGCGTGGAGTTGAATTAAATATACTTTTATATTTTATCTAAAGTGTTAAAGGCATGAACCCGAATTAAACATACTTTTATATTTTAATAAAGAATTACTTAATACACAAGATTAAGCTAAAAATCCTCAATTTATACAGTTAAGCTACAATACTTTTGTACTTATTTAAGACATAAGGTCAAGCTAGAGATGTTTGAGGTTTAAGGTCAAGCTATTGATGCTCAAGGTGTGACATCAAACTATGGATGCTCAAGGCTTGAAGTCGAGATAACATGTTCAAAAGGTCAAATACCCAATAATATGTAAGTTGACAAGCTGATAACAAAGTGGTCTATCAACCTCAATTTTTCTTTTAAATTAAAGAAAATATAAACACAATACAAAATATATTTTGTAATATAGAAAAATGAATTAGTTCAACTATTTCTTAATTGTGATTGAGCTTGTCAATGTGAAGTTATTTAGCTTAATTACTTAAGTAATGAAGTCAAATTAAATGTACTTTCTTACTTTAGTAAAAAATTTCTCAAGGTACCAAATTGAGTTAGAGTTTTCAAGGTCCAGAGCCAAATTAAACATATTTTCATATTTTAATAATTAATGAAGGCACAAGTCCAAGCTAGAAATCCTCAACTTGTGCAGTCAAACTAGACATATTTTTATACTTGTTTATAAAAAAAATGATTAAGGTAGATAAAGATGCTCAAGGTTTGAGGTCGAGTTAGTGATATTCAAGCATAGTGTTGAACTAGGGATGCTCAAGGCCCGAAGCCAAGCTAGGCATGTTTAATGGTCAAAAAACAAAACAATAGTTGATAAGTTGTTAAACACAAATTGCCTTAACAAATTGGTGTATTAGTTCTACATTTTTCTCTTTAATAAAGGAAATACAAACACATTGATACATTTTGTAATATACTAATGAATTAGTTCAACTTTTTTTTTATCTGAAGTTGTGATTGAACTTATCAATTGCATGAGTATAAGTTTCTATATTTCACCATTTATATGCATTTATGTGATAAATATAGGTAAACATCAACATATGAAACAATATAAATATCTTGCATACATGAAGTTTAATAAGGAGGATGTTCATGACTTGCGTGGTGAAATTTTTACCACCTTTATCTAATTCACCTTCCTTTTAAAATCATAAGTGTGGTTTCATCAGTGTAGGTGTAGGAGGCATGTTTGTAGAGAAAATATATGGTTGTGACATTGAGGTATGAGAGACACATTCATGTAGAGAATTGGTGTAGAGAATTCAGCCATAACACTATAGATACGACCACATATATGTGGAAGACATCTTAATAGGTATAAGAGACCTATGCATAAAAAATTATACAAGAGCATCTACTACAAGGTTGTGTCTGCGTCTATATGGCTATAAGAGACATGCTCATATTGCATAAGAAGTTAGACCAATAGCTACATCCACATGGGTGTGTGAGACAAACTCATAGAAATGCACTAGAGGTTTGACCATAGGATAATGGTCACATTCGCATGAGTGTGAGACATACACTCATAAAAAATTGCATAAGAGAGTCGATTACAAAGTTATGACCGTGTCGAGATGAGTGAGGGATGGAGTATAGAAATTTCTACTAAAGTTTAGTACAAGGTTGTAGTTGTATCCACGTAGGTGTGAAAGACATGTTCATATAAAAATTACACCAAAGGTTTTATCATAGGGACATGCCTACATGCATATGGGTGTGGCAGAGCACACTCGTATAGAAAACTATACCAAATAGGATTGTATTTGTGTTAACATTAGTTTAGGATACACACTTACAAAGAAAACTGACCAAAAAGTTGTGGTTGAATCCACAAAGGTGTGAGAGACGTGCTTATATAAAAGATATACTAAAGGTCAACCACAAGACTATAGTTAAGTCCACATGAGTATGGGAGATACTTAGATAATTGCCCAAAAGGGTTAACTACAAAGTTGTGGTCGCATCAACATAAGTATGAGAGATATGCTCGTAAAAAAAATGCACGAGAGTTTTGACAACATGATTGTGATTGGATCTACATTGGTATAAGAGATACATTAATTACACTAAAAGTTCGACCACAAGACAAAGTCTGCATTTGCATGTGAGGAAGATACTGAAAAATCATACACTAATACTAAGTGAAAGATTTACTTTAATTTTTTTAAGATTATTGTGTAAATAGATATGTTTTAAAGTTAAGTGTTGTTTTTTTAATAGACATGCTCAATAGTCTAAAAAACATTCTCATAACACTAATTATAATTCATTTAATTCTCAAAAGCCTTAATCAAAGTTGAAAATATAATTATTAAATAAATTTATATGAGATAATATATAAAGTGATTTATGAGTTTAAAAAGTAATGTAACATGAAAAAGTTACATGTTTAGTTTCAAACTTAATTAAATTATATTAGTTTATCTTGTTTATTGTTGTAGTTGTTATTCTTTATTGATTCTATTTGATCTTTGAGGAAAGTTGAAAAAGTTAATTTAAAAAGAACAAATAATGTTCTAAGTTCAAAAGGCTGACTTAATGAAGTGAAAAAAATGGAAAAGAGATAAAAGATGAAAAAAGTTATCTTCAATTTTATAATATTATATTTTTTATAGTAAAAAAAAAAGAAATGACAAATACAATACTAGCCTGATCTTGTTTGATAAGTTTCCAATTCTAAATTTTAAATAATAAATAAGATAATACATATTTTAATAATAAAATTAATAATTAGTAATTATTCCCTGCTTATTTTCAATTAAACTATTAATAACGAATCGTGTCATAGTACAAAACTGGAAATTTTTACTCTCCCAATGCATTGAGCCAGTAGTGATATAAAAGAAAAAAATATTTTAATTTTTGATTTTTAATATTTAGTTTAAAATTTTAAAATAAATAAAAATGTATTTACTAATATTTACAAATTGACATGAACTATTTTATTATTTTTTTTATAAAATATAATTTAATCTTTTATATCAAATTACTGTTTTTTACTTTCTTATAATTTAATATTATATTAATTTGTCGGTTTTTTTTATGTGATTTTGCTATTATTAATAAACATTATGACAATTTATTAATTAGTATAATTATTTTAAATTTATATTTATTTTGAATATTGTAAATCAAATAAAAAAAATTAGTATGTAAATTGTATTTCTTAATAATATTATATTTATTATGTATTACTTATTAAAATATGTTCAATTGCATTGAATTTTTAACTACTACTTTCTTTCACAGGTTCAATAACTAATCCAATTTCAAAGGTTTCCAAAACATTGTTATTTTTAACTAGTACCAAAGAACCATTCATTTTCTGATTTTTGGGATTCATTCATATTTCCCACAGCACAACCTGAATGGTAAATGAAAGAAAAGGAAATATATATATAAAATGTAGGAAGAGGAAAGAAGATTCTAGAGCCCTTGTATTAACAAAAATAGTGTAAAATGAAGATTTAAAGAGGAACATAAACCCTTTGTAAAACCCTAACAAGTGACCTCATATATTTCAACAAGGAGCTCCCCACCTTCCATTCTTTCACTCCTCCCTCTTTGTTGTGTGGTGTCCTGTGTTCCAAATGGCAAAGCGTTTGATTCCACTGTTCAATCGTATTTTAGTGGAGAAAATCGTGCCTCCATCAAAGACCACAGCTGGCATTTTGTTGCCGGAGAAATCCTCTAAGGTTAACTCTCCCAACCTACTTCATTCATACCCTTTTCAAGTTGTCCTTTTGGGTCTTTGTTTTTCATGTCAAAATCTTATCTTGCCTTGAGTTTTCCCTATTTAGTTATTCCGTTTTAACTCTTTTTTTGTCCTTTAGGGGTATCTAAGTTGCCAATTTTTCTGTGTTTGATACTGTGATATGATATCGTACCCAGATGGGTACTAATTAAAATGATGCATGCTGTACATTTTTTTTGGGATTAGTCCTTGGTTTGTGTTCATTTTGTTGTTTGTTTTGTACACAGTGCCTTAGTTTATTCCCAATAACTGTTTAAATTGGAAGATTTGGAGTTTTATTTTTTTTTTTAATTTTTTTTTTAATTTCAAAGTCTTTTTCAAGTTATTGTTTCAATTTCTTTCGAGTGTTATAAGTGACGATTTATCTCTGCAAATCACGCATTTTCTGTTATGTTCTTGATTTGCTAAGCTGATGTGTTTCTACATGTTTGCTTTAGCTGAATTCCGGAAAAGTTATTGCTGTTGGCCCTGGCACTCATAGTAAGGAGGGGAAGCTAATTCCAGTGGCTGTAAATGAAGGTGACACTGTTCTTTTGCCTGAGTACGGGGGAACTGAGGTGAAGCTTGACAACAAAGAGTATGTATATGTTTTCTTATGACCTGTTTTATTTATTAGCTTGCTTTTTTCGCTCACCGCTCGTACAATTATTCTACTTGATCCTAAAGTTTATTATGGTAGATACAAATGTTTGGGCTAAGATTATTCTTGAGATCCTTTATTTTGGCATAGAAACTGCTTATTTTGATGGTTACACATGACCTTTGATAGTGTTTTGTACATAATTCCTGGAAGACTTATTTTCTTGTTACAAAGATATGATACCTCCAGTTCTAAATGCTATCGGGGACTGTCTTGTCTGTGAGTAATTATGACAAGATTTGAAGAAGGAAATGTTACGCACTTATGCTTGATATATGTGTCCAATATTTATAATTGCCTGTTTGACGGTTCATAAATTATGTATTTTTTTTGTTTGTTATTCTTCTAATCTGATGTTTCTTTCGTATATGCCTAGATATAGAGCTATAGGATTGAAATTATTATTGTAGTTTATCAATAATCTCTTAGTCTTAATGAAGTAAAGCATATTAGTATTATAATTTAAGCATTTCATTCAACAAACATTGTTGCTTTTTGTAACCAGATTATCACTTACCTAATGCTGATGGTTTAAATAACTTGAAGCTCCATGTGTGCTGTTTAAAGATGTATAATTTGAACCTGGCAGATGTTGAAAATAGAAATTTTACTCGATGTTATGATGATGGTAGCACGATCTACAAATGATATTGCTATGGTTTATAACATAGTACCTTTACCCTCCTCCCCCAAAATGAAAAAGAAAAAAAGAAAAGCAGGAAGGTTTTTATTTGGGAGTTAGTGATTTTCTGCTGGTACATCTTATTATTTACTTGTTGACCAAAATGAGTTGTTAGTCACAATCCAAAATTAAGTGTAAGAGGATATGTGTCTTGATTTTTATCTTTTAACTTGACATTCTCATACTTAATAAAACTGTTGGATTTGAGTGTGACTCTGCACTTCGCATGGCCATCAGTTAAATCCTCATTTCTTGTCCTTACTTTTTTGTTGACAGAGTATAGTATATACGCTATACACACGAAGAACTATACTGGTTGGCTATGTGAATGAATTATTTGGGATGGATTAAACAGATTTTTGTTTATACAAGTTGCAATCTATTTCTAAAGTCTTAGCTAATTAGATGCTTTTTGTGTAGGTATCATCTTTATAGAGACGACGATATTCTTGGGATACTGCACGATTGATGTTAAAATCATTGGCAGATGTTGCTGTAGCAAATTTAAATGTCTGGTGCTCTGTTATGTTTGAGCTAAACAATTTCTTTCTGTTCTAATTTTATTAGAAATCTACAGTTTGTTGTGGAACAAACATTTAATTTTCTTGGGCAACAACGAATCAAGAGCGTTATTTTCTGCCACAACTGGGAAAAACTATTTTGTTGCTCATAAAATTTATTGCCTTACATTTTGCAGTGTTCTATTTTTTGGCTTTGTTAAAAGAATTTATCGTCGTCACGTTTTCTGCTGCATACTCGTGGATAAGAGGATACCATGTATTTTGCGAAAGTGACAGTTTTCTTAAATCCCTTTCTGACATTTGTTTCTTGGGACAAATCATGGAAGTTCTAGCACAAATCAAGAAGAAAGTAGCTACCATGTTCTTTTTGGACAATGTTAAGAATTTAAACAACATTCATCAATGCACGGTAAATTGGAAGTTGCTATTTCTTTGCTGGATGATGTTGAGAAATTAAAACAACATTCCTTAACTCGTTGAACAAAATCAAAATATACAAGGACCTGAGATAGCAATTAAAAGAAGACCCAACTAAAGTAGTTAGTTTCTGTGAAGATTTTAGAAGGACCTATAGTTTATTGTGGTAAAAGGAATTATAAACTCCTTTTTAATTAAATCTGTCATATTTTATTTAACAGCAGGCAGTGGCTTTCCTTCAAGAAATGCTTTAAGTAGCCTCAGTGATCTCTCTGGTTGAGAAAAGGGAGCTTCATGAGATGCTCCTCTTATGGTGGCATATGATAAGATGTCTCCGTATACTTGTGTCCATCCTCCTACCTGAAATTTACAAACGAAATAAAGGCCGAGTAAAATGGCAGTGCTTAGATGAATTATTGGCTTTCAAATAATTTGTATTCAACTTTTTGATAAAATAACATCTTTAATATTGTTTTACCAGTGATTAAATCATATTAATCGAATTTTAAATATTATTTTATAATGTAATGAAATCTCAAATTAATTTGTAAAAATTTTGACTAGTTTTCAACAGTTGATATAAAATGTTATGTTACATATTGCATTCTATGTATTAACCTGTTTTCCTTCAAACCAGGCTCTATACGCCACTGTTGTATTCAGTCCAAGTTCCTCGGCCAATCCATTCACCAAAGATCGAGATCCCATTAATGGAATAACTGAATCTTGATCTCCACTGCACAGAGATTAATGATTTTAGTTGTTTAAAAATTGTTACGCCTTTCTGAATCATGGTAAGTAGGTAGGTGATGTATGGAGTTAGGTAACTAAATGGTAATCCAATAAATTCGCTTACCTATATACCAGAACCCTGATTTTGGAATTAACAAGTGATCCTAAGATAGAAATTGTTGGGATCTCTAGATTTGTACGGTCATAGTGGAGAACCCTATAACACAAGGCAGATGGTTAGTTAATAGCAGGGATAAGTCTAGAAAGGTATCAAAGTCAAACTATGAAAACATATCTAGAAGTTTAATATGTCTGCATCTTTAAGTCTAAATGGACTCATTTATGTCTCATATTTTAAGAACTAAGTAAACCTTACCTGCTGCAAGTTGACCATTTGGATACTCCAACAAGCTTAGCATGGAGAGCCTTCTGCACATCTTTCCTGTTTAAGTAGTTGACTGCTTTATCATCCACACAAACATCTATCTTCTGTATCTTTTGCTACATCACCAAGGCATGGAAATGAAAATGAATAGAACAACAACGGCAGGGAACAACAATCAAAGCAGTTATGACGGTTATTCATGTATCAAATGAAGCTTACCATTTGATTCAGCACATAGGCCTGTTGATTTACCGATGACAAACACACATCAAGAGTTACATCATATTGGTCTATATAGTCGCTAAGCTCAGTAAACACCAATGTATTTATGTTTCCACAAATTTCACTAAGATTCCCACTTATCATTTGTCTCCTAATAGTGGAGTAGTTGCAGACTCTGGTGAAGAGATCGTAAGTTGAATCTGAAATCAATCCGTGGGACCAAAGGAATTCAGCTTTGGAGTTCAAATCAGTGTCAAATTCCATAAGAGGATTCCCAATCTGCAGATATTAACATATATATCTCAACACATTATTATACTTACTAAATATACCATATTTTGTTATGTTTTAGATATCCAAAATATATCCCTTTTGTACTCACTGCTATTCCCTTGAGATTGATGTTGGTCTTTGTTTGAACAATAAGTTGTGCAAGTTGTGGAGCATAGTGTCCTGCGAAACAAGTTTGTATTACCATATTGCAGTTTCAAATGGAATACAATGTTAATTCATTTTAAGTATATTTCTTTATACCCGCATAGCTCTCCCCGGTAATGAAAAAGTCGTTTTTTGAGTACTCAGGGAATTCACTGAACCAGCGTTGCAGGAAAACAAGATTATCCCTTGCTGTAATTTCATCTGTTACCAAGTTATAGAAAGATCTATTGCTAGAGTAGGAAAATCCAACACCGGCCGGTGCTTCCAAGTATAGCACATTTGCAACTGAAAACATCGAAAAATCAATCAGCAATTCTGATTTTAGAGAAAAAGCAAAACATAGGATTTACAAAGTTGTTTGTTGGTTCACCTTTGTTCCAACTATGATGATTTTTCACAAGAACATTCTTGTCTCTCGGTTTGAAAGGGCCATGCTCAATTAGAGCTCCAACTCCAATAGATGAACAACCAGGACCTTCATATATCAAAACCAAGCACCTTAGTTGCTTTGATTAGTTTAAATAGTTTAAGCCTATGTCAAAGTAAATAAACAAACAAAATCATGCATGTGGCACAAAACAAACATATATATACATATACACCTCCATTCAACCAGAGGACTACTGGCTTTGAAGTAGGGTCCTTTTGAGCTTCAACAAAGTAATAAAACAAAGCCCTCTGATGTTGGTCATCCACTGTAATGTAACCAGAATATTGCTGAAATTTAACACGTGGCTGCCCTGGTAAACTGCTAATTTTATCAGCTTCAGGAAGTGAGCTCACCCCCAGAAGTGTTTGTGCAAGAACAATAATTATTGTTGCAATCATAGTAAATGAATGAGACAACATGGTCACATTGATGTGTTGGTTTAATTGGAGGATGAAGGTGAAATGCTAAGGATTATGGCAAACAAGGAACAAGTCAGTGTCCTATTAATATAACGCTTTGTGTTTGTAGTCCACGCCTGAAACAACTGGTGTTGGTTACACCAATGTGGAATTAGTTGTTAACCTGCCTGCCTTCAGAATTTGGGTTATATATATGCTTTGCTTCCATTTTGTTGTTTTTTCATGTGTGGATGCACTCTATGTTTGACTTTAAAAATTAATAAAAATGGGTTAGGCAAATAAGTGCAATTAAATTAAAAAAAAAAGAATTTAAGTACACCAACCAAAGGGCCAACCATTAATAGTATATATGGATACATGATTCACTTCTGTAATAATTACTTTAAAAATATTCAGTGTTTTTTTTTACTTGTTTAACAATAATTTTTTTTTATAGCATGCGAAAACTAAGCTAAAGAATTGTAAAATTGGTTGTCAAATTGTTTATTTAAGGATAAAATATCATTTAGAAATCATAAAACATTGTCACATTCGTTTCTGAAATTAAAAGAATAAAAAAAAAAATCGAAGAAGCTTTTGAGTCTCATTTATTTTCTTCTTCAGTTAAAAACAAAATTCTTTTAGCCCAACAAACCTAACTAACAGAAACATATTTTGCAAAGTCATTTTCAAAACAGATTATTAAATTTATAGAAATTTTGATAGGTTCTCCTACGGAATTCAGCATTTCCAAAATAACAAAAACCTGCTAGCTATGAAAGTTTGATACACCCTTGTTGTACGACAAAAATATATAGTATCTTGTATTTTTTTAACGATATACATTTTGAATTCGTCAACAAGCATTTATATAATATTTAACGCAAGTGCAAAATATTGATACAGTAAAAGACTAATAATTTGCCATTAATTTATAATTATGATGATCACTGATATTACTTTCTTTCAACAAGTAATGGCTTTCCTTCCAGAAATGCTTTATTTTGTGTCACTTTTCATTTGTAATTTACTTTCTGTTTTTTATCATTTACATTAAAAACTACGACATATTAATTAATGTATTGTATAAGAAACTTCATAAATAATATTTGTTAAATAATTGAAGTTAGCAAAGGTGTAAAAAAGCAAAATATTTGTGTAATTTGATGATGTGGAGTAATTAGTATAATTCATTTTTTATAATTAGAGAAGGATGATAAGGGAAAAGAAGAAGATGTATGAATATTACATCCTTATAATGAGATCCTGATCGGATATTGGAAGCATTTATACTTATTGTGGTAAATAAGATGGGATGTGTTCATATGTTATTTAACATTAGGCAGTTGCTTCCCTTCCAGAAAAGCTTTGAGGAGTACTAGTGATCTTTGAGGTTGAGTAAAGGGAGCTTCATGAGATGCTCCTCTTATGGTGGCAAATGATAAGATGTCCCCATATGTTTGTGTCCATCCTGCTACCTGAAATATGTATACCAAATCAAAGTTAATGCATAGAGGAATTCAATTTTTCAAACATATATTGCCTTCCAAGTATTAGTATTAACCTGTTTTTCCTCAAACCAGGCTCTATAGGCCACTGTTGTCTCAAGTCCAATTTCCTTGGCTAATCCGTGCACTAGATATCTCGAACTTATTAATGGAATCACTGAGTCTTGATCACCACTGCAGAGGCAAATAACTTTGATTGCTTCATAAATGCTATGTGGAGTTAGCTAAATGTCAGTGATTAAACAAATTCAATTACCTGTATACCAGGACCCTAATGCCAGACTTAACAAGTGACCCCAGGATTGGAATTGTTGGTATTTCTAGATTCCTATAGTCATAATGCAGAACTCTGTGACACAAGAAAGATATTATTAGCAGAAAAGGAGACCAATTGTGCTTTAAGAATGCAGAACAAGAAAAATTAGATAAGAATTGGTGGCCAAAGGACCCTTAAAAGTTTTATATCCTTTGTTCAAATCAACCTTCTTGTGTTATCTAATGCTCACCTAAATTTTTACCATTATTTAGGAAGATCTGAAGAATAGGAGTGTTATCTTTTACCACTATTTAGGGAACATTAATTCAGGGGTAAATGTCACATATGAACTACTAGTTTTCCACTTTTTTTGTGAGCATAAATATTTGCATCTCTAAAGCACTCATGGGATGAATCAACAGAACTTACGAACTGCAAGTTGACCATTTGGTGACTCCTACAAGTTTAGCATGTAGAGCTTCTTGGACTTCTTTCCTGTTCAAGTATGTGGTTGTTTTATCACCAACACAAACATCTAACTTTTGTGTCTCTTGCTGAACCAAAGACGAAAGCAATCAAATTAACCAAAACAAATCAAGAGAATAACAACTCTGAGGGAAAAAAAAAGTAAGAGGATTAATAAGATGGGCATGCAGAAAGTAGAAGAAGCTCACCAGTTGATTAAGCACATAAGCCTGTTGATTTACTGATGATAAACAAACATCAAGAGTGACATCATATTCATCCACATAGTCACTAATCTCAGCATACAATTGATTGCTTGCTTTTTGACAAACCCCTCCAAGATTCCCACTTTGACGTTGTCTCCTAATTGAGGAATAGTTGCAGACTCTAGTTAGGATTTCCAATGTTGAATCTGATATCAGTCCGTGAGACCAAAAATACTCAGATCTGGCGTTGAAATCAGTATTGAACTCCAGAAGAGGATTCCCTATCTGCATGTATCCACATGTATATGAACCACATGCATGTTTCAAATAAACCAAATGATTTTTATAATAAAGTTATTCAAATGTTCCCTTCTGTACTCACTGCTATCCCCTTGAGATTGAAGTTGGTCTTGGTTTGAACAATAAGTTGTGCAAGTTGTGGAACATAGTGACCTGAAAACAAATGTGAACTGTGAAGGGTGCATTATTTTAGTAAAGTTTCAAAATGGATATGTTATTCATTTATATCTGATTCTAACCTCCGTAGCTCTCCCCGGTAATGAAGAAGTCATTATTTGAGTACTCAGGAAATTTAGTGAACCAACGCTGTAGAAACACAAGATTATCCCTAGCTGCACAACAACAAGACTATTGTCAGCGTCCTGAGAAATGTCATGAAGACAAGAAGTGATAAAACCTAGAGCATTTAGCAAACTCTTATTCCTATGTTACTAGTTAAATGCCTTTAAATGAAGTGAAAAAGAACCTGTAATTTCATCTGTCACTAATACATAGAACGATTTATTGCTAGAGTAAGAGAATCCAACACCAGCTGGTGACTCCAAGTATAGCACATTTGCCTCTGTGATAAGGATGAAACAAGTAATCAATTTTGTTTTCTTCATTAAGAGCGTATTGATATTTGGATTTGGTTCAACAATGTTGGGTTGAAGGTTCACCTTTGTTCCAACTATAATCATTTTTCTCAAGAACATTGTTGTCACTAGGTCTGAAAGGACCATGCTCAGCAAAAGCTCCAACTCCAATCGATGAACAACCGGGCCCTTCAAAAATTTCAACCAAGAAAACATCTTAATTAGTATGATCAGTTTAAAGATTTAAGCAGATTCTAAAGAAATAATATAAACAAAATCATGCATGTTATGCATAACAATACGTGTACCTCCATTCAACCACAAGACTAATGGCTTGGAAGCAGGGTCTTCTTCTGCTTCAACAAAGTAGTAAAACAAAGCTCTCTGGTGCTGATCATCCACAGTAATGTGGCCAGAATATTGCTGAAATTTGACCTGAGGTTGCCCCGGCAAATTGCTTATTCTATCAGATTCAGGAAGTGAACTCACTCCCACAAATGCTTGTGCAAGAACAATAATTATTGTTGCAATCATAGTAAATGACTGAGGTTGCATGGTCACATGTCTGAAAAGTCTGGTTTAATTTGAATGCTATATGTGTGGAAACTAATGTAGCTTTTCACACCTATGTTTGAATTTTGAGGATTGGTGTATCTGCACTGATTGTGGGTTTTTGTTGTTTTCTTTGTTCTTACTCGTTTCAAAGTGTGCTGGTCCCTTCAATACGTCTTACTATGATACATTCAGTCATCAAACTTTCAGTTAATAACAAATATTAAAAAAAATATTCTGCAGAATAATAGTGATCTAATTGGACCCGTTTCACGGTCTTCAATTGGAATATTTGAATAAAAGCAGGAGACAAAATCAACCTTAGAATATTCATTTCATTTGGTCGGGGATAGAGAGAGAGAATCATACACAAATAAAGATCTCAAATCAGTGTATAAAAAATACATATTAAAAATATGAACTTCTTTAATAAATCTAGTAGTTACAAATATTCGTCTATTTAAAAGAATTTTGGCTTTTTTTTATAGTTCTGTTAGTTTATAAAAATAATAAAATTCCGATTTAATTCATAAATGGATAAAATAAGATGTCTTGTTATTAAGTTTCGTAAAACTATTTTATTGTTCGCTTGTGATAAGGTTCCAGTCCTATTTTGTTTTGAACGGAATAGTGTCTCTGTCACCTTCTGCTAATGGGTCATCACGAGTGACTATAAGAGGAAGATGATTTCAAAAATTCCACTAAAAGGGGAGCCACAAATTCAAAAAGGAATTGTGTGAGTTGACTTCAGAATAACGTCAGGGAGACGTTGCATCCAAAATTAGCAATTAATTAACTAATCTCAATATTAGACATTTTTGTTAATGCAATTCCTATCTCAACTAATTAAAAGTTATCTAGATATAACTTTTTTATTATTTTAGATATAACATTCAACATCCATCTAAAAGAGTTAAAAATTGAAAGTTTCAGATATAGGGACTGCTTAAAATCAGGTCATGTAAAATGAAGCAAATTTTTGAATGAGGCGTGAATGGCGTGTAACATGATAAGATTTTTCAATCAGATCAGACCAAATTAATTATGAAGTGGGCTATTCCAAAGCCAGCATGTGGAGAACCACTAATTATGATTATCCAAATAAAATAATAAAGGAGACAAAGGCTAGTTACCACTTCATAATTGCATTGACCCATAGTACAAATATTTGATACTTAATAATTTTATCTACCACTAAATCAACCCTTCATCCACTTTGCCAATTGATTTTGCTGTTGCCATTCACCTGTCTATTTAATATATCACCACCTGTTTTCTTATACAATGTTTTACATTATACATTGCCAAGTTTAATTTATAATATTAATGAAGATATTCAATAGAAAATGCTGAACAAAAAAAAATGTAAAATTGTTTTATCACCACATCATATCAATAAATATAAAGTGACAAAATAATCAAATCATTATTAAATGCCTTTATATATTTAATAATATATAAACTAATATTAGTAGAAATGAAAATATAAATTTCAGATTTAATCTAAGTTTTGAACATTTCCTTTCACTAGTCATGAAACCGGCTTAATTAATGTCTCATAGTTTAAGTAAAATTAAACAGTTTTCCTATGAATTTTGAATGCTAATTCATTTTTAAAAAAAAAAAACGGCCCAACTTTTAAGACATTCATTTAGAAATATACAATTCATAAGAACACAATTTACTGTACAAAAACTGTCTCATACATGAGACAGTCAATTGGAAAGATATAATCTGATTCAGTGATGTAGAAAAGTGCCCCGAAGTAAAAAAAGAATAACCTACCTTACCATTATGTTTTTTTTTCAAAAGTTGTTAGGGAGGTAGCAGCGTAAGATGAGCCATGAGACGGAAAAGTAAGAGAGAACTGGAAAGAGGTGTATAGTAGTTGAAAAGGCTGATTTGTGAAACGATAATCAAAGTTGCTCCAGAAAATGGAAAGTGTTAAGATCTGTGCATGAATGGAGGTCACTCTTTTAGCTAAGTGAAAATATAATCTCATACAATAGAAAAACCTTCAAATATGAAGGTCCTATTTGCAACGGATCAACCTTGTACTAAAACAATGCCACTACATATCATACAATAGAACAAGCAAAGCATACAGAGAAATTCAATGAACCAGATCAAGAACAGACAAACAGGATGGATCAAAGAACTTCAGCACACATAGAAGAAATATCGTAAAAATTCCATTTATTTATGGCAAAGAAGGAGTCTCAGGAAGTGATGATGACAACGAGGGCTTCTCTTTCCTTAGTTCCTTGACAACAGCAGCAAGTGCTTCAGGATTGACTCCAAGATCACAAAGAGCAATTAGAACAGAAAGTGTGTGACGGTCTAGACCCGTATCAAGTATATTGGACATATGGAAAGCCAAGTCTAGAGATTCTCGAGCAGCTCGTGCAGCCTCCGGATCCATGTTTTGAGCTGAGAAATGGGCAGAGTATGTTCAATTTATTAGTATCACAAAAACTAAAACTGAACACAGGTCGCAGATTCAGATATAACAAGTCAACAGATTGTTAGGATCAAGCATTTGAAAAAATTGTGACTAAAGAAACTAAGGTTCTCGCTTCTTCAAATTTCTTGTATGAGCATAATTATAATTTCCTTCTTTTATAAAATTCTCTAATTGGGCGATAAAATTTGACAATAACCATGAAAATAAGGAGAGAAATTACAGCTCAACTAATTGGAACCTTCACAACGCAAATACGTGTGCATGCACACACACAAAAACCCTGTGAAATGCATGGAGAAGCACTAGTAGAAACCAATCTTGAAATAATAATGATCATCAAGATAGACATAATGTTAAAAAAGAACACTCCTTGATTGCCTTAAATTCTAAGATAAGGAAATTCTATAACTCCACAGGGCATTGGAAAAGGCTTGACATCAAGAGAAAAGTACAACAGAACAAATATTGGCGTTACTGGCCCAAGAGAAATATGAATGAAGTATGACTGACTCAAACGGTAGATGAGAATAATCACTCTCACAAAGGCTTTTTGTGACACTACAAGGAAAAATGAATTGCCTAGGTTATTGTTTTTCAGTATAGTTCAGTCTGACCTCGGAAGAGAAATCACATACTATAACATAAATAGTCTTCAAGACTTACAGAGCGCTTGGATTTGCATCCTCAATCCATATTTTTCACGTCAATGTAAAGATGCAGAACCAACTTTCTGTTAGTTCAGAGTGGACGCACAAATGCTGGTGCTAAACACACATCCAAACACCTAATAAATAACAAGGAAAAAGCGGTGGAAAACTCAATTTTAAAATGTTCTCCAATCTCGATGAACATCAGTAACAGAAGGGCGAAAGGCTGAATGTCAAAGAAAAATCAATTCTGAATTCGACACTATACTCAATCTGATGAGCTCAAAGCACTGTCCTCACCACAATCAAAGGTGTAACATCATAATTCATTCAGTTTTTTTTTACCATACACCTAATAATCACCCCTTACAGAACCCTAGTCTTGGATGATCCCAATCTCAGAAAGGATCACGCCTAAATCCCTCGAAATCAGCAAACCGTCATCTTGAATTTGAAAAGGCGGTATAAAAAATTAAAACTTTTGGATGAAATTGAAAGATAAGCCCCAAATGACATTCAATCCCCACGGGATCAGAGGCAATGAAGAGTGCGAATGATGAAGAAGCATATCTTTAAGTAATGGGCATAAACCTCTTTATCTCCTTGGAAGTGCAAGAGCACCTTGTTGCTTGAAGTTCACTGAGCAGTTTTTTTCCTCTACCCTCTTTGCCACGCCGGTTCTCCTACGCTCACTCGATGTAGACTTTAGGTTGAACAACTTCGAAATGTGGCACCTTTAATTGCTCCTCCTCTAGGGTTTGGCCAAGGATAACGCTCTCTTTGCTGGGTTTGTGAAAAACACAACGCTAATTGAACGTTGGGATATTATTGGGAAAGGTATTCTGTATGTTATGGATTAGGGAGATTAGGAATTTATTAAAATTAATTTAATTTATATTTATTTAAATACTTTCGCAATCACATAATAATAACACTATGATTATGGGTACTGGGGTTTAGGGAAATTAAGAATTTATTAGAATTAATTTTATTTATATTTATTTAAATGCTTTCATCACATAATAATAACTATGATTATGGGTACAGTCGGTTGAAGAATTAGGAATTTATTAAAATTAATTTTACTTACATTTATCTAAATATTCTCTAATCACATAATAACAACACTATAATTATGGGTACAATTAGTTAGGAAAATTAGAAATTTATTAAAATCAATTTTATTTATTTATCTAAATAATCTCGCAATCATGGGTATAGTGGGTTGAGAAAATTAAGAATTTATTAAAATAAATTTTATTTATATTTATCTAAATACTCTTCTAATCACACAATAACAACCTTATAATTATGGATATAATGCATTGGGAAAATTAGGAATTTATTAAAATCAAATTTTTTTATATTCATCCAAATACTCTCTCAATCACATAGTAACAATACTATAATTATGGATATAGTGGATTTGGGAAATTAGGAATTTATTAAAATCGATTTTGTTTATATTTATCTAAATACTTTCACAATCACATATAACAACGATGGATATAGTGTGTTAGAATTACATTTGAAATGCTTAAATAACTTTTAGTTTTTATTAAATTTTATGTCAATATGTTTGATGCTTTTTCTAAATCTTTAAAAATAAAAATTGTCTTAGATTTTAGTTAATTTTAAAGTTATATTATTTTTTCAGCATCTTTTCTTATGAATTTTAAATACATAAAATGTTGAAAAAGAGATGATTTTCTTTTTCATCAAAATTGAAATAGACAAATTTTAGAAAATCTCCTCGAGTAGCTTATTTCATAGTAAATAAGTCGTGTAATGAAATCTTGATAGTTGTACACTATTTCTGATATTTTATTTTTAGTTTTAACGTAGAGTTTTTTATAATACTGTTTTATTTTAAAAGAAAGTAATTAATATTTTGTTATTAATTACTTTATATGAAAATATTATTTATGAAATTAAGAAAAAATTACTGTGCAATTAGAAAAAAAATAAGAATAGTAGGTAATTTTATATAAATTATAAGAAAAACTATATATTAAAATATAGAAATTATTAATTAAATTTAAAATAATGAAAAAAAAGTAAAACTATAAATTTGAGTGCAAAATCAAGAAAGAGCACAGTTAATAATGTAAGTTATAATTAAATTTTAATATAAATATTGTTACGTTACATCATATAATTTATTTATTAGAGAAATTATTATAAGATGGTTTTCTTGTTTATTTAAATTTTAGTGGAGACTGATATTCAAAAGAGGTAGAAGTGGATCATCGTGATTATCTTTTGTCTTCGTGGTTGTTAGTTTTGTCTTCATGGTTGTTAGTTTTGCTATTAGGTTTGCATGAAGACATTGTGAAGCAATAAAGTTCCAAACATACTTAATAAAAGAGAAGAGAGATCTAATTAACTAAAAAAAGTATTATATAGGGTAAAGTGTTGGGCTGGGTTCTCAGGCCCAAAATCCAAACGGCCCAATTCTAATTTAGGCCAATAGATAAAATGCTTTCTTAAAGTTTAGCTGCCTCTCTCCTCTCTAATTTTATTTGAAAATGGGACCACCGAGAATCAAGAATGAAAAAAAGAGAGTGAGGTTAAAACAAATTTTGTTTGCAGTCATCTTTCACAAAGAATAACTTTGGATGTTTTGATGATCGGACTATGAAACTTTGTCCGATCAGGCTGAAATTTTAACCAAAGGTTCCTCTCTTATCTTATCGTTCCTCAATTTGTCTGGTAGGATTGCTCATCGGAGTTCTACAGAAGCGTTAGAAATTCTGTGAAGTACTGCTAATCGCAGCAAATTTCTATCAGCGTGAATATTCGTTGTTTCAACTATCCGACGGTGAAAACATCTCCAATTGTTCCGAAATTTTTACTGGAGCTTCCTGACTCATACTGCTTCATTTTGTTCGGTGCGATTTGAATTTGGAGTTGTATCTTGATCACAGAAAATTTGAGAACAGAGAGCATTTTTGAGTAAAGAGATTCTTGAACTCTTACTTCTTTCAACTCTTACTTCTTGAACTCTTACTTTGTTAAATTCCTAATGATTGATAGTTTGGGCCATTGTTGGTGACCATTTAAGGATTAGGAAGAGTTTAATTGATATGCTTTATGATTAAGTTTAGAAAGACTTATTATATATGTTAATTTGGTATTAGTGAAGTATTTACCATTCCGTGGGAAAAACCTCTCAAAGGAGGTTAACAATAGATACAATAAGTCTTTCTAAACTTAATCACAGAGCATATCAATTAAACTCTTCCTAATCCTCAAATGATCACCAACAATGACCCGAACTATCAACAATTAGGAATTTAACAAAGTAAGAGACCAACAATGGCCCGAACTATCAATAATTAGGAATTTAACAAAGTAAGAGTTCAAGAATCTCTTTACTCAAGAATGCTCTCTATTCCCAAATTTTTTGTGATCAAGATACAGCTCCAATTTTAAAATTGCACAGTATGAGTCAGGAAGCTCCAGTAGAAATTTCAGAGCAATCGGAGATGTTTTCATTCGTCGAATTGTTGAAACAATGAGTATTCACGCTGGCAGAAATTTGCTGCGGTTAGCAGCACTTCACAGTTTCTGGCACTTTTGCAGAACTCCGATGAGCAATCCCACCAAACAAATTGAGGAACGATAAGAGAGGAACCTTTGGTTAAAATTTTAGCCTGATCGTCTGATCGTCAAAACATCATCAAAGACTGTTCTTTGTGAAAATAACTACGAACAAAATTTGTTTTAACCTCACTCTCTTTTTCACTCTTAATTTTCGGTGGTTCTAATTTTCAAATAAAATTAGAGAGAGAGGAAAGAAACAACAGCTAAACCCTTAACATTTCATCTAGTATCCTAAATTGGAGTTGGGTCATTTAGGTCTTGGATCTCAATTAGAGAAAACTCAGTCCAACATAAAAAATAGAAAGACAAGTAATAATAATAAACCATGTAGACATCTAACATTATCAAAAACTAAACTCATCAAGTAATGGTCGAAAGAAAAAGACAACATATTAATGACAGATTCTTGAAATTTACCAATCTCTTAAAAAATAATCCAAACTTTTAAATAAAAATTTCATGAAATTTGTTACTTACATCATAAATAAAAATAAAAGTAAGATGTCACAAGAAAATTTAAAAGTAAAATCACAACTAATTTCAAAACGTGAATTAAAAGGTAAGAATTCTTCCGTACGTACTAATAATATGTTATAAAAATATAAACTTAAAATATAAGTTAAACAAGAAAACAAGAGATAATAACAAATTAAAATAATTTCCTTACATAGACTTTCACTCCATAAAAGTTACCTATTTACAAACATAACACCAATAGTTATAATCTATTTCTATTTGACACTATAAAATATTATTATTTTATTATATAATATCTTATTAATATAATTTAATACATTGATATATAATATTTTATTAATATAATAAAGTGTTAAATGGATGCTATTAAGAAAGCAGTGAATGCACTATTTTCTCAAATTTAACTTAGATACATGCAAAACTTATAAACCACTCAAAAAGTTAATATTTAGTTAAAACTTTTAAATATGAAATACAAAAATCTAATGCAGAATCATCATAATAGTTACTGATAACAAGTATAACATCTTATAAGGAACCAACACAAAGTATAATTTTTATAAATAAAAAAAAATATCCATATTTTCTTCTCCTGTGGCATTTATTCACCAAGCATTGAAATGTTCATGCTTGAGGCAGTGGTTTCCCTTGGAGAAAAGCATGAAACAAAACATAAGATCGCTTTGGTTGGGTAGTTGGAGTGCCATGTGAAGCTCCTCTTACTGTAGCATAGGTGAGGTGATTCCCAAAAACCTGTGTCCATCCTCCAACCTACACGTAAAAATAATGTAAAATGTGAGCAAAATGATTCATCATCACCATATCAAACAAACCCACCAAAATCATGTTAAGTAAGAACCTGTTTGTCCACAAACCAGGCACTGTAAGGCACGGTGGTTTTAAGCCCTAGTTTCTCTGCAAGTTTATCCACTAATCTTCTGGTGCCCATGAACGGAATCACAGAGTCTTGGTCCCCACTATCATCATACACGTTAAATATGGATTAATAATGAATCAAAATAACAACTTGCTTAATCAAATGCTCTCTATATAGTAACCTGTAAACGATGACTCGAAGACCTGATCTTAGGAGGAACCCGACAACATTAATTGTCGGTATCTCTCTGTTCGATGGCTCATAATTTGTGAGTACAGTCCTGACATTGGAAAAAGTGTCAGCAGGAGCGGTACCATATACGATTCCATGTAAATCCATTATCTCACCTTGCGTCCAATTTAATAAAAAAATTGTGATTTTACATTTTAATCTAATTTAAAACAATTTAATAATTATATTTCTATTTTTATTTCTTTTATTTTTCCACCAGCACCCTTAACAACTAAAATGAGTGTTTATTTGAAACATAATAGAATTAGAAGTAGTTTTACTTGCTGCACAAACGATAACTGGTGGTTCCCACCAGCCGGGCATGAAGAGCCTTTTGCACATCTTTCCTGTTTAAGTACATCTCTGAGTATTTCATATTACACTCATCAACTTGCTGCACCGTCCAAAATTGAAAGATCAAAATTCCAATCAACACTACCCAGATTCAATCAGCATAAAGCATGAACATTTAAAACTAAAAGTACATCATATATAACACAAACATACTTTTTTAGCTAATGCACATTTGAGATATAATTGTTTGTCTTCTTTTTTCATATTTTTAGAACCATTTAGAATTCTGAAAATAAAAATGCTGCACTTCTAAATGTAGGAACAGAGAATGAAAACATTTAAACAAAGAATGAATCAAAATAGTATATTTTCAGAGAAATCTCACCTGATCAGGTTCTTGGGTTTGAAGCACATCATGGGACTTCCTAAACTGAAACATCCCTGAACTTAGCATCTCCTTAAGAAAACCTGCCTGAGAAACATTGTAAGAAAGACATCTTTCGCCAATGACATAATATGGGTCAATGAAAGATGTAAAAGAGTATTCTTCTTCGACTTCTCGAGCTGCAAGAACGCAATCGTTCGAAATTTGGCCACTGAAGTATTCTCTTAATACTCTAGATGAGTTACACAGAGAAGTCTTGATTTTGTAAGCACGATCAGTTATAATTCCATGGGACCAGTAATATTCATCAACGGCATTCATATCAGTGTCGAAATCCAGAAGAGGGTTTCCTATCTGCAATGCAAATGCAAAGATAACTCAGAAAATGCCAAAACATGAGATAAAAAAAAAAAAAAACAGTGAAAGGGTCTTAGCCTTTCAGGGCCCATATTTTACTCACTGCTATGCCCTTTAGGTTGAAATTCAATTTACTCTTAATAATGAGTTCAGCAAGTTGAGGTACATAGTGACCTGCCACCAAAACCAACATTGTCAGTATTAGCAAGTCATGGACTAAGATTCCCTCTAGCTTGAAAAAAGTAACTGCTTGATCATGCAGTCATAATCTAACTGTTCAAAATTTTTATTCTATATATATACATATGTCCTTACCTCCATAACTCTCTCCCATTATAAAGAAATCTGTGTTTTTGTATTCTGGGAACTTGGCAAACCAGCGCTGCAGGAAAACTAGGCTGTCTCGGGCTAAAGAAAAATTAATGTTAACAGAGAAAATGTTAATTTTGTATTGATCTGGTGAATGGAATCTAACATAAGTAGTAGAGGGAGCACCGACTCTGACAGAAGAGATAGGCACTCCAAAACAGAATAAAGAAAAGAAGAAATTGAGTAGGTGTGTTGCATTTGCATAGGGACAAGAGAGTGAACCAACCCGTGACTTCATCGTTCAATGCTTTATAAAATGACAAGTTGAGAGAGTAAGAGAATCCAACACCTGCTGGTGAGTCCAGGTACAAAATGTTTGCCTCTGAAAAAGAAAGGACTCAAAGGAGCTGAAAAGATTAGCATGGTTAAGTTTGTGGCAAAGAGAGATAAGGATGTTAAAATTTGCAGCACCTTTGTTCCAACTATACTGATTTTTCTGAATAGCCTCTCCTTGATTTGTAACAAAAGGACCATGTTCGGTGAAGGCTCCAATTCCAACAGATGTACAGCCAGGCCCTACAAAGGCAACAAGGCAATTGAAACTCAACAAAAGAAACATTAACTTTAGCTTAATACAAGTACAAAGAAAGGTGTTTGGTAGAGGAAGTTGAATGTGGATTCACCTCCATTGAGCCAGAGAACTAGAGGCTTTGAAGCAGGGTTGCTTTGTGCTTCAACAAAGTAGTAAAAAAGAGCTCTCTGATTATTGTCATCCACCGATACATAGCCAGCAAATTGTTGGAAGGAAACAGGTGACTGGTGAGGCAAGTATTTCACCTTATCAGCTTCTGGAAATGACTTAACCGGTGAGGACATGAGCAGTGAAGTTGCAATGATTGTGGCTACGAAGATCCATGGCTGGGGAAACATGGCGTATTGGGTGAAAAAATGAAGTGAAAAAAGCATCAGGGAGAGCTTTTTCTTATCCTGGATCAGTAGCTCTAGCAGGTTCTTGTTGATCATAGAGGTCCTACATAACCTCAATTTCAGTTTGCTGTCTAGGAATTCAACTGTAAATTTGAGTCAACTTTATGAAAAATTTGATTAATTTAAAGTTTCAAAAAGTTGGAAATGATATCCCATTATCTGGTGTTGTCAGTGATGATACTTTTACATAGCACATAACAAAAAAAAACGCACACAATAAAATACTAAAATAAATTATTATTTTATTATTATATAATATTTTATTAAATAAAATAAATGTTAAATGAATGTAATTCGATAGTGTCAAAATATGATTTTTCCAAAAAAAAATTTTCACCATGGTACTTGTTTCGGCATCAAAAGCACAGTAATAAGAAGGCAGTCTTAGGTGAATTGAGCTATAGATTATTGTGAATTGCATTAGCATTTAGGGTTATAAAAAACTGTTTGTTCCTGTATCTCTATAAGCAAAATAAAAATAGCATTTTACCCTTTTTTATTTTCTTTATCTTTTTTGCATATCCTTCCTTATCCTCTGTATATTTTAAATGGTATAATTTAAAATAAAAAATTATTTTTTAATTATTTAATTCAAAATAAAAGAAATTATATTCTAAATTATATAATTTGAAATATAATTTCTTTTATATTTTAGATTCTATAATCTAAAATTAAAAAAATATACTATAATTTAAAATATAAAAAAATATAATCTGAATTTTATAATTCAGAATACAGTTTTTTTATATTTTAAATTGTATATTTCTATAAAAAATTATATTTTAGATTATATAATCTGAAATATAAATTTTAAAAATATATTTTAATAATTTTAGAATTATGAAAGTAGGAAAAGAAAGATATGGAGATCAAGGAATAAGCTGTCTTTATAAAATTGGCTCCACTAACGGATTACGGATTACTATGTATTGGGCTTGTCAGATGATCCGTCACCAAGATAAAGAAATTGGGTAGTTATTTTTTATACTCCTAAAGTTCCATTTTCCACCAATCTGAAATCCTTTTTACGCTTTAAATTGGTTAATTTGAAAGACACTAATTCTGAATTGTAAAAGTTATATTTGAATTAGTGAATCACAAATATAAAAGTTTGCGGGAAGAATTTTTCTTATGAAAAAATATTTTAAGTAATCGATGTTATTAGAATGATTTTCCCCAAGTTCTTGTTTTTGTCCATTCTCCTCCCTTACAACTACAGTATATTCAAATTAGTTAAATTTAAGTATAATAATATAATATTAATGTTTAATTAAAGTTTAGACAATAGAGATTACTTCAAAATATTCAAATATTAAAATTTGTTAGAGAAGATTTACTACAAAAGTTTTTTAATTTATCTATTAATTATTTATACAAATAAAAATCTCTAAATAAATTTAGTTTATTTATAAATATAGAACCGTAGATAATTATTTATGAATTTCTTTTCACATGTAATATTAATAATTAATATTATTATTTATATTATATTTATTATTATTGTTATTAATAATATGATTATTATTGTTAATATTATTATTGTTACTAATAATAGTAGTAAAAATAGTCGAAATATAATAATAAAGTTTATCTCTAGTGGCTATGAGTCTTATTTTGTTCTTGCATGACCTAAATCTCTCTGTAAATAATGTGTGTGCAAATACTAAAACATAAAATAAAATATGTACCTAAAGTTCTTTATTTTAGTGGAAGTCAAACATTTTTATGATATTATTCTGAATAACACTTTTTAGACTGTTAATAAAGGTGATAGAGTAAATTTCTAGAATATCTTTTTGTGTTTTTCTAAATGTATTTCTCTTTTAGTAAGTATGCTTCATCACTAAAGGAATAAGTCTTCTTAAAATTTGTCTAAATATCTGTAGCAGCATATTCATCTTTAAATTTTACAATATTTGACTATCATTGATTTTCGTGATAGCCCAAATTAGAAACTTGAGGATAGTGGTATTCTTAATCAGGAGAAAGTCAAGAATTTCTTCTCTAGCTATCTCACTTGGGATTGGAGTAAAATCACTTGGACTAATTCTATTCTTCCTACTAAACTTTTGATGTTTTGGAAGTTTCTATATGGGGGTTCACCAACAAATCTGGATACATAGAAAAGAGGTATTTTTCTTTGTTTTGTGTGTCCTCTATATAGTTTGCAAGTCAAAGGATATCGATAATCTATTTTTTTTAATTATTCTACTATTTCCAAAGTCAGTGATTCTAAATTATAAAAGTTATATTTGGATTAGTCAACCATGAAGGTAAAAAAGACAACATAAGATACCTGAAAATTACTCAAATATTAAGATTCACTGAAAACAAATTTAATTTACCTATTAATTATTATATACAAATAAAAAATTATAGATAAATTTTGCTTACTTGTAGATATAGATATATAGATAATTAATAATAATAATAATAATAGTAGTCAAAATATAATTATAAAGTTTGTCTGGTGTAGTGGTTATCAGCCTCATTAATAATAATAGTGAAAGTATAATCATAAAATTAATAATAATAGTGAAAGTATAATCATAAAATTTATCTAGTGTAGTGGTTAAGACTGTTATTTTGGACAAACACCCAGGTTTGAATCCTTATTTGGAACTCAGGTTTGGTTTTAATGAACAACAACTAGAGAGAAGAATGCAACAACTAGTCTTCCTCTCCTCTCCTCTCAATTACTATATATTTAATAATATTCTTTAATTATCCTTTTAACAAAGACAATTGATGAAGAAAATGAGCTAGTACTAGGCATTATAATTTCTTCTTGTAACATATCACCAACCATCTTCTCAATTTCTTCTTTTTTACAAATTATAATCATATCTTATGTATTTAAGTATATAAAAGATATATAATAAACTAAATAATGAAAATATATAATACAAATTATGTTTGAATGACAATTATTTTTTAAATTATATATTTTTAAACAAATGCACTTTTAATTCATATTTTCTACAAATTATGGAAATTATAAAAAAGTAATTTTATCTAAATTATACAAAATATATTTTATTTATATAAATTCTCTTTATTAAAAAAGTATATAATATTTTAAAATTATAATTAATATCTTAAAAATATTTAAATTATTATTAATCTATTTTAATTCTAATAAATAATATAATTTAAAGTTATGTGTCACAATAATTATAAATATAAATAAAAAATAAAAATTAGTATATATAATTATATAAGTTAATATTAAAATTTATAAAACTGTATTTTATTATGTAGCTATTTTGTTGGACGTGAATGATTTACTCTCAACATTTTACTCTTGAAAGTTTACTTTTACTCGTTTAATATTGTCATGGCTTATTTCAAATGTTTTGATAATGATAAATAATATCAATTTTTGAATGACTAATATTTTCATCTAAAGGTTTGATTAGAATGAAGATGATTTGCTAATGTGATTATTAACAAGACGATATAGTATTTCGAAGATGCACAAAAATAAATAATCGTGCTACAACACACAAAAGTGAATTCATTTTGAATTAGTTATTAGATTATTTAATGCTTATGGGATTGAATCACGTCTCCTTATGTTTCTCCCGTAACAATACACTCAACTCTCAACTTGCAACCATTAAAGAATATGCATGTGAATGCTAAATTTGATGATATTAGTACAAGAAATTGATTGTCCATAAGAAAGAAAGTTGTTCAAACACGATAATGTGAATGCAGAGAAAAAGATGTTCAGTATAAAGATTACCAACTATTATTATAATAATAATTTATCATTATTATTATCATTATTGTTATTATTATCTTAATTAATATTAATATTAATATTTATTAATAATAATAATTAAAATAATAATAGTAATAATAATAATATAATTATTGTCATCAAATAATTTTATTAATAAATTTGATTGGTTCGGTGAATTGAACTTAAGTTATCTATTAATAAAATCTATTGATAACGAATACATGCATATTTGTAATAATTTCAAAAGTTGATCGTTAAGTTATCTATTAATAAAATCTATTGATAACGATTCATGGATAGATGCATATTTGTCAATAATTTCAAAAATTTGTATAGTGGTTGATTAAAAATACATTTAAACCAAACATAATAAATATATGTGATTTTGTTTAGCTTGGTGGTATGGAATCTCTAAATCCAAGATGTAAAATGAAAGCTAAAAACGTCTATGATAATGGGTTGTAGAATAGTTCCAATGAAGTTTGAAAGAAGAGTTTTTGGATGAACATTATCTTCAAAAGTTTGCGGAATACTCAAAAACGAAAACAATTAAAGCAAATACAAGAAAAATAATAATGCTAGGAATTAGAAAAACATCTTGCGCCACCCGAAATCATGAGATAAATAAGATAGTGATTCATTACTTGTGACTTAACTCATAAGATAAAAATCAATGTTAGGAATTGGTAAGAAATTTGCACCACTCAAATCCAAAAGATAAGTAATATGGTGAATCACTACTTGTGACCTAACTCACAAGATAAGAAACCCCCAAATAAAAACTCTTCACTTCTTTTTAATGAATCTCTAATGTGCTACCTAATAATAAAAGTCACTCTAGAATAAAAAAGAAATATCACTTTGAGATATGATATAGTCATCATTCCAAATATCTCAAAATAAATATAATAGGTGTTTTAATGAAAAAATAAATATAATAGATGTTTTAATGTAGAATTCATGATGAAAGAAAAATAGACAAATCTATTCCTTTTTTATTTTTATGTCACATCACTTTATTTAAAAGAAAAAGAATATCAAACTAAACTAAACCAATTTGTACGGTTTGATTTTGAACATTTTTAATTTCATACTTTTAAGGATTTCTGGTATGCTAAAATCAATGACTAAGAATGGAATGAAGCGAGAGTGAATACAATGTCAAAAGTCAATCAAGATAATGGAGTTGATGATACCACTGGCAAACAAAGAGAGCTGACAATGTCAACTCTATAGAAAGATTTGCATTGAAATAAATAACTTATAATAATAATAATAAAAATAATTGAAATAAAAAAACTTAATATTATAATAATAATAATATATTAAGTGTATATTGTAATTCGATTTGGTTTCGACTCGATTTGAAAATTCGAATAGTAAATTGAGTTGAACCTCTCAATTTTTAGAATTTTTTTAAATATTTTGGTTTTTTTCTTTACATTATTTGGATTGATTTTCAATTTTTTTTATCAGTTCTATCATTAACTCCCTTGTTTTAATATTTTGGAAACCAAGACATTTACTTCTTTTAGAATCCACTAATAAAAGTGTATCTTTAGGTGAAATTAATAAAACTCCATTAAAATTTTCATTTATACATACAGAATTCCACACGATCAAACATATATACCTTAATGGATTTGGACCATCACATTCTGCTTTCGTTGTCCATTCCGACTTGGGTGTTAAGATCCTGTGGTGTGTCATTGAAGGAAGTTCTCATTATCAATTATTATTTTTAAATTATCAAAAAATGTAAAGTATAAATGAAAGATTAAAAGTATGAGTGCTTATAACAATTTTCTTAAAACAAATGTCATAAAAATTTAGTACGAATTGTTTAAAACTTTTAAAAATAAAATAAAAATTCTAATATCAATAAGAACTAGCACACGAGTTGCTCTAAGGTAACAGTTTACAAGTACGTCTAAACTTGAGATGCTTTGCCCGGATACCAGTTAAAGAAAAAAAAAAACTATGGTTGGAATTTTGAATAGAGGAAGATCTAGTAGCAGTTTGGTTTATCTTAGAAATTTAGGTACATGACTAGGGTATGTGCACAGACTTAATTTATTGATCTTTCACAAATTTCATACTGCAGAAGTGAAGACATTATTTTGTGATGAGACACAATGATGATAACTGGGGCCATTCTCTTTATGGCGGAGGCGGAGAAAACTGTAGGTAAAACTTTAAGATGTGGAAAGGTGAAGTCCCAAGCTTATACAAGTAGGGTCAAAGGTTTTGTTATGATATTCTCACTAACTCAAAAACTTACCATGCCTAAATAAATGGAGAAGTCGCAATGATACGATTATAATATAAGTATTTTTTATGCAGTGTTAACATCTTAAGAGTGATTAGTTAATTCAGTTTATAACAGTTCTTAATTGTACAATTCATGCTTACCCAAAGAAAAAACTAATGTCACATACAATAACTTTGCTCTACTTCGGGATAGTGAAAGGGTTTTTTAGTTTTTATTAGTTTCATTTTCTTTAGTTGTTAAAGATGGTGAAGCACAAACCAACTTTGGAGAAGCACAAACCAACTTTCATGTCATCTAAAGATTCTTTTTATCCAACCTGATCCTAAAGGTACCATTTTACTTTCAATAACCAATCCAAAAACCAATCCAAGTGCCCTGAATTTTCAAATAGCATATATGCCTGAGGAGAAGGAAGTCATGATGGTAATACTGTCCCAAAGAAAAGTAGATCATACAAAACTTATCTGATTCAGCACACACAATCATTGGCTGTTGCTATAGAAATTTGAATAAGAATATATTGACAAAATTTAGTGAGATTTAGAAAGGGTATTAGGGTCTCTCTCTGATTAGATGAATCCAAAAGACCAGTGTGATCATATCATCATTATATTTGGTGGGAAATTACTGTTTACTTTTGTAGGGACAGTACATGTGATGGATTTGGTCTCAGATGTAGACTAACAAAATTAGTCAGACCCACAAAATTAATTGACTGATGTAATGTTCTTACTTGTGGACAACGTGGACACGCCTTGCTGAATGCTAGTGAGTTTCTTCGAGAGAATATTTTGTAGTACTAATTATAAGACCCACTTCATTATTTCATGATTGTGCAGTACAATGTTGTTGTTGTCAAGGGTAAGACCACAATTTCTGGTGATTCAGCAAATAGTTCACGAACTATTGAAGTTGATCTCCATTGCATCACAACTGATAGATCAATATCTGTCTAGATCCAGTTAAAATAATTTCTCTTGTGCAAACAAGTGGTGGATGAATAACTGATCTTGACAAAGGCTAAAAACAGATTCTGTGGTATCACAGACACAACAAAGATTTTCCACTATCTAATTGATAGATTTCACGAGTATGTAAGCTAAAATAATTCAGAAGAACGTGTTCGCTTAGAGACATGAGCATGGATCATAATAAGTGGCAGGTTCTTTGCATCAATAGGTAGACCACACATATCTATTGTGGCAGCACATAAATGTGTCATTTGAGCCTTAAGGAAATTATTGTGTTCAAAGAGGGGAGAAGGGGTGAAAAATCATTCAACTAAAAATGTTCTCATTGTGGGATAGCTTAACAAGATTCATGAACAGTAATAATCCTAGAAAACTAATAACCAAAAAGCAAGATCTCAGATGCAACATAATTAATTAACTTGATATTTGGCATCTATATATGGCTATTGAAAGTTAGTTTATGTTCAGCAAGTTAGTTGAGATATTGTTAGTTCCTCATTTTATTTTCATATAACTACTTATAAATTTTCTCTATATAGATTCAATAATAAATGGAGGGCTAGTCTCACTACAAGTAATGGGTGTTGGAGATATTCAAGAAGCTCCTTAAGAAGTGTCCTACCGTGCCCTACCAAACTCTTGCAGTTGAAAACGTAAATGGACTAAGAAAGGCAACCAGAACATACCCTCACCTCATGATTGGTGAAGTGAATATCAAGTATAACTTCAACTTCTGACTAACCAGAAATGATTACAACAAAGGACAAAATGAAGCAGATAATAGTCTGGGAGAGCAAAACATTATGAGGAATCGCCAAGGAGACAGGATCTAAGTGTTATCTTCAACTTTTGTAAGAACGACAAAAGTGCATTCATAGGAGAATCAAAAGGGTCCAACATGGAAAACCTTGCATCATCCTATGCTATAGAAAGAAATTAATGTATTTTTTTTATTGCATTTGTTTTTTGCTCAATGGAATCAACCATTGACACCCTCACCTGCAATTCATGTTTATGTATAAATTAGTTTCTGAAACTCAAATGTTTCTTAGCTGAGTTTCATGAAATTTGCATTCCCATGTGCTATATGAGTGCATGCAGTAACACATGCAAATTGATGTAGTCAAGGCTATGGTATATATGCCTTTTTGTTAGAAGTAGCATATTTTCTGTATGTTCTTTAGAATGTTAGCATTAAAAACAAGCAAACAAAAGATCTAACTACCACTTTAAATGCAGAACCTTCTTCATTGACCAAATATTCCATCCATTTAATTGGAGCTTTTTCTTTATGCTTTTGCGGCCATTTTAGGACCAGACTATATAGATGCCCGGTCTTTTCCATCTATCTCTCTTAGAAGTCTCAATATTCTCAGTTTCTTGCACTGCAATAATTCTCAGATGTCTTAATTTTTCCACCATTTATTGCTTGATACACTTTTCCATAATCACTCCTGTTAAATCAACAATCCACGAGAACAATAATAACAATTTTATAATCCATTTAACATAGTGACATAGAAAAAAATATATTTTAATAAGTTAGACACTTAATTATGAATCTATTTCAAAATGTATGTAACTAGTTTTCTCTATTTTGAGATATGGTTTGTTGATAAGTATTTTTGAACTTATTTAAGTGGAAAACTTGGAATCTCATATGTTCACGTTTAATGTCATTTTAAAAAAATATAGTTATAAGGTTATGTAAAAGAACATGTATTTTCATTTGAAATCCAACAAGGTCAAAGTAAAAGTACTTTTAAAAAATTATAAAACTCTATTAAGATGTATGACAGGCATATCCAGGTGATTTGATTTCCTCTGTTTTGATATATAGTTTGTTGATAATTACTTTTAAAGCAAGAACCTCATATGTTATATTTCTCACATTTTGAAAAACTACATTTTTAGAATGTTATGAAAAGTAAAAGTCTTTTAAGTGGTTTTCTCTGTTTTTTTATAGGTATGAACATAACATGTACTTAAGTAAAAAAACACTTATTTTTTTTACCATGTAACAGTGTCAAATGAATATAATGATACGTAAATATGTCAATATATCACTGTCCTAAAAAGTATAGGATGTGAACCTTGAATTTGTATTTTTTTAAACTTTTTGGTTGATTAATATAACTTTCCAAAATTTTGTTTTTAACGCATTAAAAAAATTGAATTTAAATACACTCAAAATGTAGCAAGTGAAAATCAAACCTAACCTTCTATAAAACTATAGAACTTTTAAGGAACATCAAACAAACTTCGTAATCATATTATTTTATTATCATTATTATTATTTTACAATTATGATTTTTATAATTAATAATAATATTAATAATATTAATAATATTTATAATGATAATAATAATATTATTATCAATAATAATAACAATAATATTTAAAATAATATTAATAATATAAATCTGTATATAAAAATTTATATGTAAGAATTTTATTGTATTCTTATAATAATGATATTAATAGTGATAATAATTTTAATAATATTCAAATTAATAAAAATATTAATAATAATATTATTATTATTAGTTGTAATAATGTTTATGATAATATTTATAATAACATTAATATAATATACAAATATATGTAAAAATCAGCTAGTAATATTGATTTTATTGTCGGATTTAGGTCTTTATATAAAATTTTATATGTAATGTTAATTTTATAAAATTTATATATAGTATTTGTGGATAAATCACAATTTTTTTAATAACATTTGACAAAATATTATAATACAAAATCTCAAATTATTTAAACTTTAAAATATACAAAGAAGTAAAATATAAAAGAGAAGATAAAAGTTACTGAAATTTTTATAGAGTCTGTTTATGTGAATTTACATCCAGTTTCAATCACTACTTTCTTAATGAGATTGTTCCAATATCCTAAAATTCATATTATAAACTTACTTCATATGCAGGCTTATTAAGAAATAAATTACAAAACTTTGTAAAACTTATTGCATGAAATACCAAAGTTAGGATTACTGAAAAACAAATTAAAAATAAAACATATATAAAGAGAAATATATGATGAATATTTCAAAAAGAATGACAACAAGATATTATATAAGAATTTTACTAAATATCTACAAGTAGAAACTCTTTTTTTGAAAGATTTCTTTCTAAGAAATTTTTTTTAATCCGCATTAAAGAATGAAGGATTGAATAAGAGAAATAAGGTTTCCCAACCTCTTACATCAAAATATAGATCCAATGTTGATCTACCCACAGTATAAACAAAGCATTGTTTTACAAAAAAAAAATATATTTAGATATAGTTTAAAAAAGGTTAAAATAGTCAATATCATTACAAAAAGTCTTGGTTTACAGGTTCGTACAAAACTGTTCGACATTTTTACTTCCCAAACATCACAATTGCTTATGTGGTTTTATCATTCTTGACTCCTGCAATTGCACCAACAAAACAACAAAAACATATATTCAACTACAACAAAGCATCATTGTTCCCACATATATGTTTATGCAAATATTTTTCATATGACTATCAACTATTTTTCACATCTTAGCATATCATTTTCAGGCATTCTCCACACACATCTCCCTCTCTTATCCAAACTAGCTAAAGTGAATCCTAAGAAATGCTATTTGGACATATTGGTGCACAAATTGTATTCCTAGCCATGTTTCACACATATTCTAGATTTTGTCCATAATTGAACATGTAAAAAATAAGTGACTTACATTACAAATAGCACACAATGCATTTTCGACTTGAATTTCTAATTTAATTAATTTGTCTCTAGTTGGTAACCTATTCAAAATTACTCTTAAGGCACATATATGAGAGGCAGGGACTGCTTTGACTGACCACAGGTTAAAAAATACTTCCTCCTCTTCTCCTAAGGCTTCTCCCATTATCCTAACATATGCATCTTAGACAGTGTATTCTAAGCTTTTCTTTCCTTTCCACACCCACCCGTCATTAAGACTACCTTTAGGCCCAGTTTGCTGGATAGTATTATAGAAGACCTCTACCATAGGTATTTCCCACTCAAACCAAGTTCTTCGCCACTCCAAATTCCAATTCCACACTTGACCAAACCACTCTCCTACTTCTTCTAATCTTAGACCCTTTTGCTTAGAATTAGCATAGATTCTAGCAAACTCGTCTTTAAGTGGCTTATTCCTTACCCAACAGTCATCCTAAAATAATATATTATTACCTCTTCCAACTTTCCAAATAATAGTCTTATTAAACCAATTTCGTTCATGATTATTACCACAAATACTTCTGAGATCCCTCTACCATCTAGACTCTTGCTTATTAGAGCTTTCTTGATCTAAACTTCTCCAAGACCCATATTTTGATTCTATAATTTCCTTCCACAACCCTTCCTCCTGACTATTAGAATATTATTATTATGGAAACAAATCAAATGAGTAGAATATCAGAGATAATCAAGAGAATATCGGTAAGAATATCAGAGAGATAATCAAGGGAGTATCAAATAAACAAATTAGTAGAATATCAAAGATAATCAAGGGAGTATCAGAGAATATCAGTAGAATATTAGAGAATATCAAATGTATTTATTTAGAATAATTTCCATATTTATTTTCCTAGAATTTTGTATTAAGTGAGCTATTGTAAACAAAGAGATATACATTCAATAAAAAAACCTTCTTCCATATTATCATATTCTTTGTTCTTTCTTGTTCATAGTTATCATATCCTTGTCCAACCTTTCTTAACCCTCGATACCATCGTAAGATGGTATCAGAGCGGTGTTAGATCCTGGAAACTTAAAAACCAACATAATTGTTCCATTACTCCTCACATCCAAAAAACCAAAAATGTAATTTTCAAATGATGAAATTGGCAACAACATGAATCAAAACCAGAATAACTTCTCAACCATTACTGATGAGCTAACTTTACAAATTACAAATATACTTCGTAATGGCCTAGGGATTCAGCAAATAAAATCCAATCTTGACAATTTGTCAATTGGTTTCAAATTAAATGGAGACAATTATCCATTGTGGGCAACAATCATGAAGAAAGCTATCGGTGACAGAGGAAATAAAACTCATCTGACAGGTATACCTCCGGCACCAGAAAAGATATAACTAACATATGAAAAATGGGAACATGCAGACCAAATTGTCTTCACCTAGATAATTCAGAATATTGAGATTAGTTTGATAAACAATGTTTCCCAATTCCCAACCGCCAAGGCTTTGTGGGAGGGATTGGCTACTACCTATGGAAGCAGCACAGACCCGATGCAAATCTATGATTTACACCGAAAAGCAAACACACAGAAACAGGAAAATGATACCTTAGAGGATTTCTGGAACAAATTACAAGCTATATGGATGACGATTGACAGAAAGCAACCGAACCCTATGAAATGCTCAGATGATATTGCAACCTTCAACAAAATTAAACAAGAACAGAGACTATATCAGTTCCTAACAAGGATAGATGAAAAATTTGAAGTCATCAGAAGAGATCTTTTGATGCAAGAGAAGACCCCTTCAGTAGAGTCTGCCTGTGCTGCTGTCCGAAGGGAGGCGGCCCGACTCCAAATTCTAAAGCTTACCACCAGTAGCAAAGAAAACACATCATTAGGGGAGGCCAGAATCGGCTTATCAGCAAGAAATAGACTATCGGAACAGGGACAGGGATGAAGTTGACCAGAAACTGCCGGACGGCGTCTATCACAACAAGACAAGGAAGACAAAAGTCACCTCCACTATACTCATTGCGGAATAAAGAAACACACCAAGGAGACTTGCTTCAAAATCGTGGGTTATCCCGAATGGTGGGAAGATTTTAAACAAAAAAATCGCAAGATTGTCACCGTCGTGGGCATCCCGCAAACCACTAGTAACTACAATGGTGACACCAGAAGAGAGGAAGAAGCAAAACCGCAAGTCATTTATGGAAGAGCCGCAGTCACTCATGAAGGTAAAAGAACATAGGAGGATACCAGCCCAGGAAAATCTGATCAGTGGATTTTTTATTGTGGGGCAACTGACACCATGACCCATGATCTTTATGATTTTATCAATCTCTCCACACCTGTTAAAACTCATATTGAGACAGCCAATGGAGAATTAGTTGCGGGGTCCAATGAGAGGGCTCAATTGTTTTTTCAAAAGAATTAAAATTAGAAAATTGTCTCTATGTTCCTGCACTATCATCAAAATTACTTTCTATAAGCCAAGTTACAAAGGAGTTGAATTGTGTGGTTCTCATGTTTCCTACATTTTGTCTTTTACAGGACATTCTTACGAAGGAGATCATTGGACGTGGTACTGAACGTGGAGGTCTTTACTATGTTGATGAAGTTGCTCACAAGGGACATGCCATGCTTGCTCACGGAACGGTTGCAAAGCAACTCTGGTTATGACATAGACGTTTGAGTCATCCTTCATTTGGGTACCTTAAGATTTTATTTCGTAGTTTATTTACTAGTAAGACTGAGCCCATCAAATGTGAAACTTGTATACAAGCAAAGAATCATAGAGTTAGTTTTCCTTCCAACAACAGTAGAGTCAATTATGCTTTTTCTACCTTTTATCTTTTACAGGACATTCTTACGAAGGAGATCATTGGACGTGGTATTGAATGTGGAGGTCTTTACTATGTTAGTGAGGTTGCTCACAAGGGACATGTCATGCTTACTCACAGAACGGTTACAAGGCACCTCTGGTTATGGCATAGACGTTTGGGTCATCCTTCATTTGGGTACCTTAAGATTTTATTTCCTAATTTATTTACTAGTAACAATGAGCCCATCAAATGTGAAACTTGTATACAGGTAAAGAATCATAGAGTTACTTTTCCTTCCAACAACAATAGAGTCAATTCTGCTTTTTCATTAGTACATTATGATGTGTGGGGTCCAGCTCCTAATTCTCATAATAATCAATTTCAATATTTTTTGTTATTTGTGGATGATTTCTCTCGCATGACGTAAGTGTATTTTCTTAAACACAAATTTGAAGTACCCGATAAGTTCTATACATTCTATCAAATGATTCACACTTAGTTTGACAAGAAAATTCAAGTACTTAGATCAAATAATGGTGGAGAATTTGTTAACAAATCAATGCAAGAGTTTTTCAGAGAAAATGGTTTAATTCATCAAACTTCCTGTCCAAACACACCCCAACAGAATGGTGTAGTAGAATGGAAAAATCGTAAACTATTAGAGATGACTCGGGCCATGATTTTTGATGCACAGGTTCCAACACGGTTTTGGCCCGAAGTTGTTGCTACCTCGACTTATCTTTTGAACAGGTTACCCTCCCAGACCCTTAACCACTCAGACTAATATCCCTCATGTCCAAATGTTACCATCACGAATTTTTGGGTGCTCTGTGTTTGTTCATATTCCCAAAGCTAACAGAACCAAATTTGATCCATGTGCTGAGAAATGTATCTTTGTTGGATATGCTACACATCAAAAGGGGTTTCGATGTTACAACCCAATCACTCACCGTGTATATGTGACTATGGATTGTGGCCTTTTAGAATTAGAATATTTTTTTAGTAGCCAACTTGATGTTCAGGGGGAGAAAACTTGAAAACCACCAAGTTGGTTAAGTAACCTTAGTTGCCAAGAAACTGTTCCAAAAGAGCAAGTAGATAGAGCCAACAAGCATGTCTCTGTCAACGTAGGAGGGACCAACACAACCAATGAGGATCCTTCTGAGAATGTCCAACAAGAGGTAAGTGATATTCACTCTACCGAGTTGTCTCCTGTTATGAATGAAGTCATTAATAATGACAGGTTAGCATCAGAACCAAAGCCTTTCACACTTCTTACTGAGTTGTCTCCTGTTATGAATGAAGTTACTAACAGTGACAGGTTAGCATCAGAACCAGAGCCTTTCACACTTCTACCAAGAAGAAATAGAGGGGTACCACCTGATCGATATTCTCCTGAACATGTTTCTCGGAATTCCAGGTATCCTATAAAGATAACCGGAGAAGGAGTGACATACATTGCAAGAGCTTTTCTTATTCCCAAAATAGTTCATGAAGCCAGTAAGAAGGACGAATGGCAAGAAGCTATGAAAATAAAGAATCTTGTACAACATGACAAAACCTAGCATGTTGAAGTGGACAGACACTCCATCAAAGAGAAGATTGAGGATAGCAGTATTGAGCTTCCGTTTGTAAAGTCAGAAGACCAGTTGGCAGACATTTTCACCAAAGCTATTACAGGCAAAACATTTACTCGTGTCCTCAGCAAGCTAAGCATTGGTGATCTCACTGCTCATCTTGAGAGGGAGTTTTAAAATATTATTATTATGGAAACAAATCAAATCAGTAGAATATCGGAAATAATCAAGAGAATATCAGAGAGATAATCAAGAGAGTATCAAATAAACAAATCAATAAAATATCAAAGATAATCAAGGGAGTATCAGAGAATATCAGTAGAATATTAGAGAATATAAAATGTATTTATTTAGAATAATTTCCATATTTAGTTTCCTAGAATTTTATGTTAAGTGAGCTATTGTAAACAAAGAGATATACATTCAATAAAAAAACCTTCTTCCATGTTGTCATATTCTTTGTTCTTTCTTGTTCATAGTTATCATTTCCTTGTCCAACCTTTCTTAACCCTCGATACCATCGCAAGACTGACTAGCAAGCCTCCATTTCCACTTACCTAAAGCTAAGAATATCTTTTATGCCTAGACCCCTACATAACCTACTCTTGCAAATTATTGCCCATCTAACCCATATATGTTTTTTTCTAACAACTTCTCATCCCCACAAGAACTGTCGCTGAATTTTTATCATCTCTTTATTGACAGATTTGGGAACCTTAAAAATTGATAGAAAGAAGATAAACATTGACGAGAGTGCAGATTTCATCAAAGTAACCCTCCCAGACATATACATAAGTCTTCCTTTCCACCTGGATAGCTTCTTTTTTACCTTGTCTAGCAGTCCTTTCCGAAAAGAAACTCTTTTATGATTTCCACCAATACGAACTCTTAAATAAACAAACGGGAATGACATAATCTTACAATTCAGCATAACCGCAAACCTCTCTAAGCTCACTTGATCAACCCCTACACCTCTTATAGAGTTCTTCGCTAAATTGACCCTAAGGCCTGATGCTAACTCAAAACACCTCAGAATGCTGTTAATAGTTATAATACTTTTGGTGTTACTTTTGTAAATGAACGTTGTATCATCTGTAAACTATAGCATGCTAACTCCTACAACTTTTCTTCCTATTTTTAAGTCCCTCTAACGGTTCATTTTTTTCTGCTTCCCTCATTGCACCTGATAAACCTTCTGCCACAATAAGAAAAAGAAACAGTGTCGGTGGATCTTCTTTCCTAAGTCCTTTTTGAGGTTTGAACTCAGATGTTGGACTACCATTTATGAAAACGGACACTGTAGACGACTCAAGGCAACTCCTCATCCATTTAATCCATTTTGCACCAAACCCTAACCTTCCCAACATATAAAATAGGTACTTCCAATTAACCGAGTCATACTTTTTCAAAGTAAACTTTAAAAACTATGCATGATTTACTGTTCTTTCTAACTTCATCTAGGACTTCATTTACAACAATCACACTTTTCAACAATCTTCTATTTTCCAAAAAAACAGATTACTTATAGTCCAAAATCTGATTTAGTACCTTTTCATACAATTTTTGCTAAGACTTTATAAATGATTTTATAGAAACTGTCCATACAAGAGATATCGGTATGTACTTTCCAAGATATTATTCTTAGAGCGTTCTTGAAAGTGAGATAATGTGATTGTAATTGTTTTAGACTTGTTAACTTCAATTTTTTTTAAAAAAAATTATTATGTAAATGGATATATAATTATCTAACTTATTGTATTTAATGATAATTAGTTATACTGTTTATACTTGAACTTGAAAATTCAATGTGAACAATGTAATCTATAATTTTAGTAAATAATCAATTATAACTGAATATTATATTTTAACTAATAAGCTCCAAATTAATTATTCGAAAAAACAACATAATATACAAAAATAAGATATTCAATTATATTTTAACATAGTTAATTAATATGTTTTAAAACTCTTGCTTTCAGTTTTCTCAAAGGTAATAAAATGAATATAACTCGCACTAACCAAGAAAAAAGTTAAATTAATGCATTATTCCCATTAACTCACACATGAAAGTAAAACATATACATAAGAGTTTCAAGGTGCATCACCAAAATCAAACAATATTTTAAAAAGTTTTTTAAGTTTTTAAGTAATTGATCAACATCTTTTACCTTTTAATGATGACCAACACTTTAAATCCAGAAAATTTTAAAGTGATAAGATTTGTAATACCTACAATGAAAAAAAAATTAAAATAAAATACTTACATATGGTTATAAGATATTCACATTGTGATCATTATATAAACAAATATATACAAGTAAAAATCACAATATTATATATATATATATATATATATATATATATATATATATAAAATAAGTCTATTCAATACTTCAATAAGTCAAAAATATCATTTGATCATATGCAAATAAAATTCATAACCAATCTCAACAATAACTTTACAACTATTCACTCAACAATTTCATAAGCCAAAATTCAAATACTTCCAAATCATAGTCAGTGTGCTTAATAAGTTGGTTGTTTATCAAATAAAACACTAAACTTTTTTAACTAGTTGAACTTGTTAAACCTTAGAACATTTTTAAGAAAAGTCACAAGTAAACAAAATAAAGAAACTTTAAAAGAAAAGATAATTAATCTAAAGCAAATTTTGATTGATGAAAATTGATCTTTCCTCGTCTATTATCCCATTAAAAAAAGTTTTAATGAAAGTATAAGAAATAATTTCAAAAATACATAGAGAAGATAGATAAAAGAAAAAGACTTGAGAAAAAGAAAAAAGACTCAAACATTTTCTCCTGTTTGACATATAAAAGAAAAATAGAAAAAAATTATATTCTTATTAGTGTATTACCTTCATTAATGGAGGATTAAAAATTCATACAACCAAATAAAAACAAGAAAATAAGAGAAAATATATGATAATTGGACAATTTTATCACCCTACCTTCCCTAATTTAGATCTTCCTCCAATAAGAGAATTGTAAAGATGCCTTTGGATGCTCAAAATTTTTTCATCAATATTTTATAAGTGCATATCATATTGTTGTTAGTTGGAAGTCCATCCTTCTAAGCCCACTAACAACTTTATTAAGATAATCATTTATGGTGAATATATTTATTTATGTAAAGGTGGCTCTCTATTTTCTCAAGTGAGATACAAAAAGGAGATATTCAAAACCCTAAACACAAAAAGGAAAAGTAGTAAATTTGGGTCAAAGTATAACAATCTCCACCTTGATCCGAATTGTACAACTAGAAAATAAATAGAAATCAACTAGAACAAACTCAAAAACAAACTAACAACAGATTGAAATTGTCTTTGAGCAAAACTTGAACTTTGCAATGGGAAGAGGCTTCGTGAGCATATCGGCCGGATTCTCTTCGCTGTTCATCTTCTTTACAAGCACATTACCTTCATAAATCACATCACGCACAAAGTGATACCGTATATCAATATGCTTAGTCCTCTCATGGAATATCCGGTCATTTGTCAAATGAACGACACTTTGGCTGTCACAAAATACCATGATAGGATCACCAAGAGAAGCAATCTCACCAAGAAATGCCTTGAGCCAAATAGCCTCTGTGATTGCCATGTACTCTGCTTCCGTGCTAGAGAGTGCAACAGTGGATTGAAGTGTTGACTTCCAACTAATTGCACACCCTCCAAAGGTAAAAACATAACCCGTCAAAGATCTCATCTTATCTAAATCACCACCAAAATCCGAATCCACATAACCTGTTAGTATCTCATTTCCTCCAAACTCCAAATAAGCATTAATGGTACCTTTCAATTAGCGAAATATTCATTTTACCGCTTCCCAATGTCCTCTTCCAGGACAAGCAAGGTACCTACTCACCACACTAACGACTTGAGCTATGTCGGATCTAGTACACACCATCAAGTACATAAGACTCCCAATTGCACTTGAGTATGGAACATTTTTCATATACTTCTTCTCATGTTCGGACTTAGGACTCAAAGTAGCCAAAAGCTTGAAATGTGTTGCAAGAGGGGTGGAAACAATCTTAGCTTTCTCCATGCCAAAATGACGGATTACCTTTCCTGCAAACTCCTTTTGTGAGAGAAAGAATTTTCGATTGGGTCGGTCCCTTGATATTCCCATGCCAAGGATTCTTTTGGTAGCCCCTAAATATTTCATCTCAAATGCTGAACCAAGTTGCTCTTTCAATCTTACAATTGCTTCCATATTGGAAGCAGCAATCAACATATCATCAACATAGAGCAACAAGTAGATAAATTCTCCACTACTCAACTTCTTGAAGTAGACACAACTATCATAATTAGAGCGAGATAAATTTATATTAACAATGAATGAGTCAAATTTCTTGTACCATTGCCGAGGTGATTGCTTGAGGCCATAGAGTTATTTCTTCAACAAACATACATGATTCTCCTTTCCCACAACTTCAAAACCCTCTGGTTGCTTCATGTAAATTTGCTCTTCTAAATCACCATGTAAGAAAGCAGTTTTCACATCCAACTGCTCTAAC
>Ga0099825_1000355_pt1 | contig 45795 bp, 26 predicted proteins | sample SiratroredBW_FD_76838 | JGI IMG/M metagenome (GOLD analysis project Ga0099825, IMG submission 76838) | Root nodule microbial communities of legume samples collected from California, USA - Siratro red BW | ecosystem: Host-associated > Plants > Roots > Nodule | place: USA: California | collected...
ATAAATAAAAAAAAAAAAATATATATATATATATATATATATATATATATATATATATATATATATATATATATATATTCGGATACTATTCTAATTTTCCTTTTACAATCACACAGGTTATTCGTTCTCTTATCGTCAATTGAAATGGACTATAGTCCGCATGGAGTTAAATGACAGTGAGCACTGTAATGAAGCATGAAGGAAAATTGCCCTTCCATATGCATTGTAATCAAGCGCATTCCTAAGAAGTTCGACGATGTCTTTCTTGAGAAATTTTTGCACAGCTCTCCTTTTCTTCCCTATTGTCTCTAACCTCGTATTTATTAACTTCAACCGTGATTTGCTGTTTCCAATTTTAATTCCATTATTATTATTTTAAGAAAAAAATTTCCAAAACGAGTAAGAGAAAAAAAAAATTTAAGAAAATAAGCAGACAAGCGTGATTACCACGTTGAATAGAATTTCGGCTTGAATAATGCATCCAACATGATGATTCGAATATACCGAGTTGAGAAAAGGTGAAAAATAGGTTGTGATGTAGAATACGATGTGATGAAGTACGTGAGTAAAAAAATACTAAGATAGATGATAGATTATAAAATAGACAATATAATAAGATATATCATCTTTCATATAAATCTAAGTTATATTTATAGAAACTTTTTTATTTAAACACCTATATTTACTCATAATGATTATTATAGGTTTAGAATAACCAATTAATAAATCATAATTAATTAGAATAAAGATTGATAACTGATAATTAATAACATATTCAACCAGTTGAATCTGATCTTATTAGGAGACACATACAGTCCGAAATAGAGAATGAAAAACAAGCTAAGAAGAAGCAAAATATATAATACAGAGATCCTTGTGAGAAATGAGAAAAAAACTAAGAAAAATAACAATAGAAAAAAGAAAGACCTGACAGTTTCTTGATGAACAAAAAAGAATATTTGAATAAATATGTGGAAGTGCAAGAGATAAAGGAAGCGATGAAAACGTTTATGAAAATGTGTTTTTGGTGAAAAGAACATTTGTTAAATGAATAATGGATAACAAGAAACAAAGAAAATGGTGGTTTTGAAAAAGAAAGAGAGAGAGAAGACTACGAGAAAGAAAGAAAGAAAAAAAAGAAAGAGAGAGAGAGAAAAGAGTACCAATTGGCAAGGAGGAGAAGTGACATATGAAAAGAGAGAAAGTTGGTATTGGAGATGAATAAAGAGAAAGTTGGTATTGGAGATGAATAAAAACATTTTGCTAGCTCTTTTCTTATTATGGTATATTTTTTTACATTAATGGCTAAAATGGGTAAAAAAAATTATTTATTAAATTAGATAAATTTTGCTAGTTAGATAGGATTTCAAATTAATGAATCCTTTCACCTATGTATGATTTCTGTCAAATATAAGTAATATACTAGCCATTTGAATTAAAGACATCAATTAAAATCATTTCTCTCTCTACAATCATCTTCTACTTAGTTGACACTAGGTTTGTTAGTTTAACAATTAACAAAACAATAATAATTAACAAAATTATAAAAAATAAATTTAAGGCATACAAAATTATTTTAAATTAAAACAAAATAATATAATGATAATACTAATGAGAATATTATGTGTCATTACTTTAATTTAATCAGTTTAGTTACTTTCACATCAAATATTTAATCACTTAATCATTATTATTCTTTTAAATAAAATTATTAATTTATTCTTATTATTATTATCATTATATTATTTTATTTTAATTTAAAATAAATTTGAATATCTTAATTTGATTATGTTGGTTTATTATGATATGATAAATAGTTGATACTCTAATAATCAGAGTGTCTATTAATAGTAGTGACCTGCAACTCCAACTTGATCCATTTATTATCACTGAATAGTTAAATTATATTATTAAATATTATTTTTCTTTATTTATAAAAGTTATTATATTATTATTATTAATATAATTTTTATTATTGTTATTATTTTAATTAGATTTGTTAGAATATTATTATTATTATTTCTTAGAAAATAATCATTATATTATTATTATCATTATTATCCCTAAATATTATTATTATTACTATTATTTTAATTTAATTATAATTATTATTATAATTTAAAATAAATTTGTATGAATTTAATTAAAATTATTCTTATTATTATTATTATCATTATATTATTTTGTTTTAATTTAAAATAAATTTGTATGCCTTAATTTTTTTTGTTAATTATTATTATATAATTATTATTATTAATTTTTTATTAATTATTAAACATAACAAACATAGTGTCAAGTAATTAAAAGATTATTACAGAGAGATAAACAATTTTAATTAATATTTTTAATTAAAATTGTCACGATGTCACTTATATATGATAAGCTTGAAATCATGGATAAGTAGAAATATTCATTAATTTGAAATCTTATATAGATGGCATAATTTGTTCATTTTGATAAATAATTTTTTTTATTTTAGACATTAATTGAAAAAAGAACGGAAAAAAATTAATTTTTGCCACCTATAAGGCTCTTATTTCCATGAGCCAAAAAATAAAAAAATAAAAAAAAAGATATTTAAGATAAAAAATAAATTGAAAATATTATATATATATATATATATATATATATATATAATTATATTTGTGTATTTTTGTATTGGATTATATTTTGAAAAACTTATTATTAAATATGTATAGTCTGAAGATTGGACATATAAATAGCAAATTTTGGTCGAAAGCTGGCTAGAGAATATTCGTCAAACGATTTTTTTTTTTTTAGTGAAAAAACCAATAAAATTATGAAATTTGACAATTGGCAGTTGAGTGAAAAAAAAAAGGTTAAAAAAATATAATTCTATGGATTAATCGTTTACTTGCTGGCAAACTAAAACAGTTAAGCATTAACCAATAAGGATATAGTAATTTAATATCCTGATCACATTATAATATTTACTTTATTAATTTATAAAAGACTTGATCGTATTTTAAATAATTTAGATATTGTAATCATTATTAATCCGAGTAAGTAGGGGGGGAAATAGTAATGAGCTCAAAAAATATTATGTTTATATAATTATTTGTTAGAATTTAATCGTCTTAATTATTTTTTTTAAATTTAGAAAATATATATGATTTTAATTTAGCAATTAAGTTGGTGGCATATTGCGGTGACATGTTTTACCATCTTTATACATAAAAAATCAATTGTCATAACTAAATTTGAAAAACCAAAATCACATGCTCATAATATAAATATTATTCATATCTCACATGATAGCATTATATCTAATAGCAATTTGTTAGCAAGGATATAAGAAATATATTTATCCTGTTTTTTTTTTTTTTACAAAAAGAATCTGGTAGTATAATATTATGTTATCTTTCTATAAGTCAATTATTATTGAGTGTAAAAAATAGTTACTTCCTACATCTAGTTGGATAAATTTTATTTTAATAGTTTGATAAACAGAATTTATCTTATAAAATAAAGTTTTTAGATGTATATTGAAATAATATGATATTGCTAACTCTTTCTAAAAATATCCTACTTTGAATAAGAAAGAAAAAAAAAGTATTTTGTTTAAAAAAGAAAGAAAAAGTTAATTCTCAAACATCAGTCTTTTTAAACTTCCTTTCTATTATATTATAATATTAAAACTACATATATATATATATATATATATATATATATATACACACACACGTTCTAAAAGTATACACATCTTCTGTTACCATTGAGGTTGAAATTACTAAGAGAGTCTGATCACTGAAATGACTTTCACTCTAATGTTTTATATAAACACTGCAGGCAAAATATTTTCACAATTTTCTAATGTTTTAGATATAGCTCATACTAAAAGTATGTTTTAGTTGTAAATCCAAAATCCTCTACATATATGGAGTTAGTTTTTAATACAATGAGTGAAATTCTTTATAAATATAGTTAAATTGAGGTGAATAAATACAGACTAATGTATTCAAGTTTTCTATTATGCAAATTAACTGCCTTCAGTCATCCTTTAAATGTTTGTCAACATAATATAAATTTAGTTTTAATTTTCATATTATTAAATGATCATTTATAACATCTAAGGTTTATTTAAAAAAAAATTCTGAAGTATTTTATGAACTTATTTAAACATTTTTTTAAGTACAAATCCACTATGTTGATTTGGAATTAAAAAGTGTAAAGATTAGAAGTTGTTAATAAAATATAATAATTATATAATTATATAAAAATAATATGTTCGTCAAATATTAAAAAAAAAAAAGAGCTTGAATTGATAATCTCAATGTTGTTCTATATTAAGGAAGACAAAATCATTAAATTGACTGAATTACTATTTTCCATTGTCCGAAAGTAATAAATTTTCCGTGAATTTTAAAATTGTATTCAAATCTATTTTAATATCAGCTGGGGAAAAACATAAGAGTGTATATTTGTCACATTTTACTGTCACTAGAATGATACAATCTCAACAAAAATTAAAAATTATAATTATGTAAGAATGATTTTTAAAAGACTGCGCAAAGAAATAAAAAGATTTGATAATATTAGAGATCTCTTAATCATTCACAACATATAATCTTTACCTTTAAGTGAATCAATTATGAAAAGTTATGTAAGGGTGAATTCAATTATTTATAAAGTAGTATTATTCTAATCTTAAATATTGTTTAAAGTATTTGTTTGTTTTTGAAGTTGGATTATTCTATTATGATTTTATTTTAAAAAAATCATTTGAAGAGTAAAAGGAGTAATAAATATTTAAATTGATGTTGGCTTATACTTTTAATCGAGACTCTATTGGATATACTAAAATAAATATATTTTTTTAAATGATAAAAAAAAATAGTCTAATTCAAAAACTAGACAAAAGTAATTATAAGAAGTATTTTTTTCGTATAATACTATAGATAATTAGTATACACTATTTATAAGTTGAGTTACTTTTATTATTATAACAATTTACTTATTAATAATATTAAAAATTTTATTTTATTGTGTGTCTTTCTGTTTTTCTTTTGTGGTGCAGTGCAGGGGGAGGAGGGTGAAGAAGCTGAAGCTGGAGGTGGGGGAATGGAAGCGGAAGGGGAAGAGAAGGGTGGTGAGGAAGTGATGAGCGAGGTCCACCTCGGTTGCCCACCCGGTTTCACCGGACCCTTCATTTCCCATTTCACCGTTTCATTTTCTGCTAACACACACCTTCATCCTTCACAACCCAATCCATTACACGCTAACAATCTCCACTTCGATCAAGATGGTGACCTTCTTCTCCCTCGACGACGCTCCGGTAACTTCTTTATTCCTTCCCTCACAATTTCTTTTTTTTTTTTTACTTTTTCTATCTGTATTATCATCTACACTTATTTAACTATTTTTTTTTGTTAAAGCAAATACGCCATTTTCATGTGATAGCTTTAGCGTCAGAATCCAGCACAACATCACATCGACAATTCCAGATGTTGGCCTGCAGGTAATTCCAATTAATTTCTGATCACTGATAAGTAATCTTTTTCGGTTTCAATTATATTCATGCATTTCTGTGATTTTATTATTATTTTGCCCTAAATTCCCCTTCAGGTTTGGAAAGCTGAACTGGTATTATCAGATTTTATATTGCATAAAGCATCATGCTCCTCTGAACTTCGTGGAGTTGTTGCGTTAGAACTTGGCGCTGGAACTGGTTTGTTGTTTCTCCTTACCTTTTGCAATCAATTCCTTTTTCCTCTAAACAAAATTGTAAAATCCCCAAATTTTGACTGAGAAGCTCAGTAACATGTTGAAACCAAAGACTGATGGTTTAGTGAAATATGCTATTGGATCCCTCAGTGTTCATTTCTGTCTTGTAATAATTAACTATAGTTATGAGGTGAGAAATGCTAAGAACATACTCTTTTAAGACTCTTATTTTAACACTTTTCTCTGTTATTGGATGAGTTGCGTGTTAACTCCACGAATAAATAGGAGGCCAGGGTTATATGATGGGGCTAGCATAATAGTAATTCTGCAGCACAGAAACATATTTACTAAGATTTAGAGCTAATTTGAATGAACTTCTCAATGAAGGATAATATTAGAAGAAAATAAAATGAATCAAGAATTTAGAATGACTCAAACTTGCAAGAGAAGAAATCGACTTGTTCACCTTAACTTTTTTAGAATTTATCTCTTCTAACTTCTGAATAATCGCCTATATTAAACCTAGCAGGGCTTGTTATTCTTTCCAGTGAAAAGTCTCAACAGCAGGATGTTACAATTGAAAAGCTCCCATAAGTTAGAGAAGCTAATCTAAACTGGACCACAGAGAAACAATTGCTGTTACCGTTACAAAAAGTAAAGCAATAGATGTGTTTTTGTTATCCAACTGCTGTTTGTTTTATAAAACCCTTTGAGGCACTCCTAATAACTACTTTGATAATCTATGAAGAGGAGTAATCAAATCTGACAATTTGAAATGACATCATCTTATTTTAAATGTATGTTTTTGATTTCAAGTTTTGAATCAGGCTTGGTGGGTTTATTACTTGCACGTGTTGCGAATACAGTGTTCCTAACAGGTATGTGCCTTCGTTTATTTGAATCCACAGCTCCTATGAATTATCATGGTGAAAATTTATATTCTTGTATATAAATGGGGATTATATTGCATAAATATTAAATATAGTGAGTTACGAGGTTGGTTAGTTCTTTTAAATTTTTGTTCATTTAAGGTTGACGATTTAATGGACAGCTGATACTTATTATTATGTCAGACCATGGGACTGAAATACTAGACAACTGTGCAAAAAATGTTCAGCTTAATTTTGGATTATTGAATTATCAAGCCAAAATTCATGTACGCGAACTTGATTGGTTCAATGGCTGGCCTCCAAAAGCAACAATAGAAGAGGCTCCTTGCGCTCAAAAGTAAAGTTAACTATTTTGACGAATGTCTCCAATAAATAATTGCTTCTTTCTTTCTTTTTCTTTTTCTTTTTTTGTTTTGTGGGTTGAGTTTGAGTCTCTAACTTCTGAAAGGGATTTTTGTATGGCACTAACAATAACTACCTGTGAAGCACCAACATCTTATAGGACACCCTACATGTGTGTGACACTGCATTTAAGTGTCAAATTTAAAACACTTTTTTTGCTGTTCTGACACAATATTAATGAGTACAGACCGGGTGATTTTTCTTTTTTTAAAGATGAAAAATCAGAAACTTAATGTGTAAGTTTTTATTTTTCTATTAAAGAAACAAACAGCGTATTTCACTTTTACATTTTCTCTTTACTTCACATTTACATTTTCTCTTCACTGTTTCACTTTTGAGTTTTTCCTTCTTTATTTAAATTTGTCTTTAGATAAACATGAGTTAGAGATGTCTTTCGAACAATGAGTTGGAGGATGTCTTTTTAGCAATGTGTTCATATTTTTATTAACCTTGATTCGCAATTTAAATAATTGATAATAATGTTATATATATCCTGTGTTGCCGTGTTTTACATTATAGAAATTTAGGGTCAGTGTGCTCCATAGATAACTACTGCCTTAAAATTGTGTATCAGGTGTGCATCACAATCACTTTATGTATCACCCGGCTATTCTTGGACCTCTGCAGAAATTGAAGAAGTAGAGAATGCTTCTTTGCTGGTGGCTGCTGATGTTATTTATAGTGATGAGCTGACTGATGCATTTTTCAGTACCTTAGGGAGATTAATGTCAAGAGGTTCAACAAAGGTATAATCTTAACGGAAAGAAAGAGGGGAAGTAGCGGGGGCAATAGGGACTCCAATAAGTGTGGAGTATGGGCTGGAAATGTTGCAATCATGATCTGTTTTGAGCTCCCCTTCTATGCTATCATTTGTTCAATAGTAGTTATTTGACCTAATTTATTTTTAGGTGTTATACATGGCGCTGGAAAAGCGCTACAACTTCTCTCTTTCAGACCTTGATGTTGTTGCAAATGGATATTCACATTTTCGAAGCTATGTTAGGGATGAGGATGGTAAGCACATAACATATTTTTAATGTGCATTAATTTCACCTAATTATTGTGTAAAAAAAAAATCACATAATTGTTCGTTATATGGAATGCTTGATGTATGTAATTTATTGCAGAAATTGAAAGTCTTGAGTCTGTAAGCATGTCTAATTTTGTTGGGAAGCGGATAGACATCTCTGAAGTTCCACAGTATGTTGGAGAATATGACAGAGGACGTGATGTTGAGATTTGGCAGATCAAGTACTTAAAATCAGAAACATGAAGCCTCGGTTGCTCTTGGGTGAAATTTGGAAGGGCAGATACCTTGGCAAAAATAAAAACAGTAAAGAAAGTTTGTTTTTTAGTTGTTGAAAATCATCTTGGAATGCATAGGAAATCACGGCATGCTAACATTTAAAAATTACATTTAATTTTTTAACTAGTAATTTACATGGCTTTTAACTCTAAAAAGAAAAAAGAGGGAGATTAAGAACGTTGAAGAAAATCAGAAGAGAAAGAGAATTCTTGGTTAAATAATATTTCTAGGAATGTTGTCATTGATTGAGTTCAAAGACATAATGTGCAGTGAGATAATTTTGTTGTTGTTGTTGTCATGTTATAATTTTTTAATTAGTGTCTTTATTGTACTTCGTAGTATTTGCCATATTTGAAAAAGAATTTTATTACCATTATTATTATTATTATTATTATTTATTTTGCCTTTATTTTGTATTATTAAATTCATAAAGTGTAGGTCTGGTTTGAGTTCCTCGGTATTTGGAAGTTACATAGGATCTCAACAAATCCAGGTCAAATTAGGTGGATTCACATAAGGGGACAAAGTTATCCAGATGTTTATTTATTTAATATTTTATCTCTAATCAAATATGATATAGTATTATTTAAGTTTAATGCATAGAATTAGTAGTAGTAGCAGATGTAGCACATCTCAAACTATGAGAAATTACATATAATTTATTCAATAAATCAATTACATTCCCTCCACTTTATTCAGTGTCTGTTGGCTGTCATCTCTGCTATTGGGGTACACATTTTTATTCCTGTTGAACCATTGATTTAAGATGAAATCATGATTCAGACTTTTTTTAATGACCAGATAGTAGCTTCGAACTTAGAATATAATTTATTATTTGTACGGTGATATAAAAAAAAATGTATGGAATGCAGGTGAGGTTTAGACCACGAAACCAAAAGTTTCCATAAAAGAATGGCAGGTGAGATTGGATTACATGGCTGTTGTAAGAATCACATGTTGGAAAAAAAACTACAACTACACTATATACTTTCTAACACTTAACATCTAAGTACTTATAAACGGGCTAGAAGTATATCGCAAATTCTAGTTTAATTGAAATAGAAAGGAAATAAAACACTTACAAACTAACATATGCTAATTAGTGTAACAATCTAATGATAGCAATTGCTCTAAATCAAGTTAATATAGGGAAACTGGGTGAAAAATTGATGAGTGGGTTACAAATTAATAATGGGATACAATTATTTTTTGTTAAAAGAGAAAATGAAAATAGAACCCCAAAAAATGGTATAAATTAAATCGTTAATCAGCACAAGTGGTGAGTCTTTGCATATCTAATTGTCATTGTTACTACGGAACACGACTAAGATGGCATGCTGTAGTCTAACGGTAATGTTAAATTTGAATTTTGAAAGGGTTGTAAAATAAAAGGATTTGAATTTTTAAAGTGTAATTAGATTATTTACTTGTGAATTGTAATAAATATTTATCTTATGTAGTTAAAGTTCGTAATTAATAATTAATAAATAAGTATATTACATTAAATTTCAACAGTAAGAACTTTACTATTTTTAATGATCTTACTCAATTCAAATTTGAATTGAATTAATGTAATTAGCTTAACGTATCCACCCAGCCCGGTTTAATTAGTTTTTCTTTTCATCTATATTTGTGGTGGGAATTCTTTTCTTTGGTCAAGTCCAGCCACAATTTTGAATTATTTTTTTATAAAGTAAAACGATTAGTATGCTATTCATTGAAGCAGGGTTTAATGGAATATTTCTTGTTAAAGTTTTTATTAGATTAAAATGACAAAAACTATATATCAAGAATTCAACTAAAAGGAACACTTATATGGTTTTAATCATCATTCTTCTACTTGACTTGCTGTGGAAGCTCGACCACGTGTTTTTTTATATTTATTTTTTCTAATTTATAAGAAGTTGTTGTGAACCTTCTCTTGGATAATCTTCAAAGGATGATGGTCAATTGACTTAATTTCGAGTACTCAAAACGTAAAATACATATTTAATTTTTTGTTTGTAAGAAATAAGATTTGAAAATAAATATTAGGACAACATTTATAATGCAATTGGATTTACAATTTAATTAAGTGTTAATAAAAGAAATTCTTAATTCAAGAAATTGTATGCCATAAATTTAATTAGAAATTTACTAATATAAATTTAAAACTTGTTTCAATAAATTAAGCTAAATATTTCATTAAAGTAAATTAAAAGCCTATAAAAATGACTAGATATTTTGATAAAGTGGGATAACTTTATGTTAAAAAATCTATTACTAATCTCCTTAACTGGGGTGTTTAGCATGAGAAAGCATTGTGAGCGAGGAGAGAAGCAGGGAACAGTGGCAATGGCAGTAGGGTCCTTTGCTCTGACAAACACCCACTATAACTGCTGTCTTCTATGTACCTCCACTTTTCTATTTCTTTACAAAAATATATATATTTTATTTTTAAAGTCCAAAATAGCTAATTTATTAATCTGTATAATAAATATTTTAAAAAACAATTCAATTAAGCAATATGGACATATTTTTTACATTGAGAGCAAGCAAAAATTAAACTCTTTCCATAATATTATACTAATATTTTTTTAATCTCATTTTATCAGAAGTCTCTTTCCACTCTTTGGTGGTATACTTGAATATAGGAATAACTAGAGTGTATCTATCTTGAGAGAGTAATCACTCACTAATGATGTGTCAAAGAACAAATAAGGAAAAGTAACACTGTTGCTAATCCCAATTGTTTAGTACCTTATCTCATTATTAAGAGTCCTAATCAACAGGGTGTGTATTCAAACAAATAAACTAAACAAAAAGGGGAAAGGTCAAATTTACCCTCCCAATCCCTTCTTCGCTAATTCGTCTTTGTCTGCACACATTTCGCATTCGCTCATCTGTGTCACTACTTTTCACACTTCAACGCATCTTTGTTCTTTTTCATTCCTCTGCAAATTTCAGTTTCTCTCTCTACGATAAAAGTGGCAATTTCTCTTCGGAATCCTAATTCTAAATCTAAATCTCGCTGAAGGAGATATGATATGATCCGAAGAGGGAAGTGAGGAGGAATCGAAGGATTGAAAGATGGGTTGCAACCAATCGAAGATCGAGAACGAGGAAGCGGTGAAGCGATGCAAGGAGCGCAAGCGCTTCATGAAGGACGCCGTCTCCTCCCGCAACGCCTTCGCCGCCGCCCACTCCGCCTACGCCACCTGCCTCAAGAACACCGGCGCCGCGCTCGGCGACTTCGCCCAGGGCGAGGTTCAGAACCCTCAATTGCACTCCAACGACAATAACGCCCCCTTTCCAAACCCTCAGCCCTTCGAGATTCCTCCCCCGCCGCCCCCTCCCCCGGACTTCTCCCCCGCCCCGCCCCTCCAGCGGGCCACCAGCATGCCCGAGATAAAGATCAGCAAGCCCGACCCCCGTTCCAGGCCCGAGCCCGTTGGCACAATCGTGGAGGAGGACGGCGAGGAAGATAAAGAGTTGGAGAACGAAGGGTCATTGAGGAAAAGAAGAAGCAATAACAGAGTGAATAGTAGTAATAGGAGAGTGCCGCCAGAAGAAGAACAAGAGCCTCGTCCTCCTATGCCTCCTCCTCCTTCCAAACAACCTGAGCCTCGTGAGCATATCACTCATCATCATCACTCCATGGCTCAGGATGCTCAGAGTGGTGCTTGGGAGTACTTTTTCCCTTCCTTTGAGAACATTGCTGGGCCCAGCCTCAATGCTGACGAAGAAGATGCTGTCAGCAAGGTCCACGATGTTGAGAGGAAGGTGTTCGATGAAAAGCCCAATAGGGTGGTGGAGGAAATTGACGATGAGGTTGTCACGCCTGTGAGGCATGTTGAGGTTCCTGAGCCTGAGCCCGAGCCCGAGCCCGAGCCCGAGCCTGAACCCACACCCGAGCCTGTCGCTGTGCCCGATGAAATGATGGAGACCCCGGTGGGGAAGGGCGTGAAGTTGAAGCAGACGCCGAGTTCTGTGGAGGGGAAGAGGATTGTGAAACATTCTGTGAATCTGCAGCAGATATTTGCTGATCTCGATGACAATTTTCTCAAGGCTTCTGAGGCTGCTCATGATGTTTCAAAGATGCTTGAGGCCACACGTTTGCACTATCACTCCAATTTTGCGGATAACAAAGGTACTTACTTACTGCTACTCATCCCCTTTCTCGTTAACTTTGTTTCTATGTTTCTAGTCTTTAGGATTATTGGGTGGGAATGTTGTGGTAAGGAGGATTACTAGATAGATTCCACCGTAGGAGTGGCTAGTTTGGTCATGAGAGAACGAGGGGGGAGGGAATTGGGTAATGGTCCTGTTTATTTTGTCATGAACTCATGATGGCATACATCTTTTCTATTGCCGTATTGAATTGTATTTATGCAAATGCCTTTTTGTTTTGTGTATTCTTTTTGCAGGACACATTGATCACTCTGCACGGGTCATGCGAGTTATTACATGGAATCGATCCTTTAAGGGAATACCTAATGTGGATGATGGGAAGGATGATTTTGATTCAGATGAGCATGAGACGCATGCCACCATCTTGGACAAGTTGTTAGCGTGGGAGAAGAAACTTTATGATGAAGTTAAGGTAAGTTGACAGAGGCAAATATTATGTGTGTCATGAAGCTCTTAGCATATCAATGTGTGTGTATTTGTTAAATATCTATGTTTTTCTTTCTGCTCATCCTTTTTCTAGTAGTGCCTTATCTTTGCCTAGTTAAATATGCAGATACACATTTTTTGTTCTAATTCTTAATTTGTCCATATTCTTTTAAAGGCTGGTGAACTGATGAAATTTGAGTACCAAAGGAAAGTTGCTGCACTTAATAAACTGAAGAAAAGAGGCACCAACTCTGAAGCATTGGAGAAAGCAAAAGCAGTTGTCAGTCATTTGCATACAAGATACATTGTAGATATGCAATCCTTGGATTCAACAGTCTCAGAGATTAACCGTTTACGTGATGAACAGTTGTATCCAAGACTTGTTCAGCTTGTTGATGGGTGAGTTGTAATGTAGAAATTATTATTTGTAATTATAGATGGCTAGTCTTTGAACCTTAAATATTTTTCTCTTTTTTGTTTTCAAAATTCACATTTTTGTCTTCTTGAGTCTACAGTAATGTTTCTATTCGAATGAATGATTATCACATACTTCTTGCAGAGAAGCTTTTTTTTGTTACCGAAATCCAATAATACATTAGCCTGGATCATTATGGGTGCTCAATGCCACATATAAGTTTCTCTGCTAATATTGATGGCTTTTTATGGACTGTAGGATGGCTGATATGTGGAAACTAATGCTAGAGTACCATGAGAAGCAATCAGAAACTGTGAAATTGCTGAGAACGTTGGACATTTCCCAGTCTCCTAAGCAAACAAGCGAACACCATCATGACCGAACATACCAGCTACTGCTTGTTGTGCAACAGTGGCATTCACAATTTGAAATGCTTGTCAACCATCAAAAGGGATACATAAAGGCCCTGAACACTTGGTTAAAATTAAATCTTATTCCTATTGAAAGCAGCTTAAAGGAAAAGGTTTCTTCACCACCAAGGGTTAGAAGTGCACCCATACAAGGCCTTCTCCATGCATGGAATGACCGTCTAGAGAAACTTCCCGATGAGCTTGCTAGGACAGCTATAGGGAATTTTGTTGCTGTAATAGAGACTATTTTCCACCAGCAAGAAGAAGAAGTAGCTTTGAAGAGGAAATGTGAGGATACGCGAAAGGAGCTATCCCGCAAAACAAGACAATTTGAAGATTGGTATAACAAGTATATGCAAAAGAAAATACCAGATGAATATAATCCAGACACAACAGAAGACAATAACGGTCCTGATGAGGCTGTTATAGAGAGGCAGGTTGCAGTTGAACAAGTGAAGAAGAGATTAGAAGATGAGGAAGAAGCCTATGCACGGCAATGCCTCCAAGTGAGACACAAAACTTTGGGAAGTCTCAAAAACCGCATGCCAGAGCTCTTTAGGGCTATGTCGGATTTTTCTCTTGAATGTTCGAAAATGTACAGTGAATTGAGGTCTATATCACAGAACCTAGGCCAGAGCTCATCATGAGCTCGGTTGCGCTTAACTTTTCCGGGTAAAGTATATTTTTCTTGGTTTTGTTATATGATTTGAGATCTCTTGGTTGGGGATGAGTCCTGGAGATTACATGTGACATTGTTAAATAAACAGTATTTGAATTTTCATATTTATCGCGGAGAATATATTTGAATGGGTTCATGTCCCTTTAATGTAAAGGTTACATGACCCATGCTTTGTTCAGTTCAATATTTGTAATTAATGTCAATCTCCTCATACCATTGCAACATACTTTGCATGCTGGCTGATAGACTATGTACGATTTACATTTATAAACATACTTCTGGGCAAAAATTTTAGTTTATGAAATCCAATTCTATGATACAGTGGCATGTCTTGCACCTCTTCTTCAATATCAATCTCATGTTATTTTTATTACAATAGTAAATAACCGTTTTGTTATCTCATTTTAGCTGTAAGCATCTAAAGGTCATTGCTATATATAAAACTGAGGATGTGATGGTATATATTGACATCCATGATTCATCTGCGGGACCGTGCTATGTTATCTATGAATAAAACTTTTGTAGCTGAAAAGAATAAATGATTTTTTATTATATCTGGTAACTAAACCTTGCCTCTTTATTAATTCAAACATCATAACTTGATGTGATAAACTACGGATGTTATGTTTATGAGAATTGTTTTAACATTTAGTGCAATGTCCTGATGAGTAATTAAATATTTGATTTGATATGGCATTGGTTTTATTTTGTAATATTCTTGTTATCTATTGATGCTAAACATTAAATGAATTCTTGTTATCTATTGAATTTTTTTTGTGATAAGGTAAATAATAATTTAATTATTTGATAGTGAAAACAATAGAATTTGTTTTGGCGGCCCATGGAGTTGGATGGATTACAAAAAGAAATAGAAATTGAGTCAGACAACCCATGGAGATAATCGGCCCAAGCAGTGGACTAAGCTAATATAATAAAGTGCTAAATTTTTTGAAAGAGAAAAACCTCAGCCAACCTCTTACATCTTAAAAAAATTTTGGATCACTCTTTCATTTTCATTTTTGGACATCAGTAATCATTTTGTCTCAAAAGATGAAAAATTAAATGAATTTAATTTGACAAATTCTTCCTCCACTCCCATACCCTCTTCCCGCACCCCATACAAAATTTTAATTTCACAACTGCACTTGTTAAAATTATCCAAATACCCTTCTTTTATTAAGCAATTTTGAAATTTCTGGTAGGACACCCGGATGAGGCCATCCGGTTCTCATTTTTTGAAATTTAAGAACCGGACAGCCTGACGTCCGGTTTATAAATTGTTAACCAGATGGACTGGATGGGGGGTGCCATCCGGTTTGTAAGTTGTGAATCGGACGCCACCCCGTCCGGCCCGTTGTCATAAGGTAAATTTGTGAATTTCAAACCGGATGGGTGGTAGGTGGACCTAATCCGGTTTGTAAATTTGTGATCCGGATAAGGGTGCCATCCGGTTCACATTTTTTCAATTTTTTTTAAAGTGTACTGTGATAGATTGGTGAGGAGCAGATGAGTTGGTTAGCTGTTACCTATCACCACCCAATTAAAATTAATATAGATTGGGAAGGAGCAGAGGAGTTGGTTGTTACCTATCACCATCCAATTAATACTTGAAAGTAAAAAAGAAATGAAAAATCTCTTGTTGTATTTACTTCTCATTCCAATTTCTATCCCCAACCTCATCTTCAACGAAGAGAAGAGTCTCTGCTCTCTAAGAATTCATTCATTGATTCATTGGCTTTCATAAAATTAAATTAATTTAATTAAGGCAAATGAAGAGTCAAAGAGACACTCTGTGTGAAATGCAACAGAGGAGACTCTTCTTTGACTCTTCATTTGCCTATTAATTTAGTTTTATGAAACCTAATGAACCAATGAATTGATGAAATGCCACCTAATGAACCAATGAATTGATGAAATGCAGCAGGAGAGAGGAGAGACTCTTCATTTAAGATGGGGTTAGGGTTGGAAATTGGAATGAGAAGTAAACACAGCAGCAAAAGAAGAGACTATTCATTTCTTTTTTACACATTAATGCTCCTCACCAATCTGTCACAATGCATTTAAAAAAAAATTGAAAAAATGTGAACTGGATGACACCCTTATCCGGTTCACAAATTTACAAACCGGATGAGGTCCACCTACCACCCATCCGGTTTGCAATTTTTTTACCTTATGACAACTGGACGGGGTGGCGTCCGGTTCACAACTTACAAACCGGATGACACCCCCCATCCAATCCATCCGGTTAACAATTTATGAACCGGACGTCAGGCTGTTCGGTTCTCAAATTTCAAAAAATTATAACCGGATAGCCTCATCCGGGTGTCCTACCAGAAATTTTGAAGTTATTTAATAAAAAAAGGGTATTTGGGTAATTTTAATAAGGGCAGTTGTGGAATTAAAATTTTGTATGGGGGTGCAGGAAGAGGGTATGGGGGTGGAGGAAGAATTTGTGCTTTAATTTTTTTTTCAAGAACTTAGCTTTTCGGCATTCGACCCTTTAGGCTTTTCAGTCTTCTGAGATTTTCGGCCCTAGCCCGAGGAAGAACAGTGTGGATTATTGTATATTAGAATTAAAGTTGAAAATTTTTAAAGTATTTTTTATATTATTAGCTTAATTTTTTATGTTAGAATTTACATAAGCTCTTTTAAATTTTTAAACCAAACATTCATTTAAATAAGTGTGTACTTAGACGAGTGTTTACAAAATTGAATTTGAATGAATTTTTCTAAAAGTAATTTGATTTTATAAAATTAATTTTGATTTAGAAAAATACTTTAATATTTTTATTCTAAAAGTAATAAATCTCAATATTATTTTTGTGGTCTAAATTAAAAACTATTTAAAGTTTTTCAAAATCAAAATCAGTTCTCTGTAAGCTTTGATCAATGATGTAAATATTTACACATAACTACATTAGTTAATGGTACTAGAATTCAAAGACGCCATCAAGGCTTTGAATACATGTGACTTTTTTTGTAAAGAAAATAATCATCCAAGTTGGAAGGAGATTATATAAGTACACGAACAACACTCCTGATCAGAAATCAGAAGTAAATTATGAAGGGAAGAATAGTAGTTATTCAAATATTAAGTCGTCAATGCATAACAAAAGAACAATGTCAAAGGTACCTTGGCACATTCTGTGATTTGATTACATAGGAATATCATGCTGAGCAACAAAAATAATTTCTCCCTCTATCTCGTACATGGCTGTTCAAATTCATTCCAGTAGGCTTTGGTGGTAAAGCTTTAGCTAATCTTTTTGCTGAATTCATCAGATATAAACAACTTAATACACCTCCTATATTCCTTTAATCTGACACCTATGGTCAATTTGGTGCGAAGGTGAAAAATTTCTGGATAAGCTTTATCAGTAAAATAGTATTGCAATCTTGTCCATAAATTTTCAAATCATTTTTTCTCCACACCAAAAGCTAACCGTTTGAGGAAAATCACTGAATTCGATTAAGTGTTTTGAAGATGTTCAGAAAATACCTATCTCGTAGAAAAGCTCATTGATGTTCTCTGCAGTCTTCGCAGATGTTTCCATGTAGAACATTCCATTCTCTTGAGCAAACTGCTCTCCTACCTGCAATGGTTTAATTTACTCAAACAAGTCACAAAGTAAGAACAGAAGCGAAGAGGGAACTGTTGCAGTTACATTAATTGTGGTCCTTCTTATAAGAAACAAATAATGAAGATAATGCTGAGAAATGAACTTCCTCTTATATAATTTCAAATGGAGAGGTGGAAAAAAAGAAAAAAAAAAGTTGGGTGAGAATTGACAAACATAAAAACTGAGTATTCCCATGTATTTATCATCATTTTTCTATTCCACGTAAAAAGAAAGGAGCAGGATATGAGGATGATCTCAACACTACCTCAGCTTCAACCTCTCTCTTTGGGTCCAAGTCAGATTTGTTTCCTACTAATGCCATCACAGCCTTCTGATTTCCTACATGAAGTAGTTACGGTTTTACTGTAGCGACTAGTGACATTGGAATTAATGAAAATCATATATTGATTAATGTCCAAAGACAAATAAGAGTAGGTGATTGAGGATAGTGGCTTTATTTCCAACTTCTTTACTCTTTAGGAAAAAACTTGAATTGCTGCAACAAGAAAAATGACAAAATATATAGCACTTGTTTATCTCCTGAATTTGAAGCATTACCGTGTGTTTGCAATTCCTGAACCCATTTTTTTGCTCGAACATATGTATCCTGGAGTAGAAGATCATAACAGACAAAGTTTTAAGATTCATTCAAGTGCACTAAAAGAAATAGAACTTTCATGGTAGAGAAATTTCGGAAGTATCAGTTACTAATGTAGTATTCAGTATTAACTATCATTTCTTCTATTGCTATCCTACTTCAGGGTAAGGTAACAGGAAAAACTCAAGAGCAAAGAGAACATATTGCAAGATTGACAAGAATAATTGCCGAGCATGAATTATCAGTCGTGATCTTTTAATTCATTCATTGAAGTAGTTTTCAGCAGAGAAAATCAGGAGGATATTTTTTTAATAACAAGTCACATTTGCTTGGAAACAGAAGTTCCTGTTAATTTACACTGTCTATCACTTCACAGTGCAGAATATAGAAATTGTATTACAATTATAATTGTACTTATCAGTTTATGTAGTAATTTCAGACAAAATTGCAGTAAAGCCAAATGCTGCTGGGCTTGCTATATTACAGCAGAAGTTGCAGTGTATCCACTGGTAAACCATAGTAATGTTTTCAAAATTAGCAAATTGAATACTTACAACGCTTGAAATGTCATAGACAACAATTGCTGCTGCTGCGCCACGGTAGTACATAGGAGCCAAACTATGATACCGTTCCTGTCCTGCTGTGTCCCATATATCAAACTTCACAGTTGCTTCAGATAATGATAATATTTGAGTGAAAAAAGCAGCTCCTATTGTTGGTTCCTGTGCGAGATTAATTTTATTAAGCTTTCTGGGGGTACAGTGATGTGCAAATAAAGAAATCAGATTTAAAATTTCAAATAATACAATAAAATGGAAGCAAATTAACCTGGTTAGGAAAGAATTGGCCCTTTACAAATCTCAATGCTAAACTGGTCTTCCCAGTTCCCATGTCTCCAAGAAGTACCTACAATCAAAAAGGGGCATATTATATGAATCTCTATGTTTGATCTAAATGGACATATTTATAGAAGAATACTATATTGAATGGTCCATAAGATGTGGATATATAAACATGGTAGTTTTTTTTTTTTTTAAATACTATGTACCAAATTGAAAATTTGGCCTGATTACATTAAGAAAATATTATATGCTATATTGATCTTCTTTGCCTGTTTCTATTCCATATTTAATAACGATCTATTCTTCTCATTGTTATATCTGACAAGTACGAATGTTTGATACAGCAAGGATCATGCAATATATCGTAGAACTCTGGTTTAAAGATTAGGAGCACGAAAAATAAAATTAAGAATAAGGTAAGACATACCCACCAGCTTGGCTTGAATGATCTTGTTCCCTGGCCTTGCCATACCGCGAGTTATGTTAAAAGGAAGCAAATTGTAGAAGCTGCAGAAAAAGAGAGTTCTGTGATTAAAGAGAGTACTACCTAAATCTCTCACACTAAACTTGGCCATGAACAACCTGTGACTAGTTGACTGGTAGTTTTGTTTGGCGTTGACTGTCAGGTTGTTGAATATGCTCCGAATGTCAGCACTAATCCACACATATTCTACTTTCCTGCTGTTCTTATTCTCTTTAATAATCCATACATAACCTAAAACTTGGAAAATAACACTTCAATTCAAATACCTGAGGCATCATATCAGTCCATAATCTCCTAACAAAACATTAAGTGACCCAAAAGCAATATTTTGAACTGAATGCTTCAGCCATCTATTCGTTTTCAAAATGCATCTTCAACGTGGCTTTGCTTGCTATGATTGTCAAACTAATTACACGTTAAGAAAAATAGAAGCAACATATTCTAGAACCAAAGTTCAAATTCTAAAATCTACAGTACCTAAACCACAAACTTTTAAAATGTAGAGAACAAAAACCAAAATCAAAATAGAGTGTAGAATAACAAATATATTAACATTGACGTAGGGGTTAGTCAATTCATATTTTTAGTTGTCCTAAGTATAAATACATAGTAATCAGAATAAATTACGTGGAAAAATACAAATAAGTATTTGGCGATAATAAACTTATACATTATAGATCATATGCACTGACTCTGAAAGAGACAGTTTTTTGAACTGAAAAATATCTCCCAATCTAAAACGAAAGAGTTGAAGTAAAACATGGTGAAAAAGGAAAATCCAATTTAACTTGTACTTGAAGCATAAGAAAAATGTTGAAGAAAAGGTAGCATTCGCAGACAAAATAGGAAAGCGCGCCACAGTTTCCCAGACAAAACACGTAAATTAAAAAGGTAATCGTTCAGATTCTTCATATTCTGCAATCACATTATTCCACAGACACAGTGTTTAAAGAGAAACCATGCGAATCTCAAAACCTTCCTTCTGCACTCTCCTCCTTCACAAACCCTACTACCATCAAAACCTCGTCGTTTTATCGCGGCGTCGTGTCATCTCGTGCGCGCTGAGCATGGCGCTGCTCGTGACCACGCTCTACTGTTTGTGGCCGTCGGATCCGGATCTGAAAATCGTGGGGCTGAAGCTGCGCCGGATAAAGGTGCACCCAGTGCCGCCCATCACCGTGGACATCTCCATGCTGCTGACGCTGCGCGTGCGCAATGCTGACGTGTACTCCATGGACTTGGGAGCCGTAAACGTGGCAGTGGCCTACAGAGGGAAAATGCTGGGGCACGTGAGGTCGAAGGGGGTGCACGTGAGGGCGAGGGGCTCTTCCGACGTGGACGCTGACGTGGAATTCGCCGGCATAAGTGTTCTGCCTGAGCTTGTGCTGCTTCTGGAGGACGTGGCCAAAGGTATCGTACCCTTTGACACCGTTAGCCACACTATGGGCCAATTGGGCCTTTTCTTCTTTCACTTCCCCATGAAGGTAAATTTTTTTCTTCCTATTTACACACCCCAACTCATATTCAAACTCTCTAACTATACTTGAAAATCCAATTGCTTTGTATGAAATTATTTACAGAACTTCCACATTCCAACTAAAGTATAATTAATGCACAGAAACTTCAATTTTTGCACCACAGGCAAAACTATCGTGTGAGGTTCTGGTCAGTGTAATAAACCAGACTATTATTCGTCAACATTGTCTTCACCAGGTAATTATGATTAGCTTTATTATTGAGTATGGCAATGTTTGTTGATGAACTTTTCATTTTACAATGAATCTATATATATGTTTATGATTTCACTTTCAGTGAGCAGAGAGGGTCCCCAGAAGAGTCCAAGGATGTTAGCCCCCACTACATGTGTATAGTTCCACTGAAATTTAGATAGGTTTGTCGGGGTGAGGCCACTATAATGCATATAATGCATAGTAGCATGGTTAGCTTAAAAGAGCTGAAGCCTATGTACTCAAGTTAGATACTCATTGTTGTAACAGTGGCTAGCTAAACATCACTCTTGTAACCAATTATGCTCACATCCTTATATTATATATCAGTAAATTTTGATTCTGTAACATACTATACTACTGTAATAACATATTTTAATTTGGTTTGGAGTATTTCTTTTTTCTTTCTGTACTGAACTTAAGGCTATTTGTTTCCATTTCCCCAAACAATAAAATGACTAGAACTGTGTGGTGACACTATGTATTGAATCAAACCAAACAATAACGTTACGAGTCTTATCTTGTGACTTATGCACCTAGACGAGTCGCACTTGAAGAGTTCAATCATTTTGATTTAATTATAAAAGTTAAATCCAACAACTTAATTAATATAAATACTAGTTTTTATTTAAGACATGAAATTATATCTAATATTTTAAGTCAAAAACCTGAGTTTTATAATATATTATTTATATAAAATTTAAAATAGTAGGTCTTCGATAAAATTTGAATCATAAAAATAAAGAAATGTTTTTCTCTCTTGAAAGTATCATCAACCAAATAAAATATTAGTACAAAGAAGTTTTAAAAATAATGTAACGCGTTGAATCCATAAAAATTCAATTAAGATATCAATTAATGGTTTACTTTAAATACAACAATGCACAGGACATTTTAATAATAAAATAAGATAATTATTTCACAGTTTTAGACATAAAATAGTTTTATCTTTTAATTATTTCTTAGTCTCTAAATGGGTGGTCTTAGTTATCCACCGAATAAGTTTCAGTGTCTTATAACCAACACACATTTGAATACATAAGAGTTTGTTTTAAATATTTGTTATTATTATTCTTCTAAAATTTTTGTTTTAAATCAGCCCTTTAAATATAAAAAAAAAAATGTCATCAGATTTATTATTTCGTGTCATCAAATTAGATTTTAATATGAGCGAATTTGGGGAAGGTGTTATATCTTTGACCAATTAATTTAGTGAGCAATTATTTTACGAGACTAATTAAACATTAAAAAGAAAATAAGACTAATGTGACAACAATCTAAATTTTATATTACTAAATTAAGGTTTCACTCCAGATTTTATTTATGTTTGTTTTGAGAGAAAGAAAGTTAATTCCAAGAATTTAGAAATGAATATAATAGTATTAGAAAAAAAGAGAGAGAGTAACTTTGGATTTTGTACTCGTAGAATTATTTATCGAGAATGAAAAAATTCGAAATCATGCCAAATTCCACAGATGAAAAGAGAAAAAGGGTGGAACATATATGAAATCAAGGTGACCTATATGTATAAATTTATTGCAAAAAGATTATCCACCTTCTTTGTTTCAAATGGGAAAAAGCAATTTTCATAAAAGAAATACATTTCATGTAAATACACGATTTACATTGTCATTATAAATATAAACAATAAGCACATTCAACATCTTTACCAACTTCAATGTTTTAAAACTAATTTCATTAAATCAAATTTAACCACATTTAATGATTTAAAAATAGTCAATAAATCAACAGTTTAATTTTTTAATGGTTTAAAATGAAATTCATTAAAATCAACATATATTATAAAGTATTCTAATGAACGCCAAAGGAAACGGACAGTAACATATATATTAATAAAAGTCATAAATTGAAATATCAGTTTCTGACAGACCCAAAGAATTTTTTGATATTGCAAGATTTCATTGCATCATTCCATAGCCTTTTTTTGCATCCCTTCCCATTATAAGTCCCTCCTGTGTACAACCTTTCCCTCTGCATGCACTTAAACTAAACCATTTTATGCTTTCAATTTTCTCACTTTTTTTCACCATGAACCTTGAAAAGTGTCACTCTGTTGATAAGAAAAACAAGAGAAGTTGGTCAAGGTTTTATGTGAGAATTTTCTGCACTCCCTTTGTTTGTGTGGATAATCCAATGACAAGATTGAAGATACCAAGGTGGAGAAAATTTTGGAGGAAGATGAAAAGGGGAAAGAGGAGGCTATTCAGAGCTTCACCAGCAGTTCATGCTCAATACGACCCCAATTCCTACTCACAGAACTTCGATGATGGCTATTCCAACGACCCTGATAACCTTTCTCGCTCATTTTCCGCTCGATTTGCGGTCCCCTCTAGGATCTTTGAGAAGAATGAAATGGTGTGCACAGGTGATAAATTCTGAGAGAAAATGGTGTACTTTTTAGTTCTTTTAATCTCAATTTTAGTTTTCCTGTGAAAACATGATGTGGTTGTACAAATTTTTGGATATCTTGTTAATCTTCGAGTTAGATGCTATGCAAGTGATGCTCTTGAGATGTTTAGCTTCTTTTTTTCTCTTATATGCTCTTCTTCTTCATGGTATAGTTGATCAAAATTTCTTTTTCAGTTTTGAATAGTTCAATTTTTATTCAGATGAAGTTAGAGAGATAAAAATAAGAAAATTGAATAACATTTAACAATCTTAATATTTTAAAATAGTACTGTTTTTTTGTGTAGGTTTTGTTATGTCTCGTTTTGCTTAATATTTTAAATTGAAAGTAATACTATCTTTTTGTGTAGGTTTTGTTATGTCTCGTTTTGTTTAATCTCTCTAATATTTTCCTTTTCATATTTTTCCAACAAAACCAAGTGCATAACCTATGTGTGTGTTTGTGTTTAATCTCCTAACGTTTTCCTTTCTGATTTCTTCTTTTATGTCTATTCTTACAAGAAAATGACAAAATAGAGTATCACGTTAATCTTGCACAAAATCCCTCTATTGCTGATTATTATGTATAAAGGTTGTGTACTTGCTAATCTTTATGGTTCACTATCTCTGGCAAAGTAGAATAGCAGTAACTATAGGACCCATGTGCCTTGAACATGGACTTCTTTTATTCAAAAGCCCTTCCCTTGTCTCTCGGTTATTTCCTTGTGTTTTTCTTCCCTTCTTTTTGCCTGGCTTTCCTCTTCTGTTAGAAATAAACAGCATTAAACATTTTGAATTGTTACTATGGTTCCATTACTATCTGAGTTAATGTTGGAAAGTAGAGCAGAAACTATTCCAGAGAGTAAAAACAAAAGAAAACAAATAGAGATAGCAAAAGTTGTTGGTGCATTTGTTTTCTGCTATGTTTTCTTTTATCACACCATGGATATCACTATCGCCTAAAGGTTTCAGACTTGTGCAGCGTGGCTCGTGGAATTTAATGATTGTCCTTGTGTTCTCACCTTGCTACACATATTTTGGACCAAACTGTCCAATGCAATTATTAATGCCTGCACTCTACAATGCAATAAGGGTCCAAATTAGTGACAAAACTTCACTTGGATGCTCCATTAACTCACTATACTTAAGAATCAAGTCATGCTTCCGGAAAACTCCAAAGCAATTGTTTGTTCCTATCTTTCTACTATGCTTCTAATTGGCAAACTCAAATGGTAGCCTATGCATATTAGGTGCAAGAAAATCACAACTCTATATTTATAGCTTCAATACAGATTATTCTGGTCTTTAAGTTTATTAGACTAACATTGTTAAGATCACTGAGATATTATCTATTTTGGAATTCAAAGTTTCATTATAGTTTTGTCTATAATTTAAACTGACATTATCCTTAACTTCTAATGACATGAGACTGAACCGAAACACAGATACTATGTATAAACCTTGCTATTTTGGATCATATGTGATTGTAGATGGCAGCTTGGAAACTCCTCCTCCGCCAAGAATACAGTAATTGGCAGCACCACAAGAATTAACACCATTTCTCACATTGTTGAAATAGGATCCAACTTTATCCACCTACTCTACTAGGCTTGTGGCCACTATCTGCCACTTTAACCAAACAGTTCACACATTGAATCTCTTTTCTTAGTTGCATTGATATATTGTATGATCTAAATTGTATGATAAAAAAACTGAAAACATATTCACTGTTATGATAGAAAATAAAAATATTTTAAGAATAAGTCAAAAGAATCAACAAAATAATAGGAACAAAACATAAAGAAATATTTTTTTCAGAGACTTAAATCAAAATTTTATAACTTATTAGATACCTTAAATAATCAAAATAAGAGTGAGTCACGTATTGAAGATCTTAAACTTATGTAAACACTAATTATTTATGTTGTCCTATGAATATTAATTAAATATATTGTATTATACATATTATTTCAAGTAAATATTTTATATCTTACATTCTTTATTGAAATCGTGTTATATTAATTTTAAAAGAAATTTATAATTACTATTTTATATTTCAATACTTTAAGGATTATTGGTTTATTATTTATGTTATGAGTATTGTTGTTAACTCATAAAAATTTAAGAAATTTTAAAATTCTTAATTCTTCATTCTAAAATTTCAACACCAAAAAATCATTATCAGAGTTCAAGACAAGATAAGTAAGAGAATTAACAAAATCTAGAAATCTAAAACAATAAAAAAACAATTAAACTAGACAAAGACCAAAACAAGTTGAGATAATCAATTTTTTTCTACTAACTATATCAAAATTAAGCTCAAACATTAATAGAAAAAGGAAATGGAAAACTTTCTTTATAACAAGAGGACACTTACTCTTAAAAATAAAATCTAATTAAATAGGAATGACCATTACTATTATATAAGATCATATCTTGAAAACGATGAGAATTGCCAAAAAAAAAATCTAACATTAAAGAAGATAAAGATTATTTAAATAGACTAAATTCTAAAATTTGTGTTAAATTAAATATGGTATTTTTAATCAATTATGAACTTAATAAGATAAGATTTATAATTATTTATAATTTATTGTAAAATATCTAACATATTTCTTCATATTGTGACAATATCGTGACGTTAAATTTAAAAATAAATGAAAACTTAATAGCGAATGAAATAATAGACACAATTAATTTTACTTCATAAACTCTTTATCATCTTATAAAATTAGAATTTCAATCTAATTTAACCCTTTAAAATCTACTTAATAAAGTAAGATTATCATAATTTAAAATATATCGATTCTTCAACACTTTATCTCATACTATATGATGTTTAATTTTTTAGTAAAAACAAGAATCCTTTAACACTATAACATTCTACATATCAAGCATAACAATCAGAGAAAAAGCACACTAACACATTTGAATTCTCTGAACATAAATCTCGATCTCCCTAAACACTAGACCAGCGAAAACCTATTTATCGGAACAAAAATTTAAAGAAAATGAGAAACTAAAAGTTATAAATTTTTAAAACCACCAAACTGAATAAGATATAAATAATTATTTTAAAAAGGTATAATAAAACTCTAAACGAAAGATAAAGTGTTTATCATCTAAAACAATAGAAAATATATTAAATGCTTATTTAAAAATAATTTTAGGCCTTTAGTAAAAAAAAATTAGCAGCCGCACAAAAAAAAAATACATATATTAGTTATATTTAATCTGTGGCGTGAATCATTCCCAAAACAAGTCCATCATAAAAGCCATTGGTCAACGAAAACTCTATATAAACGAATTCTTATTCCACAGTCAACGTTACTCCTGCTGCGTCAACTACACTTTTTGACCCTTTTTCTAACCCTTCTTTCTAACATAGTTAGGGTTAAGTATTGTGATTCAATGCAAAACCCTAAGAATTGAGGAAGATGATAGAGTGGCATGGCAATGGCAACAATAACTATGAGCATTTGAGAATGTTGCAGCAGCATGCTTCGTGCTCTCGCATTAGGATCGTGCTTTAGCTTCATAAAAACAACTAATCATTTTCTAATTATGATTAGTAATAGATTTTATACTACTTAGTCATCCAGATTATGTATATCCAATTTACTTTGGAAAAGGTAATCGACTTACAACTAATTATTTCATCAAGTTTTAATTTGATATTAGGAAGAATGACGCAATTAAGCTAAATTTATTTAAATAAAACATCCATTGAAATAATATAAATAAGTAAAAAGATTAGATAGACAATATTTATATTATTATGTAATTTTTATCTTATTTATATTATATTTATATTACAGACACGTCATTTTGATACATTATAATTATCCCCTATTAAAATATACCATATAAAATACAGATAAATAGACACATTTTATATTTTAATTAAATAAAAGAATTGGGAAAATCACTTACTAAAATTTATTTTATTATTATGAAATCCTTATTCTTGGTTTTGGGCTGCCAAAAATAAAATTAAAAATGATCGTGTATCAAGTCTAAGATAGTTTTTCACTGTCATTCAATTATAAAAATTAAAAAATTCATTATAAGGTATACAAAATTAACGAAATTAAAATTTGTATATGAAGAGTATATATTTTTTATTAAAATGAAATATATCAATAATTATTTATTTATTCTAATTTTTTATGATTAAATAACTGTAAGATTATTTCAGATCATTGTTCGGTTTAATAAAATATATATCTAAAAAAAAAATTGCATTCATTGGTTAACATCTGTTGGCCCACAAGTTGAACTGTAGACTTCTTTGACTAAAACTTATAATTAAATACTAAATAGTGCCTGAAATCGAGGGGAACAATTAGTGAAATAAAAACCATACGTTATAAACCTGAAAATGTTAATTATTCAAAAACTATTTTTTCTAATGAAAATTAGTGATCTTAAAGTGCTTTGAATTAACATTTAAAAAATTATTAAACCAGGACGTTTATTGAGGCCGCCAGTCTAAAAAAAAGTAGACTAATTCAAATTGTTTATTGGTTCTATCAAAGGCTAATTGGCCACGGAATTAGTAATAATAAAAAATTATTTCACATTTATATTTTTAATCTTTGTTTTCTTTTATATCCATATATAAAAGTTTCAGTTTCGTTCTTTATTTTATTTTTTTCTGAAATTCAATTTGATCTTGATCCTTTAGATATTAAGCGATTGATATTTTAAAGTATTCCCTTTAATCCTTAATGTGAGGTATTCAGTCATAGTTACAGAAACTAATAAAAATAATTAATTTAGTTGAATTTTAAAAAAATATTAGCGGTATACTAAATTAACCTTAATTATTTATAGTTTTTAAAATTTTCTTCTCACTATTAATATAAATACTCGTAATATTTAATAGAAGTAAATAACAAAATAAAGTTAAAGTTGTATTGAAATTAATACTTTTTAAATGTATCTTACAATAAGAACATAAGAAAATTACTATTATGTTCAACTTTAAAATAAGATTTTCAAACAATTTTTTCTAATTAAATGAAACTTGCAATACTAAGTACAGTTACATATAATTCAACTAATATTAAAAAAAATAAAGTCATGATAAAAATTGTGTAAACACAAAATGCCACAAACATAAAAAAAATATTATAAAACATAATATCAATTTTTTTCAATCGTTTATGGGATTCATTTTCTGCTTTAATATCATTTCGTTTATAGTCAATTTTTTTCGTCTAAACATAAATATTCGTAGTTTTCATTAGTAAATTTATTAAAAAAATTCATGTCTTGGGTTATTAAAAAAAATATTCAAAGTCCTCTCTTACAATTGAAAACAATAATTATTTTTAGAAACTAAATTGATACAATTTTAGTATATATGTGATAAAAGAATTAATAAATAAATAATTGAAAACTTATATGACTAAAAGTACAATTTGGTCATGAAAATACGTTAACAGTGTATTAAAAGCTTTGATGGGATAACCAAGTGGATTAAGTTTACATATTTTTATAGAATTTACATACTGTATTAAATAATTAAATTAACTTATAAATGAAGTATTTATTAAATTATAATTAAATTTTAGTATAGTTACATAACTACATTATTTATTTAAAATTGAATGTGTGTAATCGTTAAGTTAATATGAAAATATTCAATAGTTAAATTAATAAATTTCATTAGGTACAAAGAATTATTAAATAGGACAATTTGACTAGTTATATATCGATTCCTCTTTTTAAATTATTAAAATAACTTATTTATCTGATTATTTTTAAAATACTATTTTTTTAATCATGTATAGTAATCTCATTAATTATAATCTTTAAAAGCAAAATTAGAGAATAATAACAATAGTGTTTCAAATATATTTTATTAAATAACTAACATATCCCTAGTTTAAGTGAAACTATACTCAAACTCTTTAAGTCTCATTTGAATCTCATAAAAAAAATCAGATATTTAACACCAACAACAACAAGACTCAAAAAAAAAAAAAAAACTAATAACAGATAATAAACATTTTTTATTTATATGTTAAATTTCCGGTACAACTTTTCGTTATTTATAATTCTTTTGGTATTTCTTATTTTTATGGTATGTTACTTTGACATTTATACCTTATTTATCTTCTTTTTCAACTTTTTCAAAATAAGGATATAATTTAGAAAATTAATGATTAATTCAGTCTTCAAATTCTAAAATCATCATATATTAATACGGTCTTTAAAAATTATAGATAATAAAAACAATGCCTCCTTGAACATTTATTCAACGTTGACGTTTTTTGTATTTAATATAGTTTGAACTCAAACTAAGAACATTAAAATTTCACCAAGAAATAAGTTAAACACACATAAGCGTTACAATACCAAATTGTAACCATCAATGGATATTCGTACGTTTCTTTATCTATTGAAGTTAATGTTTGACAAAAGTTTCAAGTTAGTGATGCATTGACTCCTAAATAAAAATATCATCGTTGTTTTGACCAACACCCTCACTCTCTGGCACGTATCGATGTATAAGAAAGAGATAATCACCACGCAATTCTCCGCCATAGTTTGTGGATGTCCAAAGTCACAAGTGGTAAAAAGATCATGATTATGTTCAAGAATTTCTACTACTTTTCAATTGGATTTGGCAAGAAGCATGATTCTCAAGTCTCAACCAAACCAAGTCCATGCGTTTCACCAAATTCTCCCCTAACCAAATTCATTTAATAAACCTAGATTTTGAACATATATTTTAGTGTCACACTAAGCATTGAATAAATTAATTGACCCTTCTTTCCCATGTCCCTTTTATTTATACACACACACCCTTCCCTCAATCTCACTATATGATTCTCATTTCCATTAACTATAGCTATAGCCACAAGAACCATGCCCAAGAAAATTCGAGATTACTTCTTCAAAATCAAAAGCCCTCGCCCTCAAATCCGATTACCCTCTAAGAATTGGATTCTATCTGGTTGCAAACATCCTAGGACACCTTCCTTTGCCTTGTACAGTGCTAGAAACAAACCTCGTCATCATCATCATCGTGATCTTGTTCATAACAACAACAAGAAAAAGGACAGTTACCACCCCAACGACGATGCAGCCACCTTAGCAGACGTTGACCGTTTTCTGTTTGAAAATTTCAAGTCTTTATATCTCAAAGACGACGAAGAAACCTTAAACGCCAAAAGGGTCTTCGAGGGTGAAGACCAAAACCACGAAGTGCAAGAAACAACATCATCGCCACGTGATCTTCGTGGGTCCACCCGGTTCTTCGTGAAGCCAGGGTTCTCTGGGTCCCTCGTGGAGGACGCTTTCACGAACACCACCATTAATACGACAACCAGCGACGAAGTGGGATCGGTTTCAACTGTGTCAACCCTCTACGACGTTTCGTCTTCCAGTTCTTACGAGAAGGAGCGTGCGGATCACGCGCTTCCCGATGATAGCATCGCTATCTTGACGCATTCCACCAGCCCTTACGAGGATTTCAGACGTTCCATGCAGGAAATGGTGAACAACCATGAAGGGGTGGTTGATTGGGATTTCATGGAGGAGCTCTTGTTTTGTTACCTTAACCTCAACCACAAAAAATCGCACAAGTTCATTCTCGGTGCTTTCGTGGATCTCATCACCGTCATGCGTCGGAGTGATTCCGAACAAGCTACCCACAAGCCACGCAGCGTTCGAACCGTCAGGACTGGGACCAAAAACGTAACGTTAGGATTTGGGTCCTCCTAGGAACAACAATTTTAGTTTCTTCCCAACGTAATAATAGCCATTAAATTTATGTGCAGTGGGGGTTATGCTTCAAGGGTTAATTAAGAAAAACTCTTGTTGGAAAAAGCATGTGTTTGGTTTTTGAACTGTTCTTTTCGAAGTTTATTTTTCCCCAGGGCTTCACATGCAGTAAGTTGTACCATAATGATTTTGTGTTTTGTTAACAAAAATATGTGCACTTTGCTTATCCCTTAAGAATTGTGTTTTTTTGTGGTTTTGAGTGAGATTCGCTGTGTGAACTTGTCTATCATGTGTTCCCCCGCTGTTACCGTAAGAAGTTTCTCGCTTTGTATATAAGGGAACGATGTTTCAGAACCCAGGTGACTTGTATTATCTTAATAAACTCAAGAATTAGGAAATGGTGATAGTTTGATGCAAAATCATAGTTGGAAAAAGAATTCACAGTCAATGAACAAAACCATATAAGCCAATTAATTTATGAATTCAAATAGTTTTATATGTGCAATAATATCTACTTAGAGTATTGTCATGACCAAAATCACTTCGAAATGAATCTTAAGATTTCTAACTAGAATAGGTAGAACTGAGTCTATTTATTCACAGAGAAAGAGAGAAAAAATATGTATTTTATAAGTCTTAATTGTTCTATTATTTTTTGAATTTTAATCTGATTTCAAGTTTATAAACAGATATTTTTGTGATTTTCACTTAATTTAAAGTTTCTATTAATTATACATGAAGACAAAATCATCTCTAGGTAGTTTTATGAGTATTCCTTAGTAAATACAAAGTCTATGTGACTAAATCACGTTACACTTATGTCTTAACAAAAAATTAATATTAACAAAAGGGTTAATTATTCAAAATAATAAAAAATCAATAATGGCAATAGGAAATCTTTCTTGTTTTCTTCTATTGACACTAGGACCAACTTTAGAAGCTTTCTTCTTTTTCTAAGTTTTTTTTTTTAGATCACGACGAAGTTTTCCTCTTCTTTTTAGAAAAATTAAAAAGTCTTAATTATTCTCACTCCCACCTCCTCATCTACTAAAATTACTTTAAAAACTTTTTTTCTTTTTGTAAGTCTTTTTAAATCAGTACGAGAGAAAGGTCTTATTATCCGCACCCCCAACTCATTTCACATTAATGTCAATCAATTTTTCTATAATTAGTTAAATCTAATAATAAAAAAACTTAACATTTTACATTATTTTAATTGATATTTAAATTTACTCAAGCACCATTAATCCTAATAAAAATATTTACAAATCATTATCAAATTTAAATGGGAAAATTACTTTATATTTTGATTTAAGGATAAAATTATACTCAAATAATCCAATTATCTTGGACATGTTCAAAGAAATTGACTAGAAAACAATCCTAGTTTGCTTGAATATTATGATCTTAACCAAAAAGTTATATTAGATAGGTCCCCTTAAAAAAGTTATATTAGATGTCCCGAAGGTAAAAAATCGATTAATCAATCAATTAAGTTTTCAGAAAATAATCATCAATAAAACTAGTGAATAGTTATAACAGTTAATTGGAATGGGTGCTGGAAGGTGAATGAATATGTAGGTCAAGAGATTATTTCCCGGCACCAGATAATGCACACTTTGGTTGAAGAGAAGTTGAATTCTTTGCAAGTTGCCAGACCGACACCATGTATAGATAATAAATGTTCTGACAAATCATAAATGCATTTTTAGCATATTGTGCGCATTATTTATTGACTATCAAAGGAACTCAATCTGCAATACTAATTACTTTAAGTAAAAAGACATTGTAAATTATTAATGTATTCAACTACAATATTCATCAACTTCATGTAGACCTATGTACAAATAAACCGGTGAAGATTAAACAAAATTAATGACCAAACAACGCATTTCCTCACAAAGCACTACATTCGAAAGATGCTGCACAAAAGCCCGTTACCATGAGGGTAATCTAGGGATCCATTCCAAGGGGCTTGCTGGTCTGGCCCTCAATAAAATTCACTGGCCATTCTTTTGACGAACTGATTCCTAAATATATCATCTGCTGCTGATCCACGTAGGTCAACATCAAATCTCTAGAACCCTCATTTCAACACGTTTGTCACATTCAATGCTATGAAGTATACATGCGCCCAATGAATAATCTGTTTGAAGTTAATACTCCTGAAGCAAACATTCATGAAATTATTATCTATTCAATTATGAGTAAAGAAATACCAATCTCTAATTTATATTTTCTTCATGTGTCTCCGCATTCCTAGTCTTGTTAAGTCATGTACTAATATTCACTCCTTTCCACGTCTTCAATAACAATCCAAGAAAGACGTTAAGATTTAAGATATCACCTGGTTTTTAACTGACGAATTATCACATGATAGTCACAAGAAGGGCACCTTCAAGAAGTCTTCACGTGATTGATGTTTTTTCTTTAACATAGAGCTCATACAAAGAATGATATTTTGCTGGGATGTAATCTTTGAACCTGTTAATCAAGATGACGAAGGTCAAGAGATGATTCAACATCGCAAATTTCAATATGATCAAAAGTCTGAAGTATATTTTCCTTGAAGTAAAAGGCATCATGCAAGGAAATGAGTCTAAGTGACAATCTCGAGAGCAGGAATCAGTCATTTTCTTTCACATACCTCGTTTTACACTTTGCATTGAGAATATCGAATGTTGGCTCATGCATTACAATTACACTTGACAATAACGCTACATGAATTGCAACCAATTTTAAGGATATATGTTACATCAAGAACTTCCAATAACATAGTGATTGGGGATGAATGGTATAACAAGGACAACAGTTCAAATCCATAAAGGTTGCTTAAAATATTATAATTTCATTGGATACCTTTTAAGTAGAGGTAGCCTATCAGGTCCAGCGAACAATCTAGAAATACACTGTAAAACTTCGCTAATTTTCATTGCTTTGGTCTGGAGTGCCCTCATACAACCCACGAAGTCAATATATTCCGCAGCACTGAGCTTATCTCGAACCTGGAGGGCACAATACATACAAAATATCCTTACTCTCACCATCAAATTGCAACATAATGTTACCTCATACCATAATCCAAGCCCAAGTATAAACCTCGAGGGTTGATAACAATAATTATGAAAATTCTGTTAAAATTTAATGCAAACTGACCCAATAATACTTGTACAACAGCAAATAAATTAGAAATAGAAATTGAGTTTAACCTGTGAAAGAATTATGAGAACTTGTGTCAAAATTATGATCAAAATCTGATTGTCCTTATAGCTCATGTTTATAATTACAGTTCATTGGATTTTCTTGCATATTGGCTTTAATAATAAAAAGAATTAGTTCCACTTCCACTTATTGCATTCCCTGCATCTGAGGCTACATGCAATTTATGTATGTATCACAAAGAACAACTCTACCTGAGCAAGGAATGCTGATGCTTGGTTTTCATCACCAACGGAAGGCACAGAATCAGCAGGAAGATTGCCTTTTTGTCTAGTCAATTGAACACTATTGGAGACCACACCATCTCTATCTCTTAGATCTACAACCCCTGAGCGTTTTGACTAGCCATATCATAAATATACTCATTTACCATAATTAACATAATTACAAACTGAAATGAGAGCTTTATGATTCAGAAAATTTGTACCAGATGATGAATGCTCATTAGAATTTCCAAAACATTGCTTTAAGTCATACTCTCCTGCCATAAATTTACGCTTCTTGGAGGAACAAGGTGCTATCGGTGTATCCCTTGATTTTTCACCAAGTTGACAACTATCAGCCAACTCAACCCTCTCACATTCTGGTGACAGGAGAGCCTTCCTTCCAAGCAAAAACTTGCCGGAAATATCACTTGAACTTTTCCGGTGTACACTCTTGCAATTGTCAAAAGAAAGAGATGAGCGATTGGCAGGCACGATTTCTCCAAGGAATGATGAACAATCTTCTTTAGTATCAAGCAAAGATGAAGCTTTCAAAGAGAAATTTTGAGCCATTGGCGTGGTCTGCAAGAAAAACAATTATCAAACTGAAGGACCAAACAATAGCATTATATGATTAAAAAGTGAGCATCATACAATGAGTGATCAAAGGGGTTACCAGAGGTGACAAAAGTTTTTCCATGTTCTGCTCTGATGATGGTATTTCTCCTACATTTCCTGTATTAGCAATGGTCTAGTTAAATCATATCAGTAGAAAAAGGATTTAAATAAATATATAAAAGGGAGGTTACAGTTCAAAGAAATTAAATTTGCATTCATTGAAGACTGCAAAATAAAATGTGTTCAAATAACACAAAGGAATGAGAAACATTGAGTAAAGGAAACAACTTCATGGAGTGAGTTACCAAACAATATCAGTATTACTCAGAGTTAGCTGATTTTGCATAAGGCAATGCCCGTTTAATCATGTAACTCCATTTACGTATCTTCTTATGATCCAATACACAAAATCACATTGTAAGCAATTCGTATTTTCCTCATCCTACACAGGAGGTTGGTTACCTTCACACTGGATTTAATTAAAAAAATGCTCCTCCATCTTTGTAAAATACCAAAAATCTGAATTAGTACAAATTGAACTGCTAATTCATAAGAAGTACATAGAAACCATACCCGTCATGCTCTAAAGAAACAAATTTACAATATTTCAGTGCTAACAATAAAAATTGAGGCTACACACAATGACATGACACAACCAACATAATGTAGTAGTAGAAGATACTGACCCTCTTTTTTAGCTTCCAACAAAGGCACCTTAGTAGGACACTGAGTTCCCACGTCTCGAAAAAACCGAGTTAAAGTGAAAACGACTTCACCAAATCTTGAGAAACACTGCAAGAATGGAAACCAGTTAGTATAAAAATATTCAATCCAAAAGGGCAATTTCAGTGAAGAGTAGCACCTTTATGTGAGGCTGTATCCAACGTGAGACTTGGGACAGACGTTGTTGATGTGAAAACCTGTAACGACTCCAATATTAAGAATAACCCTCAGCAAAAAAGGGTAAAAACAACAAAGGCCAAATTAATAAATACTTAGGTTGTAATATAACACACCTCTGATATTTAACAAATAAAAGAATAATTATAACTAGGACCATGGCATTTCATTAGTTGGCTTCTGAATTACTAGTATATATTGTTGAGATATACAGTGAAGATACAAAAAATAATCTCTCATTTATATGTTACGGCAGAGGAGCATATATATATAATTAATTAATTAATTTTGGCCCTTAAGCCAAAGCTTTAGATCACATGTTTAAGTATCATAATATTGGATATTTATATGAGATAATTTTGACCAAATGAAAAGTAGTTTGTATCGTATTATCATGACACTAGCCAATTTACATGTATACTTCATTCAGTCTATAGCTTGAGAGAAACAGAAAAAAAACATCAACAGAAATTTGTTAGGACCAAAACAAATGACCGAAGCGCAAATTATCCATGTGATAAAAAACTTAGTCATATTTTTCATTGAAGAAGTAATACACAAAAGAGAGAATAAGAATTAGTAATAAAATAATGTACTTTGAGGAAATTTAGACCAAATAAACTCAATGTAAAAACCTTTCGTCACAGAAAATAATTGCTCCATAGTCATAGCGATGACGAATTACACGCCCCACAGCTTGATTCACCGCTCGGGAGGCTTGTTGGTTATACCATTCATTGCCGGTTAAGACCTACTTAAGTACCAGACAAATAATTAATACTTGTATACATATTGCATTAATGTGTACAAAATTTGTGCAAGTAATCCAACATAACCTTGACCAGTTCTCCCTGTGTCCGAGATTGTTGATCTAAGTATTCCCGTTTTAGTCGAACCTGTTAGTGATTAAAAGTGAATTTTCATAACATATTTACATGCATAATTAATAGACAATATCAAGAGAGCTATTTCGAGTCAGGATTGTTAATGAATGAGATAACATACAAATCTTCAAGGTAAGAATGGGAAAGATAATCAAACCTTAGGATCAGTACTTGTCGCAAATGGCAAACCAGTAATTACCACTGCTCTTCCAGCATGATCAGCAAAATCTAATCCTTCACTTACCTGTTAAAATAACCAATGACACAAATGCATCTAAGTAAGACATTATGGATATGTAGTACGATTTCTAGGATAATGCTTGGCCTTTATGAACCCTTCTCCCTTAATTATAAATGTCACTGAATACTTTAATATCATATAAATGGTCTTCTAGTCCAAAATCTTCAAATATATTGGCATATCCCCTTAAAGTATTCGTATACCATAATAAAAGAATGCCTGTGAGAACACATCAGAAGGTTGTTAATCAACATTCATGATTAAGTCATACCTTCCCACGACAAACGGCAAAAAATACTGCTCCAGAGGTTGAGGTGTCATTCAACTTAGTCATGTAGTCCTGCACATAGAAGCATAAGGGTGAGGTCAAGCACATCTTAGGATATGATGCATCCAAATGTTTATTATGGAAGAATGTGTTTTCACCATGTTACATAAAAGTGTTACCTTAATTGACAAGGGAAACGACGAGGATTCCCTAGGTTCTATAACAGGTTTCTTGTGTTTGCAAATTCTGTCCCATATCGACATTGAATTTTCATTACTCTGAAAATGACAAATCTCATTACCATGTACCATAGCTTGACCAAACAAATTTATCTTTTAATTAGGTTTGTATGAATCTTACCACACTTTTCCAGCAACCGATGATTTGGTCCAAAAGGTAATACGATGGGAAGAATACAAGAAGTCCGTCAGGAACAATTCGGGCCAAATTTACTGGAATACAATAGAAAAAAAAAATTATGGACGATTAATGACAATACCAATCGGGTCTTTTTCATCAAATTCTGATAATGATGCAAGCTACTTATTCCAAATTTTGTAAACTCTAGGGTCTCAGTGTGAAATATAGAATTTTCTTCACTTTTTACGAAATTATACCCACACAAGTGAAGCCATGAATTCAAATTATGTAGTATTAACTTCTTGAAATCTTCATTGAATTTACAATCTTAGGCCTCATTATGATACCATTATGCCTTCCATGCCAATCTAAGCAAACCAATGCTCACTGCCTCAAACACCCACATCCTACATCTATGTCCAAGTAAATGACTAGAAAAGGGCATAACAACTTAAACTCTACTTAACCAATACTCCTATTTAGGACTGGTTACACAGGTCCATCTCTAAAACAGTGTGAATTATACCACATACATTTATAGGAAGGATTCACATGCTGCAAAGCATCAAACTTTTTGTTTGTATGTGAAACCTAAATATGTTTGACTCAAAAAAATGTTGATTTTAAAGCACTCCAAAATCTGAAATAGGTTAGAGTATAAAAGCAGAAAGCGGTAACAAAAATGCATGTTCCATTCACTAATGAGGCTTTCACTACCAAAAACAGTGCAACTCCATTTTTTAAACTAGATATGCAGTTATAAAAATGGTGAGACAAATATTACATAAACTTCACTTCGCCAAATTCAGTACAGCATAAACAGGTCAAATACCAATTGCATTTCCAAGGTCCTGCTTGTACTCTAGTGAATCGCGAGTGCGGTAAGAGGAGTTAAAAGTATGTCCTGAAGGACCAACTGGAACAACTCCCGCCCATATCTGATTTGGGGTTATTACATGTGGATTTTCTAGCCGGATGGGGAAGTCTCTGAGATTACCAGAATCAACACTTTTTGTTAATGACAACCAAGATATCATTGATGAAAACACAATTAGCAACAAAGAAACTTACAACTTCAGTTCCTCAGCAAAAGATTCCATAGGGGATAGTGTGCCCGAAGTCAGTATAATAGATCTAACCCCATATTTACGAAAGTCTTCCATGGCTATTCCTGGATTAAAGCACCACCAGCTGAGTGTCCTTGACACCTTGCCTGAAGCATCAAAAAAACAAGACATATTAGTATAGTTGTGAATGTAACGTACAGGCACATATAAAGTTACAAAACACTGTACAGATATAATGGAAACAAGTTAGATTATCTATATAATGAAAGGAACAGCTTCATTTACAAAAAGATTGAAGTTCAACAAGAAACATTTCCTCCTCTAGGTGTATATCACTTGTACCATGTAACCAAACACTGAAATTTATAAAATAAGCCTCACTTCATTATATACCTTTACTGTCATTGGCAGCCCAAGCCTCAACCTCCCGCACATGAACCTTTTATGTAAAGGGAAGCTCAAAGTAAGATATAATCATAGAAATGCAAAAATACACAAAAAAGAGTTATTATAAAATGACAACACAAAAAAAATTATCCTGTGAAGTGTAACTTGGATACAAACAATAAAGTCCAATACTTACACGATAATATTTAGCATGTGCAGTTCTTCCATCCCTGAACACAATATCAAGAATTTCACCTATTCTATCTAACCTGCAGACCGTGCCAGTTGATTTCTCCTGATTATGTTCCTGGAGAAGTGTTGAAGCTACACCAATTATATTGATTAGCTTAGAAGCAGTTTTGTGTGTGATGTTAAGATCAGCCAGCAGTTCATAGATATAAGGCCCAGGCTTGCTGTACCCCAACTCCTTAGATTCAATAGGCACCTCGGAAATACACTTTTCAAGTTTTAGAAGAAGTGCTACAAGAAAGAAAATATTAATCTATACGTGAGATGCCAAAATATATATGGCTTACTGTTTTCAGAGTACCCAGACCACAATCTAAAAAGAAAAAAAAAATAAGAAATGCATGTATGTGCAATTGGTTGTTGCACCCAAAAATCTAGTAAACACAAACATGGTTTATATTGAATATCATTTTCTCAATAATGCTGTTAAAATGAGTAAAAGCATGCATCATGATATTGTCAGAGAAATTGGAATTAGGACTGGCATTTTGTAAGATTAAACTAACCTCTAAGGATAGCAAAATCATCTGGATTTTGTGACTTATCATTTGATTTATCTCTTCTTTCTATAGAAAGGTCAATACAACTTTCTGCCTCTTTAATACAAGCAGTTAAAAGCCAAGAAGGCAAGTCAAAGGAGGCTGCATCAGCACATATGTTTTCCTGCAAATAAATAACAAGCAAATTATATAGCTTGAATATATTTCAATGTAACATTAGCATGAATAAAAATTCAATAATACATAATAGAAGAGCACTGAAAAGGACAAGATTGACATAGCAAAGACAGGTTACACTTAATGGAACTAAGGTCTATGCATAGATCTTAATTTCAGACAAATTTGCAATGTCTTCTTACCAAATTGTGAGCTTCATCAAATATGAGTATACTATTGCTCCAAGAAAGTTGCAGAGAACTTCTATATCCACGATCTATAAGATAATTATATGGAGCAAATACTATATCAACAAACTTGTGGAGCTCCTTTGATAAATAATAAGGACACCTGAAATAAGCAGACACAAATTAAGGCAGAATTCTTCACTCCGAGAGAGAAGAGAAGGAAAAGGAGGCAAAAAAATTGCCCATTATGATGATAAATTATGGTTACAGCCAGCATAGCTGAGAAAACATACGGCCCAAATTTTCTACCAATATTGACCAAATCCTCAATATCTACAGGTTCTTCTCCAAGATGGGAATTCTCCTTCAAGTATTCTGCAACAAAATATTAGCAACATTCTTAAGATAAGTCGTAATGATATGACTTGACAAATAATTCATAAATGATATGCAAATTTCAGTAACCTCCATAAACATTCTATCTTATTCTTACACACACATGACATCATTTGAGCTTCCGAATAACTAGTCCACCAGGGAGAAAATTTATATCGTGAGAATGATTTATTTAGTTCATAAAAGCGTGTGGCAGTATTAAAGTAGTGCCTAAATGATAATAAACTAAAAGTAACCTTTGTCTTTCACGTCCACCCTAGATTTCAATAAGGTTCATGTATGATATCATTAAAATGCAATTAGTCCCCACATGTATGGACTAAGTTGCATTTTAATGATAACTTAAACCAAGTAAATTTCATTTCAATAGTAGTATTACAAAGACCTATCTAAAATGAAAGATGAATATGAAATTTAAAATCTACTTTCAAGGACTAACTTGAACCCAACATACAATTTAAGGGACCAAATAAATCAATATTCCCTTTTGGATCAGTAAGTTACTAGATGTTTGTATGAAATAATTAGAGACAAGTAGCCTTTTCAGAATTTGAACTTAGAATCTAACTTAATCCCCACAAAACCAACTTATATGTTAAGGATTACCCAAGCTATATAATCACTGCTTAAACCTTATTTCTAGCGAATGTGAGACTATCACTCCTTCGCACCTATCACGACGAAGTATATGAGGCAACAAATTGCCAAGGGCGTCCATACTTAAGACAGGTTAACATAGCATATCCAAGTGACAACCGAAAAAATAAAATATTAATAACAATAATAATAAATAAACAAATAATAATAATATAAAATCTGGTATGTTGTAAGTTTATGCTTGTTCGTCATTTGAATTGTGGTAATCCATGGTACTAAGAGTGATCATGAAACATGTATGAGAACATTCATTCAGTCAAATATTTTACATGTTACGTTTTAAATATGGGTTAATGATAGTATAATGAAAAATAAGGTGCACACGTAATATATAAGCACCCATATTGTATGCATAGGAATGTTCTTTTACAAAATTACCGGCAACTTTATGAAAATGGCTACAGTTGCGCTTCCCACGCCTTCGACAGAGGAATCGGCAAGCATTTGTTTGCGTTTTTCCCCGAAGTAATTTCACTTCATCATGAATGCAAAGTTGCTCCCGAGATCCCAGTACTCCCATCTTAGGCCTGCATGCTGATAAATATCAGGTAAGCTTAGGCCCAATATACTAATCATCATAAAAACTGCATACTTTAAGTTTTATTTGGTTCAGCATAAGTAGTACACACAAAATACAACCATGATAGTCCACAGAATCCGCTTTTTCTCTCTGGACCAATATCACCAACTTGATATAGGAAATAAAAACTGAGGAAGTGCAAGTGAATGGCAAATTCACATGACATTGACACAATCAATTACCATCAACATTGACAAGTCAACAACCAGCAAGACCATACAACAACAAAAACAAATCTTCCTAAATATATAGAATGACCTGTAAGATGTTCTTTTCAATTCTTGAATTACTTGACGGATTTGGCTGTGAGTGCGTGAAGCATATACGATTGTAGAGAATGTTGAGGACTCAGATTGTGACAGTGACACCTCCTTTTCACCCTCTGATTTGTCACCAATCTGCACGCTCACACCAGTTGTGAAACTACCCAAACTCTTCCGCCACGCTAAGGTAGCACAGAGAAGACAGAGAGTTTTTCCAGTTCCTGTGGGACTCTCAAGTAATGCATTACGTTTCTGCCATGCCAAAACACACAGCACAATACATTCAGTATCTAATAAAATCACAATCTTAATGATAAACAAATGATAGAAAACAGATGCCATAGGTGAATCGTAATAGCAAGACACTGAGCACTTGAAAACAAAACCAAGGTAAAAACAACAGCAGATAATGACTTCAGATCTAAAAGGCACAAAAACTTCTATATAGTAGCAATGCAATGTCATAACACTGCCACATACATATCCATGTCAAATATTGCAAAGACAATTCAACCTTTTTTAACAGCATTTTTTACAATTTTTATACTTTCATTTCTTTAATCGTATATACCAATACTAATTAAAACACCGCGATAATTAGATAAATCTTTATTTTTTAAAACTTTTAGAAAACGAGGAATACAGAACTTTTTATACTGATTAGAACACCACGACATTATATTATAGCCATTTTTATGTTTGGCCAAAAATTATTTGTCAGAATCAGATCATATTTAAATTTGTTGTATTGTATCATATCTATTCCCCGTATGCTGTGCTACGTATCCTCAACAAGAAGCTATAATATACCACAGCATTTGACTCGATAGTATCAAGTAATAGAATTAACATTGCGGCATCACTTTCAATTTATTCAAAAAGAAGCTTATAAATACAACGTCAAGAACACAACCACTCTCGCCAATTGGCAATTGAAATTTGCAACAACTTCAATTCAAATTCCCTTATTTGAAAAGATATTACAAATCACTGAAGTATATTCTAAATTGTTACCAAAGAGGTTGGGAGTACTGAAGGGGCAACTATTCTACCACATGGTGAATCAATATTTGAATCCCCACTGATAAAAAAAACCCATACTTATTACCCAACTGCGACTCGAACAAAATCACCTCCAACGAATAATACATATGAGAAATTACATTAAAAAAAAAGTATTCTAAATCGTTACCTCCTGAAGTGACTGAATGACTTTGTCCATGTAAACGAGCTGGGAATCATAGGCTTCGTACGGAAAATCTACGTCGATTCCCCTTATCTTGTAGGTCGGCATTTCTTCGGTTCCACTCGATTCCAGCAAGAAAATCACAAAACACTTTCTCACAAGGTTTCTTTTGTTTGAACTTTTGATACGCTAATGAACCCTAACGTGAGAAGCCACTGGCTCCAGTCCAGTTATACAACAAGATAATTTTCCCGCCAACTCATTCGAGATCGGCCAAACGACGTCGTAGTGTAGCGCCTTACCCCTAAATAATAATAATAATAATAATAATAATTGGAATTAAGATTTAAAAATTTATTTCAGAATAATAATCAGAGTTAATGTCATTTAAATGTTTCTGAAACTTTGTCAATTTAATTATTAAATTGGGGAATATATGATTTAATCTGACTGATGATATTACAGAAATTAATAATGTAAGAAACTAAAACATAGAGTTACTATTTTTAAAAATATATTGTCATTATTACTTACAGATAGACTCAATTCATCATTTATCTTAAAAATGATACTATCATATTTGTTGTTGACGAGAGATATAAATCGAAGTAAGTCTAGCACAACTTCGTAACATTATAATTTAGGTAAACAGATGTCTCAATAAAATAAGATTTAACTCTATTTATATAATCATCCATTGTCTTTGAAGAGATTATTAAAAAGTTCACACAAAATTCTATTTTTTTATATCATATGGGGTAAATGGAAAATTAATAATTTTAATATATAATTAGTTAATTTTGTGTCTGTAAATATTAATTGGTGTTGTGTGTTTAGAATCAGTGTATGTATTGGAATATTAACCATTTCTTTATCCAGAACAAAAAAATATACATCAAATGCATTAATTCCATGATTAATGCAAACAAAATAAAGAAAAACTGTGAGTAATGATTAAATTTTACTTTTAAAAAAAGGTGGGCGTGTAAACTTATATGTTTTTAGAAAAAAATGCTTAAACAAATAATAATTAAGATATATCTATGTGCGTGAGGGAAAATTGTTGTTTTTTTATTTTAATGAAATTTTTTATAAAATTTTTAGAATAGAAAAAAAATTTATAAGTAAATCATATTAAATTAACACAATTTTATTAAAAAAATAATAAAATTCAATTATTATTACACCATTTTAAACATTAAATTGAAATTTTATCACATTAATACAATATCACATTAATACAATACCACATCAATACAATTTTAATATAATAACATTGGATTTAAATTGTGTGATGTGATATGATAATGATACCATTTCATTTTTAAATAAAATGGTATCATTATTACATTATTTTTTATATGAAAATTATATCAACTTAATATAATTTATTTATATTGAAAATTTAAAAAAATTATTTATTCTAAATATTTTATAAAAAATTACACCAGAATATAAAAAAAAGCTAAAATTGTTATTTATATAAAAGTAAGGTTATAGTTTAAGCTTTTAAAGAAACCTTGATTAATCAAGTGAGATCTACATTTAAATTGAAAAAAATATTTTTTTCAGATATTCTCAAAGTAAATATATATAGATGTGATTTATATCTTTAATGTATAATATATATATATATATATATATATATATATATATATATATATATAAAATATTTG
>Ga0099825_1000360_pt1 | contig 45615 bp, 31 predicted proteins | sample SiratroredBW_FD_76838 | JGI IMG/M metagenome (GOLD analysis project Ga0099825, IMG submission 76838) | Root nodule microbial communities of legume samples collected from California, USA - Siratro red BW | ecosystem: Host-associated > Plants > Roots > Nodule | place: USA: California | collected...
AAAAAACAAAAAAAAAAAAAAAAAAAAAAAAAAAAAATAAAAAAAAAAAAAAAAAAAAAAAAAAAAAAAAAAAAAAAAAAAAAATTGTACTCAATCGAAGTCTGACAAACTCATCAAATATCTTGTGCAGGAGCTGAAGTAGAAAACATACAATCTCTTAAGCAAATAGAAATGAATTTATTAACAGAAAAATCAAAATAAAGAAACTGCCATGTACGACTTTAACTTATCATCAATTGTTTTAGAATTAGCAACATGAACAAAACTGCTCCAATATATAGCAGCTCTATATTGCACCACAGATACCTGTTCGTGAAGATTCAGATACAACCAACAAATAAAACAAATAAATTCCGAAATCACACAATTCAAAATATTGTTAGAGAATTAGAATTAACAGTATATATATCATCTTATCAGCAACAACGCCAATTGAAAGAGTAACAAGCCTTTCCATCAAATCCATATCCACCAAACAAAAGCCTGTGGCAGACTCTATACTCATGCAGGACGCATGTCCAACTCAATGCCATGCTTAACAGAAATGAACTTGCATGAAGCAGCCCGAGGGAAGCGCATAAGTGTGTATATATCATTTCCTGTCAAGCTCATCATGTTAGTTCCCAAACAATTATAAAACAAATTCAAGCAAAACAGAAACTCATGAAATACCATACCATAACCACATTGATGTTTTCCTTCCCAAGTGCATTCAAACATTTTTTTTTCCAGGATACATGACAGAATCATTGACAATCCAAATCTCATCTCATAAACAACAACCTGAATTGATTGAATAATACAGTAAAGAGAGAAGCTATAACTCCTCCAACACCATGTCCAGTAACAATCAATGAATGGGAGCTAATAACCTGCATTAATGTTAACATTGTTACAAGGGCTCACATAGGAAGAACAACAAATTCGCAGGAAATTACAGAAACAAAGTGTGTTTGATTTCAACTTTCAAAAATCATTTTTAGTTTTCAAACAAAGTAAAGTTGACAGAACAGAAATTCATACTAAGTTCATGCCTCACTACATACAGCACCACTCCTAATGACTCACTCTTGAGCAACACAAAACACTATCTAATTTTCCTCTAAGCAAAAAAATAGAAGAAAAATAGAGGTTCTCCGTGACCTAGATTCGACATTGTCCACAACATTAGGCTCTCCTTGCTTGTCATGCGCTTCCGGTGAAGCTTCAAGCGCCCCGGAACTTTCTCCTTGTACTGTCAATGGCACTTCGAGGTATTGAATCCCGCACAGCTTCATATTTTTCCTTCACTCGCTGCTGGAAACACCATTGTCAACTGTCGGTGCGGCCACAACGGAGCTGGTGCGGCCGCAACGGAGGTGGTCCGGCAAAGGCTCCTCCGCTCCATCCGTCTTCAATCTTTTCGTCATTGATTCGATTTTTGGAGAGAATAGGGATTTTCTTTTCTAATTTTTACCTATGTGCTCGACAGAGAAACTGTGTTTTGTAGAGAGCGCAAAGGAAGAGTAAATGGGTTTTTCTGTTGTTGAGACCCTTGGAGAGAGTGTTTGTTGTTAACAAAAATACACAATAGTGAGTTTCAATTAGTCTTAACAATGGCATGATTTTTGTAACTAATTGCAATTACAAAGTCCTGTTTGGTCTCTTCATCTTCCTTAACGGTATAAACATGATTTACAGTAACATTTATATACAAAATGTTGCAATATTTTTTTTTTACATTATTTACAGTGACATTTATATGAAAAAATGTTACTATAATGCTTAAAATTCATATATTGTAACGTTTTAAATAAATGTAACTAGCAAAGTGTTACTAAAGATGATAAATGATGTAGTGATATATTTTTATTACACATTTAGTTAGGTATAAATAAGTTATAATATTTGAGTTGATACAATATACTACTAATACAACATATGATGATGAAGTACAGTATAATAATAATATTAGGTTGATACAATATAATATTTTTTTTAATTTTAATTAATTAAATCCAGTACTTTCACGGGTAAAATTGTCCGATGTAAACCTTACCGAAACAAAGGTTCATTTAGGTATTTTGGAATTCTTGGTGTAATATATGTTAATCCTTTTCCTTGATTTTACAGAATTTTATCAATTCCCTTGCTAACATCTCATTTTACCCTCATCACTCTAATGGAACAATCTTTTGATAGTTTTCCTATTTTGAGTTTCAAACTTATATCCTCTGTGGCCAAAATCCTCTACAGCCATAATGCTCCCAAATTTGGACATTGGTTGGTAATACAATACTAACTATTCAAGAGAAAAAATAAGATCAATGTTCAACATTTCTGCTGCAAACATTATCTTTGTCAATCACATCAGTATTCTATAATTTGTTGTTATTCTATTTGTTGTTATTCTATCTTAGCTTAAGTGAGCTAGTTATAGTAATACTTTTGGAAAAAAAAATGTAAAATGAAAATCTTAGTTGTGGTAAGAGGATCAAAAGTATGGGAAGAAAAGAAAAAGAATAATAAGATGGGGTGTGAAATTAAAACACATGTTTCCTTCATTTACAGTTTCACACCTGATTCTCACCATGCAACACCAGGAATGAAGCAAACAATATCCCATAGAATTCCTACTCAAACCAAAAAGGAATTATTCTCAACCCAAAGCTAAATGAAACTTTGGAAACTGAATCACAATTCTTTTATTTATTCAATCCATTTCCACAACTTTTTCTATCAATAGAAAATTCTCATCTCGATCAAAAGGAAATCACAACTGCAATGGAAACCAATGCTGCTGAAGCTGCTACCAATCGCTCCTATGAGGATTTTGAACCTTATTGCAAATGGCTTACACTGGAAGGACAAGTGATTCTTGAAATTAATTTGAAGGGTACCTATTAAATTTCCTTTTAGTTTTTACTTGTATGTTCTCATTTGGATGATTATAATGTTTATTAGAAAAACCAATAATTGAAATTATAATTAGTTTCAGATCCCACATTGAATCTGCATTAGACTATATCATGATTTTTAACTTTTGATCTCTTTATTTGTTTTAATTAACTGTCATAAGTACATTTTTTAAGTTGAATCAGAAAAAAACTTAAATTATCCCTTTTTTAATATTTGACAATTATAATTATGAATCAATATATAATTTTTCCTAAACTTCCCACCTATAATCAATAAAAATGGAAAAAAAGTAATAATAATATAAATTTTATTCCAATACTTTATTATGCTGATTTTTTATACCAAGAGGGTCTAATAAAAATCAAATAAACCCTATTATATCATTTTATTTATATATATATATATATATATATATATATATATATATACAAACCCTATTATATAAATTCAATTGGTCTGAATGAAAAAAATAAATAGTGATCTTTTATGGTTTTACATTTTTACAGGTTTCAAGAAGGAGCAACTTAAGGTTGAAACAGACAACTGGGGAACACTAAAAATTTATGGAGAAAGGCCTGTGAATGCAACCAATAACAAATGGAGCCGTTTCCACAAAGAAATTAAGATCTCAATAGGGTGTGATACGAATTCAATTCGTGCCAAGTTTTCTCATGGCCTTCTCTTTCTTGCCATGCCTAAAGAAGCAGTAAGGGAGCATTTCATTTGTGGGGTTGAAACAAGAAACAGAACAAAAGCTATTAAAGTGGCAATTGGAGTAGTGTTTGTGGTGTCAATTGGGACTTACATAGCTCGAAGAGTAACTAATGATGAAAATATTCAGTTAATTAGCTAGAACATCAAAATTGAAATGTGGAGTGTTAAAAAAAATCAGGATATGTATTCTGTGCTGATAATGCATTGGATTGTTTGCTTTCAGAATGGTTTTCTGTGGCAATGAGAAAAAGTGAGTAAGGTGTTTATATTTTTATGTTTTCTTGTAACATACATTTGAAGAATACTAATAAAGTGTGCTTTGGATCATCCAATATAGTATGCCACATGAAAAATCACATTAACTCTTGTCAACATATAACTGATTGCTCCAACATAATTGTATCGTGTCAACTAAACAAAATAAAAGAATATGTGAGGAATAGGGTTTCTTTTTTGCAAAGTGTCTCTTCAATAAAAAGATTGAGACCTCATTAAAAATTTGAGATTAAAAAGATATTTTTATCAAATTCACTAAATATTGAAACTTCTATAAAACTTGGAAAAATATTGATACTTCTAGAAAACTTTCCGAATGAGAATAAAAATAAATTTAAATACTTAAAGAGAGTCCCATAACTTATCAAAATTTTATATACCAATCTAATGTTCTTTTCGAGAATATTTTTACGCCCACCTTGGGTGGAGAAGAATTAGTTCAACAATTTCAAAGATATCAACAAGAGACATAACTCAAGACAAGATAAGCAAACTTGAAAGTGATTGATAAAAGACATGGGTTTCTTCCTAGACCTTCAAAAGCCGAGATCACATGGCAGCGGTTGGTGAGATGTTGGGTTGTGAATGTACAACTTCAGATGTTGTCTACAACGTTGTAATGATAAATAGCATGGTTGTTCCCACCGCTTCCATCCTAGTTGTTTCTCCCACAAGGAATCATTCCATCAGTCAGAATCAGCCAAAGATTGTGTGTCTGTCTTTTCACATTTGGAACATTCCACCCAGATGGTGGAATAACAACACCATTGCCAATCTTTTGTAAACCCATCTTTTGTAAACCCATCACACAAACAGGATTTCCACTCTTCTCATAATTTCAACCAACAAATTCTTCCAAAAGCAAGAAAAGAGCATAAGTTGACGAACAAATCACCTTCCGATCTCGGTGTGTCGAACAAAACGTGGCATCCGTGCTTGTAGATGTGATTGGTCGGTTCAGGGATTTGAACCCACGACATATAACCATTACCCAAATATCCGTTGGACATAAACCTGTTCAGCACCATTTTCTCCTCCCTCTTCAAGGACTATTACCGAGTACTTATGAGACGCAACAAATGGTTCTACTCCTAAACTTGTTACACTTGAGACACTTATAAATTCTCAAAACACCACAAAGGTTATTCTCATTGTACCATGGAAAACACTCTTTTATATAGAGTTATGGGAGTTTCAAATAGAATCTGAAGAGTCGAAAAGATTAACAAAAATTAACTATAATTAAAATAAATTAATCTCCTAAAAATTAAGAAATTACACTTGATAGTTATGTAAGTTCATGGAATGTAATTATTGATAATCTTTATACATAAAAACATATAAGTGAAACTTTAAAGAAATATAATGGTCAAAGAATTTCTCTCAAATTACTTCTCTCCCATTTTACACTTTTCTCAAGTTCTCTCAAATTACTTCTCTCCGATTTTACACTTTTCTCAAGTTTGAAGGGCTTCACTGATTTTATTCTTTTCATTTCTTCTTTCAAAACTTTAATTCTTTTTCTTGTTTTTATTTCTTCGAAATGCTTCTTTTTTTTCTTTTCTTGTTTTCTATGCTCCTTGTTTTTATTTCTTAATGCTCCTTTTTCTCTTATTCCTCGTATGCCTCATCTTTACACATATTACTATGAGCACTTTGTATAGCTTCATATCTTTATTCCTTTCTCATTAATGAATAAAGTTAATGAGTTTATCATTTTAGTGTATGTTGTTCCAAGATTCTGTTATGGAAATGCAACTAATTTGAGTTATTAAGTTACTTTTATTTTATTTAACTTCAAATGTGGATCCAAATAGTTTTGCCTTTCAGCTGTGTGGTTTTGCTTGTCTTGGATATGAAAATCTTTTAAGATACAAACAAGAGAGTTTTACGTTTTAGTTTATCTATTCTGCACAATATGTCAAATTCGCTTGTCTTTCTAAAGATGAGTTTTCTTACTTTCTTTCTCTAAGCTAAGTGTTTGTTACATATATTCCATCTCAAGCTATATTATTTTTGGTGGTGTAATGTTTTTTTTTTAATATAGGTATTCTGTTGTAGGAAATGTAGTCCACGGAGAATTAGTTGTGATCGAAGAAACTTCGAAATAAACTAGTAAATCTACCTAACCTATCTCTATGCTAAAAATATTAATTTCCTTATAATAGTTCTGTTCAGAACACCAAAGGTTCCTAATAAACATTCTCATTAATGTGATAATCCTACTCCAACCAAATGCTCCAAATGACTGCATAAACAGCACGTGGCACAAAATCTTGACCATCCAATTTTGCTAATTTTTATAGCAGAGCATAAAAAGGTGTTCAAAATTTGAGGACATATCCAGCGCTTGCCAAGAATTCATAGAATATTATTATGATTAAATAAAAAGACTGTTTAATGTTTTTGAGCTAGTTGCATGTTTACTGTCACTTAAAAAGTTTTGAATTTACAACCATTTATTAGTCTTAGTCATGTTAAGTGCAAATGTCGAATACATAATTACAGACAATTGAAGCTATTGTAACTGGCCTATGTATACTTAAGTTTTGAAAATTGTAATCTTTAAATATTTGTTCGGTTCTGGAGTTACTTTTAAAATAAACCTTTATTTCATGATTGTTTTATCCAAAATAAAAATTTCACTCCATGTGGTCAACGGTGCCTGCACCATAAATTATTGTGATAATTTTTGTGGTATAAGTAACGACCCTAATTGAAAACTAGTGATACTTGCAACGTTACGTGTAAGTAGTATAAGTGGCGAATTTGCAAAGAAAAAAGTGCATCGGAAAGTGAACGGAGAAGTTTCGTATCTGAAAACCCATATGATCTATAACCCAATTTCGGCCAAGAAGAGCCCACATGCCCTATGGGCCCTATGTCGCATGTTGAATGAACTACACTGCATTCTCTCATCTGCTTCCTACACCTCATCATATTTTTAAAATATCAAAATTAATCTTAAGAATATGAAAATAGCTTTCGAAATTAATATTCTGGAATGAATACTAGGATGTAGAAATAACTTTCGGATTTAATTTTCCAAAATAAATTTTGAGGATGCACAAAGTAGTTCTAAAAAATATTTTCCTAAATTTAAAAATGATTTTTAGAAAACATTTTTCGAAGAAATGCGAAATTGACATCTGAAAAACCTTCTACGAAAATATATTTTAGAAAAACAATTGTTCCTCTACCTCCATATTCTCACCTGCACCTCCGTCCGACGGTGACATTTTTGAAGGTTTAGTGAGTCATTAAATGATAAGGAAAACTTTTTGACCTGGGAAAAGTGTTAATTGATGGTAAGAAACACGGCGAGATAAGATTTTTTATTTTCATAAATTTTGATCGTTTTGGTAAGTCGGTAAGTCACCCAAATTGCAAATCGAATGCAAAATAGAAAAGTGAAATCAGGTTTACACGTTACTCACTCTAGATAATAAATGTTTTAGTTATATGTAAATTGAATGGCAAGTGGAAGAACACAGTCCAATTTACAAATTTGTAAAATTGGACAATATCCACCCACTCGTTGTCTAATTTGCATGTAACCAAAACATTTGTTAACCGAACGGGTGGTATCCGGTTTTGATGGTACTTGATTCCCAACCTTTGACAAATAGGGAGAAGGGAGAAGGGAGAACGATAACCTCGTTATCCACATCCCTTTCACTTGACCTCAAAATAAGCGAGGGTGAAACCTTGGCCATATCAATTCCTGTTGTCCTCTTTTTGTAGCTACTCTGTGTCTCTGCAATGTTCATTTTAAACTTGGAAGCCTTGGAATGGACCCTACTAACCTGTTGTTGCAGGTAAACCTTCCCTGCTACAAGATCCTCTTCGGCCAATAAAGCAGAAACCCATCTTATTCTACGAGTTCGTCTAACGAAGTGATGACATGGTAATGATGACGGTGACAGTGTTGGGTGGTGGATATCCAAGAGGGTGAACGGATACAGTGAAATGAAAGGAGGATAAAGGGTGAAGGGATGAAGGGTAGTGTTGTCTTTTCCAATTTTACACTAAAGGTATATTAGTCTTTTTAAATGCAAGACGAGAAATGAGAAAAAATTCGTCAAAAACATTTTTTGAAAGCCTTATTTATATTTTGAAAAATGTTTTCTGAAATGTTTCTAGAAAAGATTTTTTGGAAATCAATTTTACATTTCGAAAAATCTAAAATGAACAAAAAAAAAGTTTTAAAAAAATAAGTTATGGAAATCATTTTCCAAAATATTTCTAAAAACAATTTCCGAAAAGTAAAATCAAAACCATTAAACGCCCCCTCTACACCTAAATCCATCACCACCCAAATTCCATAATAGCCAATAAACAACCACCCCAACATACCCCTAAATCATTATACACATTCAAAAACAATCACCCCTAACATTTTTAATATATATTAAACACTTATCTCTTTACTTCCAAAGAGTAAATCTGCAGTGTGAAATTTGCCTCCGTCATGCCACCAGACTAGAACCTCCTCTACAGCACCTCCCACAATCCACGGTGCCTCTCCAATAAACACCCTAAGCCCTTTGTCTTCATTAACAAGGATGTGAATGTCCATTCACATATTTGATGGAGTGCCAGGAAGCAAATGTGGGAGTGCAGTAAGTAATTGCCTAGTACTATCATCTATCCATACTTGTTGAAAGTCATACATCTTAATCTAGGATTTGATCGGAACATCTTTAAAAAAAAAAGAAAAGAGTTTGACATTTTTTATTTTGATTGTTGTATTTTCTTCTGTAACGTTCTTTTATGTCAATAATTTGGAAGATATAATTTATTGTTTTCAAATAAATTAAGTAATACTTTTTTTTACAGTTGAATGATGTATTATGTCATACATAGAATATGGATATTCATTAAAATTAAAATTGAAGTTGAATGTAAAATAGAATAATTTATAATAGAGCTTAATGATACGAGTTCACTTGAGTAATTAACACTGTTTATTTCTTTTATTGTGATAGAATAATATGTATAAATTTTGGGTTTTTCTCAACTTTCTTTTACCTGAAATATTTAGTTTTGTTGAAACTTTTGATGAATGGTTCCACATCTTTCGTGAAAATGACAAACAAGAAGTTGTTCAACAACTACACAAGATAAGCTTTAATCTTTTTCTATCTTTAAGTGACTATTGTGATAACATGATACATAACAATGATGTGAAGAATAATCAATTTTTTTTTGAAAAAATATTCAGCACTTTATTCAATGAAATTTATGTTTTTATATATAAGAAAAACATCAAAGGCCTACTTAATAGTCATTTTTAAAATAGTTTAAAACTGACTAAAAAAAATAGAAAACAACTATGTCACTATGAGCATAAATAACAACTAATATAAAAAAATAGGAATTAAATATTGATTGGGTCTTGTGCTAACAGTAGCTGAAATGTCATTTTTCTAACACTCCTCTTTAATATTTCGGGCACAAATATCAATCTTTTGCTTCAAATCTTCAAATCTTTCCTTAGGTAATGACTTGGTGAAATGTCAACAAGTTGATCTTCAGATGTATAATGATCAAACAACACTTCTTTTGATTGTTGAATTTGTCTAATAAAATGAAACTTTATCTTGATGTGCTTAGTGTGATAGTAGAACACTAGATTTTTTTGAAACTATTGAACTGTTATCAAATATAATCTCACACATAATCTTTGTAGCTTTTGTTTATTTACATCTCAAGTCTTCCAACATCTTCCTTGGTCAAATAACTTTAATCATAGCATAGGCAACTGTAATATACTCAGCCTCTACAGTTGATTGAGCTGTAGTTTCTTGTTTTCTTGAACACCAACTAAAAAACAAGTTTCTAAAAAGAATATATATCTAGAGGTGCTTTCTGAATCATCTACACAACCACCTCAATCACTATCAGTGTAGCCAATTAACTTCAAAGTATCTTTTACAAATTTTGGAAAGAAAATCCCAAGTATGTTGGTCCCTTTTATGTATCTCAACACTCTTTGAGCGGTTGTGAAATGACTTCCTCTAGGAGAATGCATGAATCTAAATAGTAAACTTACAACAAATAGAATGTTAGGGGCCTGCTTGTGTTGTGGTATAGAAGGTTGTTAATTAAGCTTCTGTACATGTTTCATCCACCTTTTCAAATGACTCATCATTGCCAAGCTTCAAACCATTCAAAGATTTTGTTTTTATAGGGTCACATACATCATTGTGAACAAACTGAAACTCTCTTCATACTTGATTCTTTGAAATGGTAGTTTTGTTTGCTTTCCTTGTTGACAGATCTCACAAAATTTTAGATTCATGAAAAATTTTAGGTAAATATTTCACCAAATCCTTTTCATTTATCTCTACAATGTTTCTCTGGTTGAAGTGGTTGTCACAAATTTATAACTATTTGTGAAGCACTTGAATAAACCTACTCATTTGCTTTCTCCCAATCAGCTGGGAAAATTCAGTTGTTCATTTTGACACAGAATAATTCTACACTATAGGAATAAAAAATGGTGCACTTGCAATCTTTGAACAATAACGAATAACCATTCTCAAGCATCTATCCAATACTTAATAAATTTTGGCTAATATCAAGAATATATAGAACATCAAGAACAACTTTGGTACGTGAAGTTGTTGATACAAAGAATAAACTTTTTTCTTTGACATCCAAGAATATATCATTTTCTACTTTTACCCTAGAGTTGTGTGTAACATCCATTCTTTTGAAAATGTCAACATCTTTGCACAAGTGGTGTGGACAACCACTATCAACTAGCCAAGTACCAGAGGAATCATTTGTTGAGAAGTAAGAGACCACAAAAGGTCACTCCTCCTATGCATCGGCAACTTTAGCCAATTGTGCTTGCTTGGAGGCTTTGCTTTTAGATTTGCAAACTTTGGATATATATCATAGTTGTTTTCAATCACCACACATAGCGTTAGGCCTCAACTAGTAATACTTCTCAATGTGTGTTGTCTTTTTACAATGTTTACTTCCAAGGCAGATATGACTTTGTCACCATCATTCTTAATCTTATTTTTCTGACTAGATTGTTGTTTTCCTATATCAAAATTTTGCCTTTTCACATAAAAAGCTCCTTCAGTGACATTTTCCTACCTCATAGATCTTCTTTATGCTTGTTCTTTGACAACACTCATCAGCTCTCCCAAGGAGATAATGTTTAAATCCTTGGATTGAGATTCTGGATTCAAACCTCCCAGGAAGAGTAATAAGAAATTTCTCCACAATCTTTTTATCTGGAAAATCACCACCAAGCAATCTATGTTATTAAAAAGTGAAGAGATCCGATCAGAATACTTATCAATTGTTTCATCCTCTTGCATATGTAGAAATTCAAATTCTCTTTTCAGAATCAAAACCTACATTTGACGTGTTTTATCACTTTCTTCATACTCTTCTTTTTGTACTTTTTGTACCATGTATCCTTTGCTATTTTACAGGCCATGATTATGTAGAACACACAATCTGCTACAAACTTTTGTATTGGTAATTTGGACTTGGGTTATTTTGTGTTTTCTTCATTGTGTGATTTGATCTAAGTTATGGTAGGATTGGTTGGTAATGGAATTATTGGTGTGTTTTCAACCATAGTTTTCCAGAAGTGATAAGCTTTCAAAAAAACTTGCATCTTTACTAACCAAATGTGATATTTTCGCCAATAAAGATGAAAGGGTGAGATTTAAAAGAACATTGATAGATATACATGAGTTTTATGGCTTAAAAAGGAAGATCGGTAAGATCAATTATGACTCTTGATACCATGTATAGAATAGAGTGATTAAAATTAATTTGAATAGAAGAAAAATCATTTTTTGGTTAAAAAAGACATATTCAACACTTTATTCAATAAAACTTCTATTTTTATGCACAAGAAAAATATAATAAACTTCTATTTAATAGTGACTTTCGAAGTGGTTTAAAATTGACTTGGAAAAAAAATAGAAAATAACTATGGAAAAAAATAGAAAATAACTATGTCACTATGAGAATAAATAACAACTAGAAAAAAAATATAAACTAAATATTGACTGAGTCTTGTGCTAAAAAAAGTAAATATGCTACGTTTCTAATATAATTGAGGTCCACTGTCCAGCTCTTCAATGGTTGAAGTCACATGTTTGGTGTTTCTAAATACTTTATCATTAATAAAGTTAATGTTGGTGCCTTCTATAATCAAATTCATCCATAGAATCATATTATATTTTCATTCTCATTTCTCTAAAAGTTCTTTTATTACTCATTGTTCAGCTAGCATTTGTCTTGCTTACCCTTGACCTAGGATAAACTGTGATAATATGCGTGTGGGTTTTTATGTCCTTGCAATGTAGGGATCTTATATCACTAGCAGTATGTGTTAACATTCAAGAATGAGTCAATTTATAGTTCAAACTTGCTTATTCAGCTTTTTTCCACCATATGTCTATGTAACAAGATTTTGGAAAGCTTCAGGACATGTGCTTGGCTACTTTGTGACAGTGCAATGGAAAACAATGAAGCACTAAATATTGTAGATTTGAAGTTCCAAGATATTATCAAGTCTCCCTCGAATGCTTCGTGCTGGAAGATGGAGAAATTGGTGAGAAAAATCAATGCTTCAATCCAGAATTAGTATCTCATTGGCTACAACTGTGTTATAATGTGGAAGAAGTCTAAAGGTACATGCAATTGTCTTGAAATGTTTTAGACATTCAAATACTTATGTTTGATAATAATTTGATTTGTAGTTATTTAAGATTGTTTGAGTTGGATCAAGCTCGTCGTGTGCTTGATGGAACGTCAAGAAAGAATACAGTTACATGGACTGCTATTATTGATGGATATTTAAAAAGTAATTTGGATGACCAGGCTTTTAAGTTATTGTGATATGAGTCTTGATTTCATTATTCTCGTTTGAAAAATTAAAATTATAAATGGATATATATTATCCTATATAAAAAAAACATTTTAAACTATAACAATATATATTCGAAACTATTTTACTTATATATACAATATTTTTTTATAATTTTATTAATTTTAATTGTTATATTTTTAAAACAAATATTTTACTTATATATTTCTTTTTTATGTTAAATTTCTTTTAATTATGATAATATTTTTCTAGATATGACTTAATCCTAAAATAATAAAGTGATTTTTAAGTATAATATTATTATTGTTTAGAGATCAATATAGTGACCATCTTTTAGTATTTATGTATTTGGTCATTAAATGAGTTTTTATATATTTGGTTGCTGAATTCATTTCAATGAAATTGGTTATTAAATTAGTTTTTATATTGATTTTTCTTTAATAATGACTAAATTAGCTTTTGAATTAGAATCTAAATTTGTATCTAACTTTAACTACCAAGATTTTAGTCATTTACTACTATTATATTCTAAATTAGTCTCTAATTAAGTTAGTAACTAATTTTAACATTTTAGAAATTAATAAATTGGTTTCTAAATCAATTTTTCTTGTAATGCCTATACACTCTCAATGACCTTACAAGTGAAAATAAATGACTAACAATTTCATCATTTGCATCACACATAACACTGTCTTGCTCCTTACTATAACCCTATACTAGTAGCTACCCCATTTTGTATTATTGTCCAAGCAAATAGATGTGTAGATGAGTAGCATATAGAATATTTTAAGAGAATTAAAAGAATACCCTATAACTAAAAGCCAACAATTAGAGACATGAGAAGGAACATATGCAAAAAAATTCCCTTCAACATGTTACTTTCAAGCACCTTATTACTTTCAAGCACATGTGTTTGTTATTACTTCCTCCACATATCACTTTCAAGTATGTGATGGTTGTAACTATTTTCACATGTCACTTTTAAGTGCATAGCCCAATTTTAACTACTCCGCATGTCTCTTTCAGTATATTGGACAATCCATACATGTAATACAAGATTAAAGAAATAACTTTGCATTAATCATAAAATTAGTAATACATTAAGTGTAATCATTATCTTAACATAATTATTAGGTTTGTACTCATACTAAATGTAAACATTACTTTTCTGTTCACACTTAATAAGATTAAGAATCATGTATCCCTTGGTCATTTCAGTAAGGTAGTGACTTCTCTATTAAGTATGAGCACATTGGATGCTCAAGTGAACATCTTGTTTATCTTAGAATAAATTTGATGGAATATCATCTAGAAGAACACATGTTGGACTATTAACTAGGGCTATGGATAAAAAAATAGAAGAGGCAGAAGGACTTCAGAAGACTCTTCTCTTATGGAGAGTAGAATACTAGAATTTACTTTTCTTTTTTTCTTAGTCTTGTAAAAATGTAAAAGTATTATAATAGGATTTCAGGCCTTGTATTTAGGCCATACATAAGTTAGGATAAATAGCCTAACCCTATAAGAGAGACTTTGGTGGCAAGCTAGGGTTTGGTGTGGCTTGTGCGCGAGTTAAGGTTATTAGCTAGGTTTAGTGTGTCTATCATAGTATTCCATTCAACAATGTCTCATTTGAGAGGACTTGTATCTTGGGTGGCAAGGTAGGGTTAGGATAAAATTTGCTCCATAAGTTAGGGTTAGAGCTAGGGTATAAAGCTTCTCGTATAAGCTTCTTACACGACCCAAGCCCCGTAAATAGGAGTGTCCAACCCTTGTAAGTTCAAATTTGAATTGAGTAATGAAATGTTGTCCAATTTGGAAAAGCTCTACCTTTCTCAAAGTTCACTCTAAAGTAGTCTCTTTTCTAAACCACTTCTAAATTCCTCATAGTGTGTTGGCCCAACTCACCTAGATTCTAAACACTTTTCATCTTCAAAATTGTGACATAACACTTAATTCTTCATGCTTCCACAACATTTCTCCATCTCCATGCAAAGAAATTCAAAACAAATTCAACATTAGAAGAAGAACAATGCATGGTGCATGGTTTGGCTCCATGATGTGGTTTCACGAGCCTTGGTTATAAGAAATAAGTTCATCTCCAAATTTTTTTGTGTTCTTTCGATTTCCATGTTGTTTAAATAATATTTTTCATGTCTTGATGAGTTTTCACTTATTATATGCTTGAATGTCTTGTTCTTTGGTTCAAATCACTTGTTCTTACTTGAACCATCTTGTGTTGTGCTAACTGAATTGTTCTCAGTAAAAATTTTAGTCTTCTTTCAATTTTAATTGGTTAAAACAATTTTTATTTGAATCATTTTGACTTTTATAATCATTAAATGTTATTTCATAAGTTATTTGTTTTCAAATTTGTCATAAACGCCATTAGTATGTGTTTGCATTGAATGTGTTTGTGAAAATATCCTTTTTTCTTTATGAAATGTACCACAAGTTTTTTTATTAATTATGTTCTTGTGTATTTTTTACTTTACATATTTGAGTTTTGTTACTTGTTATTAGATCATTAAAAATATCATACAATTATGTTTCTTTTTATTCAAATTTTTCAAACTCCTTATCTTTCTATTGTCTTAATGTTGTCACATATAATAAAAAAATTTAAATTACTCATTGACAAAATCAGTATGTAATAATAAAAAATTAGTATTATTTTAAGAATGACAAAATTATTTTAGTATTATTTTGAGATAATAAATAAGTTCTGAAATAAAACTAATTCAAATAAAAAAAAATAGAAAACAAGAGAGGAAGATAACACTTTAAACCTTTATCCACTATATTCATATTTGTAAATTTTTAAAAGGTTAAACAAAATGTAAAATGACTAAGTTCACCAAACCAAATTAAATAAAATATTTTATTAATATAATTTAAAATGTTTTTTGATTTAATAAAATAAAGTTGTCAATATTTTGAAATATACATAAAAAATATGACATCCCATTCATTTGTACAAACACATTTGATTTAACCTCGAAAAGATTATACGAAAAAGCCAACCCACATTTGTTTGATTGCTATCTTTGGCTTAAAATGGCAGGTGTGGCCACTCCTTGACCCCAAGTTGTCTACAAACATGTTCACCACAAATTGGAGAAGAAAAGGGAAACCCTTTTTGGATTTGAAAAGTGCACGAAAATGTCCTTATTGGACAAGTGGAAGAACAAGACCTCAAAGTGTGACTCATCCCACATTCATGGCATGGTCACCTTCATGACACGACAACCCATCTAGTCTAAGTTCAATGTCTCAAATGCTTGGAAGAAACACGAAAACGTAGACCAAAGCATACCCTAGAATTCACATGCAACTAATCAAGAAGGCTATGGAAACCTATTTTTGTTGAAAAATCAGTTTAAAAAATTATTTGATTGATAACTGTTGTGTCCTATATCATTGCTTCATGTATTATGTATGGTTTTAGAAACAAATTGGGGTAACAAAAAGAAAAATATTGTGTACTATCCTGCAATGTTCAAGGAGAGTCTCATATGAAAAGAGACAAATAAAATAAAAACAGGAAATGGAGACGGAAGCAAAATATTCAATTCAACCCATTAAATTCCATCAATAAGCAAGTTTGAATAATTTTAATTTTTTTTGTTTTCAGATAAATCTGTGTGTACTTTTAATTAATGTATTTCTACAATTTAATTATAGAGCAATTAATGTGATAAATTATTTAGAATCTAACCGTAATTATATATTTTTATTTGTGAAAACATTTATGTATTTAGTTAAGAACTACAATAGAATAGAAGGCTTTGAATATTGTAAGCATATGGCTCAATATTAAAATTTATATTTTTAAAAATATATTATTAAAAGATATTCTTGTTTTCTAACCATATTTTAAGAATTTTTATAGATAAAAGACTTATGTTAAGTATCACTATGAATCTACTATGAATCTTGACATCTCAATTAGACTAACACTTCAAAATTCAACAATCATTTGTCATCACATGAAAAAAATTATTAAAGAAAAATAAACAGAACAAAGAAAAAAATGTATGAGAGGCACATCAAACCCAAGCAAAAAGGAACAAACTCCACACAAACAAAACAAAGAGAGTTGAAACCTATTTTGAAAAATTTTAGCCTAATACAGGTTAAGTAGAATACCAAGAAAACTCAACTCTATTTTTCACACCAAAATTAGCAATACAACTATTACCCTCCCTAAAGGTATAAGTTACTCTAAAATTCATAGTAGCACAAATTTACACTTACGTCATCTACCTTTAAGAGTCTAAGGAATGATATGGGACAAACCAAAAACTTGACAAAGTAAAGAAGAATCACACTCCAACCAAAGCTTTTTATAACCCTTTAATTGAGTATATTCAAGCAAAAATGGAAATCATGACTTTAGCATCAAATGCATGTTGAATACCCAAGAACGAATAAAAACTACCCACATATTCCCCACAGTTATCCTGAAAATACCTCCACAAGCTACAAAACCAAGAGTGTCTCTTACAGCTCCATCAATGTTGACTTTAATCACACCAACTTTAGCAAAGCGTCAAAAAACTTGTATAAAAGTCAGGAACCTTCCAGTTTTAGTGTTAATGTCAAAATATTTCAAAATAGAAAAATTTCAAATTTGGTTATATGCTTTTTTGGAAGTATTACTAGAGATTTGAATACAATCCTTAATAACATGTAAATCAATATTCATGATAATAGATAATAACCTATTGAAATCTGGTAAAATTCATCACCCTCTAGATCATCCATAAGAAAAAGGTAATAGCAAAAAGTTTAACTAAACGAATAAGAGGACTACAAGAAGCTTTAATGAAAGTAATAAAGCTAGCAGAAGATAAGTTCCTAAGATGGGAAAAATATTACTAAGCCAATTCCATATAAAAGGAAACAACAAAACAATTAAAAAATAGATGATCAATATTCTCAACTTATAACTTGCATAGAGAGTACGTGGACCAAAGAGAAACACCTCTTTTTTTTAGCATCTAGATCAATAGGCAAACACCTATGCAGAAGTTTCCAAAAAACTAAAGTCTTAGTAGGGGAATAGAATTAGACTAAATGATTTTATCCTACTCACAAGTGAATGGGTATAGAAGAAATTTTTGGATGCCTTCTGATTAAGAATACCACTGTCCATAAGTTTTTCAATTTGGGTTATCCTAAAGATCAATGATAGTCAAATGGTGCAAAGTCTAAAATTGAGTATGCTATAGTAGATTCTGAGACAAATCCCAAGAAGAATCATTCCAACACTCAGTCACATTAGATATAAAAGTCACATTAGATATAAAAGTAATCCTTTCCTGGGGATTCATACCCACCAAAAGAGAAATATATTTGGAGGAATACCAAACATCATTCCAGAAATTTACTCTATCCCCTTGAGTAACAATCCAGAAAGTATTCTCTAAAATAATATCATAAAAATATTTGATCCCATGCCATATAGATTAATATTGATGAGCATGAACCTTAACTTATTTAAGTGAAGAAATTTATTACACATTAGACCAGACCAAGTTAAAGAACTATATATATGCAAAATCTCATGAAGTCGAAGAAGGTAAGCTTTATTCTCTATCTACAAATCAAGGCTTACAAATCCTCATTCTGCTTAGGAGCACAAACAACTTCCAACTCACAATAACATGGCTAATTTTAAGAACATCACTAGTCTAGATAAAATTCCTAACCCATTTACTCACCTCTTTTAACAGGTTTATAGGTCATTTATAAATATGAAAAATGTAGGACATAATACCAAAGATAATATAATTAACAAGTTGTGGACGTTCAATCATACTAAGGTACTTATCTTTCTAAGAAGCAAGTTTAGTCTTGACTCTATCAACTAGAGGTTGAAAAAATTGCCTCTTAAAAGCACCAAAAAATATAAGAACAATACCTCTATGACATCCAAAAATATTGCAAATATTATTATTAAAAGAAATAAACTCAACTCAGCAGTGAAAAAAACTTTTGGAAGACTTCATCCAGTAGCCCGTATAGAATCATATGAACTCCATAAGATTGATCAAAGATTTTCTAATAGTTAAAAAAAAAAAAAAAAAAAAAATATCAACAAAAAAAAAAAAAAAAAAAAATATAAACAAAAAAAAATTGATAAAAAATTTTTTAATAGTTAAAAAAAAAAAAAAAGCAAAGATATCATCAGCATATATGTAAAAAAAATCTTTACCCTTAGAACCAATTATAAAAAGAATCTTATGAGAAGAAAAATCTTTACCCTTAGAACCAATTATAAGAAGAATCTTATGAGAAGAAGTTAATTAAAAAATCTCTCTACTAAATACTTTTTCACTTAAACAAAAAAATACTCCTCTCATCGTTAAAATATTTATTACTCAAATTAATGTAACTAAGTAATCCTCTTTTCTGAGTTATTTTGTTTTGGTGATTACCTATTAATTGACATTAATTAATCAAAATTTTATTTAACAATCATATCGTTATCACAATGTTTTTTTATTTAATTTTTTAGAAATAATTATTGTTTATCAAGTGACTTCGAGGATACTTATCTTGTGAAATCAGCCAAACATGTTAGTGACACCAAAATGCAAAGAAATTTTTGGTCAAGACATACTTCAAATGGTATATGCGTGACTCCTGTGGTTACATTTAAAATTTTGTTTCCGGTAACAATAGTCCTTGAATAACATAAAGAAAGGAGGAACTCATTTATTCCATAGTTTAAATAAATGTGAATTCAATTTATAAAACAATCTAACTTAAAATTTAAATATGAGCATATAAAAATATAACATTTTTACTGATTATGTTGTTGTTCCTATATGCTAAAAATTTCCACATGGTTTAAAAATTTCAAATTAATGATAATTTAAGAACATCTTGCTTTTTTTTAACTTACTCAGACGTTTTTTTAAAGATAGATGTGATAGAATATCAAAGTTTTAAAAGAAAATTATACATCAAATATAGTGATCGATCTTAACTATATATTAACAGATTTAAAATTACAATATTCACATTATTTATGATGTAAAAAAAATCAACACTCTTACTTTTAGCTGATTCCTAAAATCACTATATACATAGGAAATAGTTGAGAAGATTAGCTATATATATTTTTATTTTCAACTTTTGTTTAGAGCTATATTGTTAAAAAAATTAATCTAACATTTGGCACCTATATGAGTAACTTATTAATAAATTTTGAAAACAAATATTTATATATATTCAACAACCAGTCCAAAAATATGTTATGGCCCTACTGGTTCTGCTCTGGATTATTATGGCGGGACCAAGAGTAATATCAGATCAAGAGTAATTTGTTATGTTTGGTAAAGCTATTGTTATGTGTATGAATATAAGATAGCTAGATTTGTTTCTCTAGCTTGTGGTTGGTCTCATAGCTGGTTGAATTTTTTTACTGTTGTTGGTTGTTCCTTAACTACTTTTTTATTTCTTAGTTTGTTTTACTTATGGGTATAACCAAGATCTGTTCTTATGGTACTTCTGGTATCTTTTAATATATTCTCTTTGGCTGATAAAAAAAAAAAAAAAAACAGTCCAAAAGCATTTCAACAGCTGCTAAAGAGATTTTGCACGCATAATACCAAGGAAAGACGTCAACCTTTATGCATATCATCATTTATGGACAAGGAAGAGATATGAAAACCTCTTTTTGTATTTCGTTGCCAATAAGTTTGACATTATAATGAATGTTTATATATGTGCTAGGTACCAATATGTCTTAAAAGAGTCCCAAACTTTTGTTAATGTATAATTGAATATTTATTATGAATGCAAGGCTTTGGTTTTAAGGGTTGTTGTTAGTTGATTGATTGTTCTTATTTTTACACGATCATTTGCCTGTTAGAAAGAATTTTATTGTATATGTTACGAATGTGGTGGTGCATTAATATTATAATGTAATAAACTGTGTGTAAGTGTTGTATGTAATTGTGTGTAAGTGTTGTATGTAATTACAGGTAGAAGTGTTCAAATCCAACTAACTCAACTTAAAAATAAAAAATAAAAAATTATGAAAAATTGAACTTCACTGAATTGTGTTTTTTAGGTTGTGTTGTTCGACTGATTTGACAGTTTAGAGGTCATAAATCAACCCAAACTGAATTGCAAAATACATTATATTTATTTAGTTGTTTAATATTCACTAGTATACTTAAGTGCACGAAAGAATATATAACGCACATAATTTCCTAACACTAAAGCATATACTTATGTTTTTGTATAGAAAATTTAGTCGCATATTATTGTAGTGGACCTTTTAAGTCTTTTGGATATTACATTGTGATAACATCATTCTTTTTCTCATGAAGCTTTAATGGTGTGGGAGATGAATAAGTCTAAATTGAGAAAAGAAATTGGTGTAGGAAGTGGATTAAGGAGGAAGATTTCTAAAAGAGGTGAGATCAACTCTTCTAAGAAAAGAGTTAGGAAATAGTTGAATTAGAATTTTATCTTAAGAAAGACTTCAAGAACAAGTAGAGTTTCAATGTGAAATGTATTTCATTACTCATTCTAAAATAATTTTTTAAAGAGTGGAAACTCTTATTTATAGACTAAGTGGACGTTCAAGGAAAAGGAAAAAGAACAGAAAAATTCAAATTTAAATTCTCCATGTGCTCCTAAAAAAATGTGACAAAAAGAGTGGATCAAGTGACACTTATCCACTCATACTTTTCACTTTAGAACGTGTGTTTAAAATGAGGAAAGAACCCAATTGAAACCCTAACTATACTACTCTAATCCTAATATATACAAGGCTCAAATACAAGTTCAAAACCCTACAATACTCAGTCCAAATGTCCTATACTACTTAGTCCAAATATAAGGTCCAAAAATAACTTATTCTACTTTGTATAATTTATTAGAGATTAAGGGTTGACTCGTGATGATAGAAGTTTGGGCATATTGATGTCAGTTGAGGCCCAATCTTTCGAAGTCCTTCGAACCATCACCCTAGTTGTTGTTTCTTGGATTAGAATTCTTTTATCATTTTTTTTAAACTTTATCATACCTTAGAGTTGACATCTTCAAAGATGATCATGGGTCCAATAAAGATAGGTAGAGGCCTAACCAGACCTAATATGCTTGTAGGCTCCTAGTCAGGGTTATAGGTCTTCAACATCTTTATTCTGTGCATATTCTGATTGGATGGATTTCCATCACATTACTTACTCTTCAACTATTTCACTAACTTTTAAAAGAAGTACAAGTAATTTTTTAGCCTACTGGTTATGTTTCCTTCCTTACATATCATCAAAAGTGTAAATTACCTAAGATGAGAATTTGGTAGATTATGATCTATAGTTGTGTCCTCTATCCAATTATCACACATATCTCATATACCATCAGTCACTCTACAACTAAAAAATAAATGAATGATTATCTCATCATTTTCACCGTATATGATACACAACTATTTCAATCCCCTTTTTACACCAATTATCCTTCGTGGTCAGTCTATTTTGTAACACTCTCCATGCTAGGATCTAAGTTGAAGGTACAACCTTAATTGTACAAGAGTTATGATACATTTATCTTTCTTACCCACTTGTTTCTTTGTAATTTCTTATAAGTTGATTTAACTGTGTACCCATATGTCTTATCCTTTCCTTTTTCCAACACCATTTGTCCTTCCTGCATCAGTGAACTAACGTGGCCCATTTCTCACTGAAACTACTCTTTTCTATTCCAATATTTTATCTTGCCAACTCCCTACAACATTTAAAGTTGCTTCTTTACTGCTTGTGATTGCATATAGCCTTGAATATCTCTCTTTAAGCAGTTTGTTTCTTGACCATTTATCTTTCCAAACTTTTATTTGATTTCCATATCTTATTTTCCATCATGTGTTGCCATCCAAACAATCCCCCATTCTCCCTCTAAGTGAACTTCTCTAATATCTCTCCACCATAATGAGTCATGTATATCATCACTATTATTATTTAAATCCTCCAACCCCATATTTAGACTTTAGTATGTCTTTACATAATCCACTACTTTTTCGTTCTTAATCTTCATTTCTACTTACCTAGCAATGCAATGTTAAATAATCTTATATCTGTTACACCTAGTTCTCCTTTTTCCTTTGACTTAGACACCTTTTCCCAATTGATCCACTTTATCCTCTGCCTTCACTTCCCTAACTCCAAAGAAAATTCCCTTGGATCCTCTTAATCGCTTTCTTTATGTTATAGAAAGGTTATAAAAAGACAAATAAAATAAAGGTAAAGAAGTAAGCATTGATTTTAACAAGGTAACTCTTCCTACAAAGGATAGATATTTCCCTTTTTTTCCTAGACTATTCTTGATTTTATTCATTATCCCTTCCCATAATATGTTTCTTCTATGGTTTTGCCTCACTACCATTCCCAAATAAGTAAATGAAGTATTCACAATAGCACAATTTAGTAATGATGCAAACTTCTATACCATATTAGGTCCCTAATCTATTGATGATGTCTTCAAAACTAAGCACAATGATCTGAGGCTATTCTACTCTGCCCATATTTTTGTTCTATAGTTCTAACCATTTTTGGGACACTAGTATTATGTCTAACCTATTTTTTGCTAAGTCATTAGGTTTATACCATGTATGCTTTCTTCCCACCATTGGTATATCCATCATTTCTACATTCTTAATAAAATCATTGAATCCTTTTATCCTTCTGCTACTACTTAGTTGTGAGCTTAATCCTCTCCTTTCACCTAAATGCCTAATCACATTGATGTCACCTATCATGCACCATGCAATATTGCCCTATACCTCTCAATTCTACCAATATCCTTCCATATTGATAATGGAAATCTATCCAGCCACACCATCCACAGAATAAAGAGATTAAAGACCCAAAGCCCTGACCAAGAAATGACAAGTAGTATTGGGCCCAATATCATCTTTGAAGAGGTCAACTCTAAGGTATGATAAAGACAAAGTAGATTATGAAAGAACTCTAATATAGGGAAACAACGGCTAAGGTGATGGTTTGAAGGACTCAAAAAGATTAGACCTCAATTGAAATCAGTAGCTCTAAGCTTCTATCATCAAGGGCTAGGCCTTAGTCCATAATAAATTGTGTATGGTAGAATACGATATTTTTGGACCTTGTATTTGGGCCAAGTGGTCTAGAACATTTAAACCTTGTATGTGGGATAAGTAGACTAGGTATTTAGGCTTGAATTTAGGCCTTGAGTAGATTATGGATAGATTAGGGTACGAGTAGTTTAGTTAGGGTTTTAATTGGGCTTGCTTAAACCCAAAGGAAACCCTAGAATGTCCACCATCTATAAGAGAAGCATGCTCGAATGTAGACAAGTGTCACTTGATCCATGCTTTGTGCCACCTTTTTTGAAGCACATGGGGATCAATTTTGAATTCTCCCTCCTTTTTCCTCTCAAATGGTTTGACCATACTCTTATAAATTAGAGGTTCATCTCTTTGTAAATTTACTTTGGAATAAGTAATGAAATGTTACTCATTTTAGCACTCTACTTGTCCTTGAAGTCATTCTTAGGATATACTCCTAACTCAACTACTCCCTAACCTCATTCCTAGAAGAGTTGGCCTCACCTTTCGTCTAGAATTGTTCTCCATCTTTCACTTCTCTCACTTCTCACACTAAATACTCCTACTCCAGGCTTTTGTAAATGTCATCCTCCAACTTAAATAAATTGAAGTTATATTAATTGGGATGTTGTCCTCCCCCTCCACTACCCCATGATTACAATCAAGCCTTTCCATAACTGAATCTGACTCGATGGAATTTATTTTTACACCCATGCTAAGGATTCCTCTAGCGTTATTTTCCACCACATTTTGTGTCCATTCTAAGGAATTAGGGTTTGGGTATAATTGTGGATTTACATTGATTATTATTTGGAAAGAAAGTAAAGATTTTTATGTATGAGAGTGAGGATTGGTAAAGTCTAACCCTGACAATTTCATGTTGTTCATAGTTAACCTTTTCTGCAATTCAGTTGTTGCTAAAAAATATTAAATATTATTTATTTTTCTGCTTATCAAATCAAATCATGGAATTTTTGTTTAATCTAATTTCATTATAATTGTAATTATTGTCATATATTGCACAAATTCTTTGGGAAAGAATTATATATTTATTATTTGTTATATTTGCGACTGATGCACTTGCCATCATTAGTAATATAGGTTAAAATCTAGCACGTCCAAGTGATATATATATATATATATATATATATATATATATATAGATTATTCCTGATGTTGCTTTGTACTACTTCATCATCTATCTATTTGTACATTGAAGATATCATCCAATATATTCATTCAGGGTATCGTCTAAGTTCAATTGATCTTTTGATTTCTTTTTGCTAGCTGATTACGTCTACAAATTCTTCCACGTGCTCCATGACCATAGTCTTCATTTTTTATTATTTGTCCAACACTTTATTTATTACAAATTTTTTCAATTAGAACATGTCAATAAGTATTTAGACATCATCTATCACATTCTATCAAAATTCAACTTCGAATATACATCTGGTCCAAGTGTTATTCGTTCATCTATTGGTCTTGGCTCTTCTTATAGTTTGAACGCCTTAGTAAGTGAAGTCCTATTGCACGTTTGGTACACATACGCTTACATTCTCAGTTTGTCTGATGATCCTATGTCTTCATCTAGTACTTCTTCTGTATACTTAACAATTCATTAGATCTTTTTGTGTACTTTATAGTATTTACTATCATCAAAACTATATATCATCTAAGAGATTATGTCATCGTCCATTGACTTAACACCATAGAGTCTTCAGAACTAGTGATTTCTACTGCCCTATCTACCTCGTTCAAGAGAGTGTTATGGGCTTGCTCATGACCCCGCTTTCTCACATTGTGTATCCTCTCTTCCTAAATTGCAATCGTAGTTCAATTGATTCCTACATCTAGGGTTTGGTCACCACCATTACTAGAAAGTCCATTGTCCCGTCCTATGTTCCTTCCAAAAATTCATCTTAAATTTATTACCTGAGCACTCTGATCCTGAGGATTTATGATGATGGTTACCCATTGATGCGTTCGATGATTCCTCATCTATTGTCTTACTCTTTTCTATGCCATATCAACACGCCATATTCTCAATTATTAAAATTTCTTCTTCAACGGTCACTTAGAGAAATGCTGTTATTCCGTAAACAATGCACATCCGAATAAAGTTAAGCCCTCTTGAAACTTTCTTTAGATGACTCCACATTGTGAGTATTTTGATATCTCCAAATAACACTTCTCTTTAGCCAATATTTTCACCTTCCTTTTACCTAAAATTCTATTAGTTCTCAGCGACTTACTTGTCTTGTTCTTCTAATAACACTTACCCCTATATAGCCTTAGGGTAAGACGAATATGAGATTCTTTCTCCTTCATATTTTACCATTATTTTCTTTAATCTGATTACTATCTCTAACCGTTTAGATGTTTTCGTGCCTTATGTAATTCGGTCTATTTTCTTGCATTTTCCTATTTGTGATCCAAATGGCATCAAGTTTTTTTTTTTCCAGCTCCTTTAAAACTCCTCCAAATTTAACAAAGCCAAACATTTGGCCTTTGTGGTTAAGTCTTCTCGGGATAAACATTTCCTACACCCTCCCTATCTTTAAAACACTTTTCACATTTCATATTCCCCAAATGTAATTAAGAAGTGGGAGAAGAAAAATATTGTTCCCGTCGGTAGAGGCATTTCATCATCACTGTATTTGGTCCCAAATTTTGATTCATGTAATGTTTGAGAACAATAACTATATATTTTTCATTGAATTCATTAGATGTGAAATGCTCCTAATTAATTTGACTAGTTGTTCAACAAATATTACTTTATAATTTGACTAGTTTTACAGTTTTATAAAACTGTAAAACTTAACCGGTAGAAATTCTAAAAGTTTGGTTTTGATCGCATAATTCCAAATCATACTGCCCATCTTTGTTTTATTTGTTTGGATGGAGTTTGTTAAGTATTCAAGTGTAAGTCTAAGTCCCACATTGGGTAGGAATGAGAAAGTTGAGCAACATTTATGAAAGAAGACCCACAAACCTAATGTCTTAAGGTTTTGGGTTGAAGGTGATGTCATTCCCTTATATGTTGGCTCAGTTCTCATTCTTGTGAGATCTCCCCGGTATTTTCCCCTCGGATTCTCCCAACTAGTGGTATCAGAGCCGTTGGTTTGCGGCTTGGGAGAGTATAGTTTGACCCTGTATCGAAAGTCTTCCTGATGGTGATTTCAGGCAAGCGTGTCTCGTATAAGTGTGTAAACGGCGGTACAAGTGGAGGGGTCATGAGTAATGTACTCGGGTTGAGAATGCTTCCGCTCGAGGAGGAGTGTATCAATGTGGTAGAGGAGGGACTCACACTTGAGGGGGAGATTATTAGGTATTCAAGTGTGAGTCTAAGTCCCACATTGGGTAGGAATGAGAAAGTTGAGCAACATATAAGAAAGAAGACCCACAAACCTAATGTCTTAAGGTTTTGGGTTGAAGGTGGTGTCATTCCCTTATATGTTGGCTCAGTTCTCATTCTTGTGAGATCTCCCCGATATTTCCCCCTCGGATTCTTCCAATAGAGTTTTAGTTCAAAACCAAATCAAAGGACACCAAAAACACCTCTAAGAATAATTGTTATCTTTTGAATGAGACAACGATGTCAATATTGTTATCAGACTAATTTTAATCATATCGCGTTAATTGTGATGAATATTAACAACACAAATTTACTAACTCAAATTTACTTTGACAAATTTAAATTTTATAGAGATAAAAACAAATCAAATATTTTTGAGAGACAGGAAACGAAATATTTATATTTTAGAGAGACTGAACATATATTTGACCAAAAATAGTTTTCACATGTTTGATATCATTTGTCACATAGTCTATACTTGTTTAGCAGAGTTAGTAATTAGGACCACATTTGACACAATTTAGTTTTATATAAAAATAAATCTTTTAACTGACTAAAAATGAATTATCACTATTTTAAAGATATCAAAACTATTTTTATTTAAAAAGATAATATTTTAATATATTCTTTTAATAAGTTTATAAAATTTGAAACTTCTTAATCTATTAACCAGAATTTGGGTGGAGTAGAAAATCAACTAAACCCGAAAAATTATTATTGGATGAAGTAGGTTTGAATGGGGTAGGTAGATTGAGTAGAAGCCCTAAGACTCAACTTTATCTGAACCTGTTGTTTTAATTATTTTTCTAATTTTTTATTTGTATAATTCTATATTTCTATAACTTTTATGTTAGTTATGCTTATGATGACTTTTGATACGATACATCAATTTTCTTTAATTCTATTATGATTTATATCGCCTTTTTTCCAACTTTTATTTTTTAGTATCTTATTAATAAGCTCAATCACCCAACATTTCAAACAAATAACTTTTCAAACTCACTAACATTGATATGTTTGAAGCAATATCTCATAAACTCGATCTAACCATTACTCAAAACTTATAATGTTATTAATATATGCTGAGTCAAACATTTATTTTTATCCTCATTTGATGCATGATGCTTAAAAATATATACCAAATCGTATACTTTTAGTTTACATAATTCTATTTAAACAAAGTTGGCGTATAAAAGGGTTAACCTACGTGTATTCGTATGAGGCACATGTCCCTATTTAATTTTAAAATATTTTAATATTATAGTGTTACGTTTTTTATTTGTCACTTTCTTAAACTGTACCTATCTTATGCTAACTTCCATCATATTATTTTTTTATTTGGAGTATAAGATATGATATTTCTCCAAAATCGGAGTCATAACACCCTGCACCATATATATGGTTATAATTTTCAGTTATTGCAAGTGCAGACGAAAAATATTCAAATCTTAATCATATGCACATGCTTGATGCTCTTTCTTTTTTTTATCATAAATCTTTATAGATCTAAGATAGTAATTACTCAGATGCAAATCTCTTTCTTCTCCTTTTAAGTAATAACAAAATCATGCACATATTATTACAAAAATCCATTGTTGTTTCCTAAATGATTCTCAAAATAATAAGAAAAAATAAGGTTAGGTTTGTTGTTAGGGATATCTTCATTGGTCAATAGTTCATGTTGATTATATATGGAAGCACTTTTCCAAATTTATTTTGATTAGTCTTATCATATGGGTAAATTCACCGTATTTAAAAAATTAAGGAAATGATAATGCATTTAGATAAGTGGTATTCACTTTCTGAAATCTCACTCTTAATAAAGATAAGTTCAAATTATAACATGCAACTCAATAACAAGTAGATTGTGAAATGATAAATAAAAATATTTATTTTTTATATCTAACATTTTGTTTACGTATATCAATTAATATTTATATTTTAAGTTATTAATAATTACTCTTTAACTTTAAAAAAAATATACGATTTCTAAATTTTCAAAACTTAAATAAATGAATAAATAATAATTCTATTTATATGCATTAAATATAATCTAAATTCCGGATTATAAACACAATTTCCTCTTAATATATATAAATAAAAGAAAAAAAAAGTTGTATAATATAGCATGACTAATTATTAAAAAAAATTGTATTGAAAGTACGACTTTTTTTTTCCTTAGAAAGTTTTATTCCTAAAGGCCATTATACTCAAATGTGTTTATACGATGAAGAGCTAACGATTAAGTTGGATGCAACATTTTAGTGGAAGGAATATTTTGTATTCATAAATACCTTACTTTGTGACCTTTGTACCTTTTCTTTTTGTCTTTGTTGCTATTTGGTATTTTATTTTATTTTATTCCTGTTACTTTTCTTTATATTATTTTGGTCATCAATTCATGTTGATTATAATAATTTTGTTGAACTAGTAGTTGTACTTTTAGTGTGTTAATTACCACCCTAAATTTACTATAATATTTACTTTTGCTGATTAAAAAACCTCAAATGTGTACCTTTTAGAAAAGAAATTATCCGTTCCCATAATAATAATAATAAAAAAAAAACTACACCAAAATAGTGCTTGTTCCTGGCCTACAATTATTTTAAATGAAAATCAAAACTATTCAATAAGAGAGTGATTTATGACTTTGTATACATTATGTTAATTATTTTAACAATAGTTATGGTAATGTTTGTCAACTTAAACATATTGAACTAAACTCGTATAAACTATAAACTCTCATGATGTAAGCTTTAGTCAAATTACTATTTAATTAAATTATTTATTGAAAGAGAACCTAATCCTTGATTGATGTGAGAACTAAATTAAAAATCTACTTAAAAGCACGTTGGAATTGTTCATGAAATAACAAAATTAATGAAAATTTCAAGTACAATTATATATATCCTTTCAGATTTATGACAAGTTAGTTTGATGAGTGGACATGATAATTACACAAATCAAAGTTTACAACTCCACATTGATTATATTTTAATTTTTTTAATCCAAAGTATTAGATAGAGATTAATCATTTGACAAGTTCCTTCAATGAGTGGACTTGAAAACTACATAAATAAAAGTTTATAACTATACATTGACTACGATTCAATTTTTTATCCAAAGTATAAGGTTGAGGTTAATCATTTAAGATTGTAAAATTTATGTATGAATTGTATGTTTTTTTGTGTACACACAATTCAATGTTTAAATAATTTGTAAATCATGCTTTCACGCTGGTTTTTTATCTGTTTAGTGTAGTTTTTTTGGGAAATTACAAAATTCGTAAATTACACTATTTATTTTAATATAATCGTAAATAAATAAACAAATTTATTATAAAGAAATAGTAAGTAAAATTATCACTTTATATTTTTCCTTTCACAAAAAATCGTCACTTGAATTACAATTTTTATTCTTTTAGTTTGGATAATAAAAGTTGTTACATTACATAAAACTTTTATTCTTGTTTATTTTTTAAAATTTGAATTTGTAGAATCATATATAATACGACTTATGTTAATTTATTTGTTTTTTATTTTGATAAATTAAAGGTATGTCTTATTCAAGGTAATTCATTTATTATTGGAAGTATAATCATGACTTTTTTTTTTAGGAGACCCAGGTGAATCTGGAATTAAAACACAAGAAAATAAATGCTGGTAGACTATATGCAATTCAAATTAAGCCAGCATGAAAACATAAAATGACTCGACTTCAAAAATTCAAAAATATTAATTTTAATTTGGTTCATAATATTTTAACAACCAACAAATATTTATCCTCACCTAATAATTATTATTTCATTTTTTATCATTTTTTTATAAATATAATTTTTTTTATATAATAACTATATTACTCTAAAAATTGACTTGTCAACGGTAGAATTGTTAAAACTTAATTTTTCCCGTTAATTTCAAGATGTTTGCCTCAAAAATAAGTTGTATGATTACTTATGAATTTTATAACAAATAAAAAATTAACATTATACTTTATCCGACGACTTAAATATATCAAAGTTAAAAAAAAAAAGTAGAAATCTCAACATATATAACGATCTATACAAATTCAAAAAATAAATAATAAATGAAGTCAATGATAACTTTTGTAAGAAAATGAAAAACATAGAAAATTGTAATTACACTTACAATTTTATTACCACTTAATTAAATACTTAATGCTTTTTAAAATTTATCTATTTATGTAAAAAAAACACTCTAGATTTGGTGCTACAACCAGTTCATGATAAGCATGTTTGTGCTAGTGTTGAAGTGGATGCTAACAAGTCATTCTCAACCACACTTTTAGCCCATGCAAGTGTACCAAGAAAAACAAAACATTGGACCACAATTTCACAACCGTTAAAAAGGGTAGACAGAGAGAGTGTGTGTGAAGGATTCAGAGTGAGAAAGAATAGTCTTACATTAAAGACAAACAAGTTGTGGAAGTTCAAGATTACTGTACCACCGTCCATACACTTACATGTGTCAGCTAAGGTTACAACTGAGCATATTCCTCGACAAGAGATTGCCTTTACATTTAGCCTTCCAATCAAATTTCTCTCCCTATCTTCACACTCACAATAATGGGTTGGTCCTAAAACTTGTGACAGCCTCACAAAACCAACCATTTTTCCCACACAAGTAGATCCTCAAAGTTACTTACAACTACTTCAATTTTCTAACTTTTTTTCTCCCTCTCTTTTTGTGTTTGGTGGACACTTCATCAGTTCTTGAATATTCAAAGGTAGAGGAAATTGCATAGTGCCTGAGATGTCTGGTGTTCTTCTTTGGGTGAGTTGTGGACCCAAGGAGAACCCCATCTCTATTGTTGGTCTTGCAAGGAGAGGTGGGAGGAGCCAGAGGAGGTTTGGACTGTGCAATGGGATCACTTTTGCAAGCTTTTCACCTGCAGTGGCAGACCCTTCAAGATCTTCAGAAGAAAGGGTCTATGAAGTGGTGTTGAAGCAAGCAGCACTGGTCAAGGAGCAGAATAAAGGTACCAAGAGAGCTCTGAATTTGAACAAACCAATGGAAGGTGATTTAACTCAAAGGGATCTGTTGAGTGTTGCTTATGATAGGTGTGGTGAAGTCTGTGCTGAATATGCCAAGACATTTTATCTAGGTACTCTCTACACACTCATATATATATACATCTTGTTTTGGCCGTTTTTAGTTTTTCTTAATCATTGTCTCTGAATGAATAGTTGTTCATTTGTAGAATTTCATTACTATATCAGTTACATAATAAGAAACTTTAGTCATTGGCTAACTGTTCTGAATAAGTAACCCCTTCATTGTTTATATTTTACACTTTTCACTTCCTTTTTGGTTGATTCTAGTTAATTATTCACTTGGGGGATAATAGGGGGTCTCTTTTATTTACTTTTGTCCATTCAACTGTGCCTAAATAATGCCTTCACTTTGTTGCAAAATGTGTACTATAATTGAAATGATTTATTTATTCCCGAGGCTGGGAGGATCAAAGTCCATCCAATGATTTCAAATTTTAGTGACTCTCCTTTGTTGGTCTATTTAATGTTTCTTAGTACATGTTGTGGTCAATTTGATTGGTTCATTGTAAACTGCATATCTCAGGAACACAATTGATGACCCAAGAGCGCAGAAAAGCCATCTGGGCCATATATGGTATGTGTGCTTATCCTAATTGGCATGCTACAAAAGCTTATCCAATCAGGCTTGTGGTCCATAATTTTTTACTGAAATTGAAATTGACTACACTTTGTGCATTGAAGTGTGGTGTAGAAGAACAGATGAGCTAGTGGATGGTCCTAATGCTTCTCACATCACACCAAAGGCCTTGGACAGGTGGGAGAAAAGATTATATGATGTTTTTGAAGGGCGCCCTTATGATATGTATGATGCTGCCCTCTCAGATACAGTCTCAAAGTACCCAGTTGATATACAGGTAGACCACAGCTCAAGCCCCAAAACTGGCCCCTGAAATTGAACCTCTTACCTTTCATGGGAAGATAAATCTTTATTTACTTCAGAATTCAAAACTAGTCAAATAAGTGCACATCTCACATCAACTATACATAGACCATATTAGGCTTTGACAACCATTACCTTAGGAGCTAGTTTTTCAAGTTGAGTTAAGCCAAGATCAAATTTAAGATGGTAGCAGAGTTTGTCACCAATCTAACATTGACTCACTCTTAGATTTTCAGAAATCTGCCTTGTCTTGCAACTTCTTTAAAAGTGTCTAACCTGGATGTGAAGGAGTTGTGGTGGTCAACCTTTTGAGGTAGATTAGCCAAACCCAAATTCAAGAACAAAGGAAAATGGTTGTTCTCATGGACATAAAAAGTGAAGAAAATGTACATTCTTAACTTATTTAGAAAAAAAAAAAATCCTTTTCCTGTGTACAACTTTCCAAGAAAAGCTTAAAACAAAGAAACGGTTACTTTTCCTGAAATAAGAGGTGCCAAGCATGCAATTGTCTTAAAATACAGGCCGCTCAAAAGAAAGTTAATGGAATTCAGTTGCTGAGTTGTTCTTACTTGTTGAAAGTGATGAATAAGGAGTTTGAGTTCCACAAGATTAGTTTTGAACTGCATAATATAGAATATCTAATGCTAAATTATGTATAAATTAAAGCAACAATTGGAGTACTAGTTATTTTGTGTGCTGAAACTGACCAATTTACAATGAATCTGTCTGTTTGATTAGCCATTTAAGGACATGATTGAAGGGATGAGGCTGGACCTGAGAAAGTCAAGATACAATAACTTTGATGAACTCTACCTTTACTGCTACTATGTAGCAGGAACAGTAGGCCTTATGAGTGTCCCAGTAATGGGAATTGCACCAGAATCAAAGGCTTCAACAGAAAGCATCTACAATGCTGCATTGGCACTTGGCATTGCTAATCAACTTACCAACATTCTCAGAGACGTTGGAGAAGAGTAAGAATCTTTCAACACAGCAATATCTTGTACTTCAATCTATCACTGATACTCATACATAAAAACCTCAATTGCAAGAACCTGCATTAACAATAAAAACCATTAATTATTTGTTGTTATTGATGATTATAGTGCAAGAAGAGGAAGAGTATATCTTCCTCAAGATGAACTAGCACAAGCTGGGCTATCAGATGAGGACATTTTGATAGGGAAAGTTACAGACAAGTGGAGAAATTTCATGAAGGGACAAATACAAAGAGCTAGGATGTTTTTTGATGAGGCAGAAAAGGGAGTTTCAGAGCTGAGCTCTGCAAGCAGATGGCCAGTGTGGGCATCTTTGTTGTTGTATAGGCAAATCTTGGATTCTATAGAGGCTAATGACTACAATAACTTCACCAAACGAGCTTATGTAGGAAAACTCAAGAAGCTCTTATCACTGCCTGCTGCTTATGGAAGAGCACTTATAGGTCCCTCAAAAAACTTAACCAAAATGGTTACAACTAAGTGAAGTTACTCCAATGAGCATCAAAGTGTTTCAGCTTGTAAATTCTGTTCACTAGATATCACAAAGCTGTTAAGGTGTATAATTTTTTCAAGTGTTAATTGTATACTTCCCTGTAAAAAACATTGGAGAGAATTCCATTCAATATTGAAAGATAGGTCTAGTGGGAGATATACTGAGGAAAATAAGAAAGGAGATTTAAAAAAGAAAATAAAGAAAATTGGTTTAATTTTGATGAGGGGAGCAAAATCTATCTTCTAAATTTTTCTCCCAGTCAAAAATGGGATTTTTGAAAGAAAAATTAATAAAAATGGAAATGATTTAAAATATTTACAATGATTATTGTTATTATTATAGCTACCCATATATAAACATATAATTAATTTTTTAGACTTTTATTATTTGTTATTATGCATTAAATTTATTGAGATTGATATTTAAGATTTGTAAGAATATTTTTTTTTTATATTTGTTTGTGGTAAAATTAGAAGATGAATCTCTTGATAGAAGTTATTTTTATAGAAAATTTAAGGAGATATTTATTAATATATTAACCCATAAACCACTTAATTTTAATGTTGTCAGATGTTAAGTATATTTACAGTATTTTATTATTTTAATGTAGAAGTTTTATTATTAGACATGATTACATAATATTTTTTATATTTTTGTTATGCTATAAATAACAATAATTATAAAAGTATAAAATATTGATATAGCTGTATCAATATTATAATTAATATTCTCTTTAAAAAAATTATCCATACAAAACAAATTTACTTCTAATTTTTAATTAAATAATAAATATTTATTTAATATTTAGAATTTTACAGTTGAAATACAACTTATCCATGTTCATAATTTTTTCCACACTTCAAATTAAAAATTGTACATTTGAGTGAACATCGTCGTGTGTAATAGAACAATATATTTGATTTATAAGTTAAACAATATGGTTTCAGAGAATTATTTATAAGTTAAACTTATTTATTTTAAATATATATACATATACGTGTATATATATAAAGCTCTTTTTATTATACTTTTGATTTTATTACATTCTAATAAAATTGTAAAATAGTTATAAAAAAAATTGTGTCAGCTTTAAAAAGGATATAATGACCGTTAAATCCGTTACTAGAAATTGAAATTTGTATAGGTTAAGTCCGTACTAAAACCAACACAAAAGATTTTATTTTTATTTTAAATAGGTTGATGCTAATGGGTCTATTTATTAAGATTCACTTTTACAATTTTATTTCTTATTTTCTTTGTTTTTGTCGAGATTTTGTGTCATTGTTGGATCTCAACTTCCAATTTTGCTTTCAGTTGTCTTCAATCTCCATTCCCAGCTCACGTGAAGTTTTTTAGGCTCCAAAAATTGTTTTCCACTGATTGATTCTCCTTTCCCAACTCACATACACTAAGTTCACATTGAAAACTCCATTTGTCTTCGGTAGCAATCGTCAGAGGTGCGTTTTAGTGATTTTGTTTAAGCACTTTCATTTTGTGTGGGTATTGATAATTTTAAGCTTTTGAATCAAGATTTTTATATATTCTTCACTGTAAGGATGTTATGGTGTTGAATCTGAAACTACGTTGATGTCGAATCTAGAACTGTGTTGGTGTTGAAGCTGGTACGGAAAAATTTCACTCTTAATGAAATTTTGAAATTTGAAAATTGGTTCTTTGTGTTTGGTTGTTGGATGTGGTTAGATCGAAAACTGGTTCGTAGGTGTGTGTGTATACCCATTTTAATTTTTTTAAAATATATGAAAAGTGTAAGCTTTTGTGTGGGCTTGACCCACACAATTTGTTTTAATTTTTCTGACAACTTAGTCGACATTATTTGTATTCGTTCCAGTAATCGACGTTAATTTTAACTACCTTTTAGTAATTTAACGTCACTTTGTAATCGACGCTATTCTAACACATAAACATTGATTTTAAATTATTTACCTGAGTTTTTAACCGACTCTATTTTGTTATTTTTTTTAGTATTACACTTGTATAAGATTATTTTTATTTGATTTTATTCTGTGAATGAGTCTCATGATCATGTTGTAATTTATTTAAATACTAGTTAGTGAAAGATTGAATCTTTGATGATTAAATGAGTAGAATAAGATCATATTAATTGTGGGAGGAGGATGTTATTGATTATTTATTTATCTTGACTAGTCACTCATTGTATATAATTCTCATTCTTATACTATAGTTATTCCTATAATTATGTCAAATTTTTTATTACTTTTTAAATTATTTGTGAGATGTATTTTAATAATCTTTATTGTGGATATAGTTTTATTACTTTCTCATTTATTTTATAAACATATATACAAATGTAATCCTAAAAAATTGACGGAGGCTTTTAACTTTCTAAGTTCTTTCACAACTTAGATTTCTACTTATATATGAAGATGTGAATGAAGCATAAATATATAGAAAATTTAATTGCTTTTTGAAGATTTGTCTTATATTAATTCAGAAAGTAAATAAATGTCTTTTCTCTTTAGGATGAATAAATGAGGATGACTTTCTTATCAGGAGTAGTATATAATAATCCTTTAAATCCTTTAATCAATTTAGTTTATCGAACAATATTAAACAAAATTTATTAAAGAAACATATTATTAACATAAGAAAGAATTTTGTATAATATAAAGAATATACATCAAATTTAGACACATAAGTAATATTCTGGATGTATGCGAGAAAAAATCAATATTATATATATATATATATATTAAAAATAATAAATATATCAAAGTTTTCATCAATTATATTTAACAAATTAATCATATTTTATTTTAAATTAATTTTAAATATAAGAATAAATTTATAGTCGTATAATTTTATTTATTAAAAAAAATATTTTATTAATTATACAAATCATATCATATACAAATTTTTTAAATGTTTTTCTTTTATTTATCAAAATATACATACTTTTCATTCATTTTCACCTCAAACCTCAAATGTAATCTGTTTTATTCTATCAAACAATGATTTATTTTAGAAAAAATTAAAATCAACTTTTCTATTATTATTTTAATGTAATGTGTCATTACTCGGATATGTGAACTATGTGAGTAATAGGTATAATGTAGTTAGTAACGAGGAATGAAAAAAAGGAAAACATTTTCTTAAATTTGAAAACTAAAGCAACAATTTTTAATTTTAAAAGAAAAAATGACAAAATTTAAAGGACTGGCAATATATTTAAATCTATATTTTTTCATACCAAAAGTATTTACTTATAACGCTTTAAATAAAATAAACATTTATTTATTTAGATTAGGACACAACACAACAAATTCAAACAGTAATTTATATCTTAAACTTAATGGTGTGAAATGAGGTTCGATACTAAGCACACATATTAGTACCAGATTCTAAGGTTTAGGGTTTTGTTAACCATTCAGTGCTGTTAAGCCAAACGACTTTACCAATCTCATTACATCCTCAACAGTGTGCCGTGCAGGCAAGAGCAAGTTCACTCCATGGTTCCTAATTTTCTGATTCGAACGTTAAGAGCATCATTCACAAAACAAAAAAGTACCCAAATTCAATTCGGTTCTTTCCTGCAACACGAACCCAATGCTTTCCTTTTATACTTCAAGTACTTCACTTCAAGCACTTCTTTTGATTCTGAATCAGATGGAAATCATCACAAAGATGACACCTTTACCGTGTCTTATCTCATTAATTCATGTGGGGTGTACCCAAAATTGGCCAGGGAACTCTCCAACAGGGTTAATTTGAAGAACCCAGATGGCCCTAATGCTGTTATTGATCTTCTCAGCAAGTATGGGTTCTCCAAATCCCAGCTTGCAAAACTTGTGGAGATTAATCCCAGATTGCTTTGTGCAAATGCTGAGAATACCCTTTTGCCGAAACTCAAGTTCTTCCGTTCTATTGGTGTTTCCAACGCTGACTTGCCAAAGATCCTAATTAGTGGCCGTCATATGTTGTGCAGAAGCTTGGAAAAGTGCCTCATTCCGCGTTATGAGATCCTAAGGAGTATACTTCTTGACGATGAGGAAGTTATTAGGTCTTTGAAAAATGCTCCATATGGTTTTTTACTTGGTGACTTGAAGAAAACATTGGTTCCAAACATTGAGGTTTTGAGGCAATGTGGTGTGCCCCAAGCTTCCATCTCTTACCTGATGATACATGCAGGGACTCTAGCCTACCGGGAGCATTCCAAATTTGTGGAAGTTCTCAACACTGCTATGGAAATTGGGTTTAATCCTTCGAGAAGAAATTTTATTGTGGCTATTGAAGTGCTTTGTAAGAGCAAGGCAGTGTGGGAATCAAGGTTTGAGATTTATGAGAGGTGGGGATGGGACCGGGAAATGGCTCTTCAAGTATTTCGGAAGTTTCCCGGTGTTGTAAAGTTGTCAGAGGAGACGTTTACCAAAAAAATGAGTTTCCTTGTGAAGGAGATGGGTTGTCCATCAGAAGCTATTGCTGAATATCCTGTGGTTGTAGGGTACAACTTGGAGAAGAGGATTATTCCTAGATTTTCGGTTATCAAAATCTTGAAATCAAAGGGTCTGCTTGAGAATAGTTTTCACTTTGGTTCCTTTGTTTGCATTAATGAAAAAACATTTTTGGAGAAATTTGTTGTCAATTTTCAGAAAGATTTGCCTATAGTGCGAGATGTCTACAGCAGTTTGATCAATCGACAGAATGTAATATAATCTTCGAAGGATTTTGCTGGTGATTGTTCTAACTTTCAAGTTTTCTATTTCAATGCTGACTTTTTGTTAGCCTTTTTTGTCTTAGTATTTTGAGTTTTATTTTTCTTGACGGCGAGACTTTTGGCCAGACTTATATAGCATAATGATTTTGGATCAAGTATATAAATCCATTTACTGGTGATTTTCATTTCAGTAAATTGGTTTATTTATTTTTGTTGATAGCACACCACATTTAGAGAAAAGTTCTATATTTTTTTTGGCTTAGAGTAATTCTGTTGAATTCTATCTTGATTGTTTTCCTCTTGTTTTAAATGTGTTTATCTATTAGGAGAATATTTGTTTCAGCTCACTAGTCTGGACTGTTATCACAATGGCACCAAAATGCCTAATCTTAAAGCTGCCATTAACTACATTGAATGTCTTGGAGGAGGCCATGGTTATTTGCTAGAACATGTGAAAGGGGTCAATATCCAAAGTTTATTTCAGAAGAATCAAATTGTGTTTAGTTGTGCTACCATTACCATTTTCTAATTATTGAATTCTGTTATGGTGCATTGAGAGATTTTTGATGATGCTCGTTTAGCTCAAAATTCTCACTACTGCATACTTCTACTTGAATTAATGGATCATATCAAAGTTTAGACAATTATCAACTACTTGTTATCTTTAATGACAGGACGAGAGAGTGTTTAGTTGGATAGTTTGTTAGCTAGAATTGCTAGGTGGTTACAGTAGCTTAAATAGGAGGGTTGAGGAGTGTTAGTACTCATTATACACTGTGAATCTACGTAAGGATACACTAGTTTTCAATGGTTGCTGAATCCAGGTATAAGAATGTTTTTGGATGTCTCTTTTGTTGGTTCTAATATTTTGATGCTTCATTATTTAATCTTTTCTAATGTCAACTTTATATTTTGTTGCCCTTTTCCGGGTAACATGTTTTTTATTTCATTAGGTATTTTGAGGCTTCATTATTTTGAGTTTTTTATTTCAACAGAATATATTACTGAGTTCCATGTAGCACACAAGTTGGAGAAGAGTATTATTCCTAGATTGTTGGTAATCATTCTTCAAATCAATAGGTCTGCTTTAGGAATAATGTACATTATAGTTTCATTATTTGCATAACTGAGGAAATTCTTTTGAAGAAATTTGTCATCAATTTTCAGAATGATTGCCTCTCTAACCAGATGTGTATAGAGGTGTGATCAATGCTTCGAAAGGAATGTAGTCTATAAATGGTTTTTATGGCAATAGTCCTCACTCTAACTTTCTTATTCATCTGCTTTTGTTGTGTCACAATTTTAAAGATTTGTGTTTCTTGGTGGAAGGACTTTTGGCCAGATTTACAGCATACTGATTTTGTGATCAAGATAATAGATCCACTTTACCATTAATTTTCATTCTTGGTAGTTCGGTTTTTATTTTTGTTGTTGTTACCAAAAATCACATTAGAGTTTGTATGTTTTGTTGGGTATCTGATGGACTTTGATGACTGCCTTTTTATTTGAAATTTGTTGATCTATTATGGTCTTTCAGAAGCATTGTTGATTATTAGAGCATGTAGAGGGATTAATAACCCATTTTTTTTTTTTCAATAAAAGCATATTGTATTTAGTTGTACAACTATGACTGTTCTTTACAAAATGAATTCTATTAAGATGTTCTATAGTTATAACTTACAGGTACATGATATAGCCCCTTCATCTAAAATTGTCTCCTTCTCTTCTTAATTGACAATGTTTTGTTTTGATACATTCTGTTAGAGGTAGCAAAGTGAGTCTACCCGCTTCACATGGGTTGACTTACCATGAGTTAAGCTAGTCAATTCAATCTAACTCAATCATTTGGTAAGATCTTGTAACCTAACTCAACCCACCTTGAGTTGGTGGGTTAATTAGATTGACCTATATTGAGGTTATTTGGGCTCTACATGCTGAGCACTGATATTTTTCATCCATTCGAGTCTACATTGTTGTTTTTGGGATACATCCACTTAGGGACGACTACAGAAAGATATCCGTCAAATCATGTATTGTGCTAGTTTGGCCACAAGCAGAGAATTATGCAGTACGATGGTGGTGTTTTGGACACCATTGACGATAGATGGTTACATTTCGTTGATCATATGGCCATAGGTCTGATCCCTGACTATGAGTCATTTGTATGCTCATTTGACTACTTGGATTGGTTTAGATGTGTGTCGCGTCTATATATTACTCCTAGAGTTGAAGATGACCGACCACATGTAGCAATGTGTCGTCGTGCTCGTAGTTCAATGGACAGAGACCCACTTTCCCACCACATTAGGATCATGTTTGTTTGGTAAGTTATTACATTTTTTATTTCTTGTATCTTTCAATATTTTTTGAAATTTTATTAAGTCGTATTAATTTATATTATTTTTATCATGCATGGTATATTTAGACGGATAGCAAACATCCTCGAGAGAATGATTGATTGTCATAAAGTATTTGAAGGTATTGCAGTTTATGAAGGTATTCAGGTTGCATTACAGTTAGCCTAGGAAGCATATGATGATGGGGTTGTGTATACGCAACGTTCTTCGTGATAGAGGGCAGAACATAGTTCATAGGACTTATGCTTTTGATTACATTATGTAGTATTGAATTTACATATTATTATTTAATGATAAAAGTTGATTAACTTAAAACTATAAGAATATTGATTAACTTAAAACAAGAGTTATACAATAATCAATTATCTGCAAGATTAACATGACACATTTACTTCTAACATTTGTGTAATTCTTTGCATTTGACCTATGTAATATGATTATCGCAATTTTGTCTCTGGATAATAATATATCGATCACAAAATTTCAACGTTAGTTAATGGACAACCATCACATAATCTAACATGCTAGTACTTCAATTGCTAATTGAGTGAGACATGCATTTTAAAAGTTTAATTTGAAAATTCATTATTCAACATGCCTGGATAAAATGTGACCGACACAGAACATACACATATTACTCGATATAAATTGGCATCACCTTGAGATTTACTTCTCAAAGAGATTATGTTTATGTTTTGCTTTAATGATAAGCAACCTAATATAATGTTATATCTCTTGGCATCACATAGCCCATGTCTGGAATCGTCATCCATTTGTCTACACTAGCATGAAAAAAATGTAATTGTTATTTATATGGACAATCTAGTTAACAAAATTATTTAATAAACAAATACTTACAATTGTCATCCCATCAACCAACGAAGACCTCTTCAGTTGTTCAACTCGTTTATAGCCGCCTACGATGATAGCATATTCGTAACGCCACTGTGAAAGTTCTTTAAACAAATCCATTCGAACTAACGCCTATGATTCTTCACCAATACCCAAAAGTGCAATAATAGATTGATATCCACAATGTCCATATACCTTCACACCAATCACATCTTTGATATATAAGTGAAAACTCGGATGAAATTGATCAAGCATTGAAACAACTTTGGTCATATCTTGCAAGTGTGATTTTCCCCTCCCTTCGAGGCCTTCAATGAAGAGCAACTATCATTGAATTTTATCAACATGCTCAAAGCCTATATGAAGTTATTTTCACGTTCACTTGACAACAAGACCAAAGATGCCAAAAAAGTTAAGCCAGTAGATGTCACATCAACTATTTCAAGTAAAGAAAATCTATATTTTTTGGTTTTGTATTTATTAACCATCAACAACACAATGTTAAATACATTCAACAACTTACTGAATTGGAGTGTGTCCAAAAAATATCACTCACAAGTTGTGAAGACTGATGACACTTATTCTAGTGAATATAGTGGTCACGCTCTAGCAACCTCATTAATTATTGCAATTCAGTTCTTGATCCTTTAAGTGATCTCTTATATGTATATCTAACGTTATACAATTGCTTAATTGTTGTGTCGTTGTCTTCATTGTTCTCTTTTAAAGTGAGCAATATGTTTGAATGCTTCACTTGACTCTTTGACATGTCAATAACTAAGACATGTTCATCAGGTCTTAATTTGCCAACAAAAGAATGACCAACTAATGTCTCAGCCAAATCATGATTATGTGACCCACATATGACCTTCAACACTCACCCTTCTTCATTTGCAACAGTTTACTCTACAATCTAAAATGACAATCACATTTTCTTGTCCCTATAATACTCACCTCCAAATCATGTTTATGTTAGCACCAAGAGTTACCAAAGGATTTGATGAAATTAACAAGTTAATGAAGTCTAAGGAATCAAGAGGACTGCAAAGATAATCATGAAGATGATTGAAGATTTTGGTCCTAGACTTAGGCTTTGTAGGTGTGTGTGTGAGTTTTTGCTATTGTTATAAAATCATGTGTTGCATGTTTCATAAGTCAAAGTAAGCTCCAAAGATAAATTTGTTTAATCAAAGTTTTTGAATAAAGATGTGTTAGAAAGAAATTAAATAAACTGTTTTATTCTGAAGTTAATAAAGTTTTTGTTTTAGAGAAATTTAATTGATTGAACAATTATTTCAATTGATTGAAGTTTTAATAGATTTTTAAAACAATTTTTTTTATATAAAGGAGAGGCACGTGATTGACAATTATTGAATTTCATTCTATGCAAACTTTGTGAAATTTTCAGAGAGAAAACGTTCTAAACACTTTGAGAGCCTTTGACAATCCACTTCTTTTCAAGAACACTAATCTTGGAGCATTTCTTTGAAAGTGAATCTGTGTAATAGTGATCTTATGCAGAGTTAAGTGTTTCTACTCTGTTCTTGATACCATTGTAATCTGTTTTAAGTAGAATCACTGTTTAGTTTGTTATATTCTTTGAATTTTCTTGTACTTGTTGTTACAGATTACATAGGGTGTCTAACTGTATAGTGCAATAGGTTCTGTACTGGTTTTACTGCTACTATAGAGTTCAGTAGGCTGTTTATTGCTAGGAGCAGGGTTTGCTTGTGGGGTGCAAGTGTTGTATTGTGTAAAACTGATCTTTGAGATCTTTTTAGTGGAAATCTTTGCTAGTTTGCAAAGGATTGGACGTAGCCCTTGAGGAAAGATGAACCAGGATAAAATTTTGTGTTCTTGATATCTCTTTCTCTCTTCTTGAACACTTATCTTATTTCTGTTGTTTGTGCAACTAATTGATTTTCGCTTATAATTGATTATTTCTTTCTGCTAGTATTTTTGAATCTTTTCTGAAATTGTTTTTACATATATTTAGTTGTGTGAATCACTTCTTGTTTCTAATTTCTAGTCAATTGTGTTTAATGCATATTTGTTTGTATTTCTGAAAAATTAATTTTCTTAAAATAATTGGTATTTCTTAAATCTGGTTTTAATTTGTACTGATTCTTTTATAACTAAAGCTATTGTCTATTTGAATATACTGTTTACTCAATTGCTTTTCTGAGTTTTTTTGAAGGACTTTTTGGTTTCAGTTTATTACTTCCGCATTCGATCTGATTGAATTCTTATCATAGATTGTTTCAGTTGATTGTATTTGTTCTGGAATCTATAAAACATTCACTGAACATTTCATTCAAATCATTTTCAATAGTTTTGATAAAGAATTTTCATCCAAATGTGAAAATTGATAATTGTTTAGAAAAATTTTCTAAGTTCAATTCACCTCCCTCTTGAACCCGGTCTGAACTTTTTCTAAGTTTATTTATTTTCTATATTTCTCACTTCTTTCACACCCCAACAACACAAATGTCTTTCTTTCTTTATTAGATCTCAATATCACAATCACAAACCCAAGTCCAAAAACAATCATAAGAATCCATTACAGTAAATGATCTCTTGTACGAAATACCTAAATAAATAAGTCAACACAATTTTAAATCTTCAACTTTCAAAATTTATCCATAAATAAGTCAAAATTAATTTACCTACTTCGTTATAAAATCTAATATATTATTTTATATATTATATTATTTAATATATTTTGATTATTTGATGTTTTCATATTTAGATAAATTTTATAATGGTTAGATAAAAATCCTATACTATTTTTTAATATAGACTAAACATAAGTAATTTGATTACTTATTATTGTTATTTAATTTTAATAAAAGATAATTATAATTCAAATCAAAAAAGATATTAATTTATAATTTTTTTATTTAAGATCTTTATATTATTTCATATATATATATATATATATATATATATATATATATATATATATATATATATTTTTTTTTTTTTTTTTTTTTTTATATAATATAATTTGTTTATTTTTTTTTTTTTTTTTTATATTTTTTTTTTTTTATTT
>Ga0099825_1000361_pt1 | contig 45602 bp, 23 predicted proteins | sample SiratroredBW_FD_76838 | JGI IMG/M metagenome (GOLD analysis project Ga0099825, IMG submission 76838) | Root nodule microbial communities of legume samples collected from California, USA - Siratro red BW | ecosystem: Host-associated > Plants > Roots > Nodule | place: USA: California | collected...
TAATGTTAGATACCAATTATTTGACTTAATTGGTCACTAAATTCAATCATTACTTCTATTTTGTAGTTATTTAGCAACCAAAATCTAATTTAGTGACTATTTTAGTCACAATTAGTAACAATTTCATTTGATAGCTAAAAATTAGTCTCTAAACAACCTTTTTCTTGTAGTGATCACAACTCTAGAGAGAAGGTAGAAAACTTTAAAGAGAAGTTGTTTGAGAGATGATGGTTTTCATAAGAATGAAACTGTATATCTTCTTAAAGAAAGAGAGAGAGTTGATATGATGCTGTTGTTGCTTAACTAGGTTCTACACTAGCCACCTTCCATGTGTTATTTATAGAGTGAGAGGGGCAAGAGAAAGCACCTGATTCAGACTTTGGAGAATAATATTTTAAAGCAATGAGGTCCACTTTTCTCCTTATTGGAACTCCATCCATGTTGATCTTGACAAACAAAGCTTTACCAGCATTATCAACAGGTTTTTTACCAGTAACCTTGTTATGCTGCTCAGGCTGTGACTCAGTCGGTGGCTTAGAAGAGCTACTGCTTACGAACACTCAGTTTATAGTGTTAAGGATAGTACAAGTTAAAGAAACCGTACTTATCCAAATCTTTGGAAACAAGAAGAAAACATCATTTTATAATTATTCATCAAGACAGAATAATAAAGAACAAAAAACATTTTCTGATGATAGATACTGTTAGCTTTAGGAGGACAAAGATGCAAGACTTCCAATTATATCTCAATCAAGACACAATTCTTGTGACATGTCAACCGGTTAAGCATCAAACATAAGCACCTTAATATTTTCTATCATCAACCAACAAGAACAATAATATTAATAATAATATTAGAAGAAAAGGAGTTTACATATCAAAGGAACTCTGCTTCTTTGAAAATGAAATTGAATCCGGGATGGAACAAGTCATTGAGGACCTAGAAGATAACATAGAAGCGATCCATATGACCTGAAATTTCCAATTTGAAAAATTAAAAAGTACACAAGAGAAATGGATAAAGACACTCAAACTATAAACATAACAACAAGGAACAAACGCTTGTGAAGGTACTGCTTTACAAATTTCAACCCTACAGATAATCCACTCACTCAATCAGTCAACCATAAAAGTAATGCATAAATAGTGATCATAAGTAACTCCAAAGTCTCTCAACAACACTACAGATTACCCAATAAACTATAACTAAACATGTATAAACAACACCAAACTAAAAATTTAAACAAGCACAATATGTGTAAAGCATTGCATGTAGAGGCACAATATGTAAAACATTGCAGAATAACATTAAGAAAACACATATTGCCAAGATCCAAAGCCCTCCTTCCTGTTAAACGGAACATAATATCATCAATATAAAATTTTGGAGAAAAAAAACACTAAAAGAATAAAGCCAAAGAAAACAACGTAGATTCTGACGCCACTGCCAACATGGCTGAGCACAAAGCTAATAGTAAAGTCGATTCATTGTTGAGCTGCCAGAACTGCTAGGCCGTATTAGAATCCTCTTCCGCAACGTCCTTGCTGCAAACACTGGAACCCATCAGAAGAGTAAATTTGTCAACGACCGATAACTCACTCGACTGATTCTAATAGTTTCGGAAAAGAAATCCGTTGCATGAACCTCCAATGGCCCCTCTGTGGACTTAGTAGGTGAAGAGTGTGAGAAATAGGGAAGGGTTTTGAATGATGTTGAATAATGACTACGAATGAAGGTGGAGGGTTTTGAACCGAAAAAAATAGAGGGAAATTTGGATTAGAAATTAAACAATCACAAATTGGAGAAGTGGATTTTAGAGGTTAGGGTTTCAACAGAAGAAGAGGAGAATGACTACGAATGAAGGTGGAGGGTTTTGAACTGAAAAAAATAAGGGAAAATTTGGATTAGAAATTAAACAATTATAAATTGGGGAAGTGGGTTTTGACGGAGGAAGAAGAGGAGGGAAGGTGAAAAGCTTTTGAAAAAGATAGAATCATTTAATTTTATTTAGAAGAGCTTTAAGAAACACTTGGGTTTCGGAAAGATTGAGGGATTTAATTTCATTTGGGAGGGAGTTTGAAAAACATAGAGGGAGATAAGTTCATATTTTAATTTAATAATATGACTTCTATTTTATTTAAAAAAATCATAAGAAATAATTTTAAATTATTTATTGTGTAACCTTTTGGTCTTTAGTATTTTATTTTACTTTACCTATATAACTTTTTTAGAGAATATTTTTATTTAACTATTTTCTATAAATGCCAAAAATAAATCAAAAATTGTATTTAAAGTATTGAGAGCTTTTATAAATATAGAAAATCACTCTAAAATATTGAAAAAAATATTTTTTTTTTGTTTTGGAGGTTTATTTTCTATTAATAGTTGAGTTGATAAGTAAGTATTGTATATTTTAATGCTTATTTATATTATTTTAATACATTTTTACTTGTATGAATTTTTATTAATGAAATAATAATATTTTTAACAGTTAATCAAGATAAATTATGGTATTTTATGGTGATTGTTTGTTCTTACACTGACCTGGTAGAGGAGCTAATAAAGCATAGAGGATGATAAGTAAAAAAATAAAAAATCATTTATTTCGCTGACAACATGTGAGGCAATATCATACACAATTTATAATACTTAAGTAGGATAAACAATATGATTCTAAAGGGATTTGTGAGAACAAAAACTCATTTATTTAACTAAAAAGATATCTACCTATATCATACATTGACCTTATAGGCTTTAGCAAGCATAGACAATTATGAATCTAAGAAGATTAACAGACAGAAAAATTTATCTCTTTGAGCGACAACATATGGTACTATACATTTCACTAACATCTTAAACTCAAGTAGGCATAGGTGAATGGAGTTCGATAGTTTACAAGGAGCGAAAAAGGCACATTTTTACAACAATTGGACGAAAATAATCTAATAGTTAGTATGAGTTGTAGATGTTTATATGCTCTCATTCATTTATAAATAAATAATGTAGGGAATGTAGATCTTAGTATTTTGTTCGTATGTTGACAAGACTCGAGAAAGCATATACGATAACATGTCTACACTAGTATCTAATTCTTAAGTAGGCATATGAAGGACCTAAAATGATTTATGAAAAAAGAAACTCTCTTTATCAAGAAAATTATAACGATATCATAAGTTGACATTTTACGCTTTAGCCGGTACAAACAATTATGAGTTTAACAAGATTAATGGAAATAAATATTAATATTATTTTTATTAATATTAATATAAACATTAATAATAATAGTGACTAATGAAAAGAAAATCATAAATTCAAATACATTTGTGCATAAATATTATTGTAATTTTAGAGTGTAGTGAGAATAAAGTTGTGTCATTAAAAATTATTGATTTAATAGATGATGGAGAAAATAATATTATTGATGAAGATGATAATAATGAAAATTGATTATTGTTTTATATTATTTTGCAAAACAAACTTTGTTATTACTTACATTTATTTTTTTTCAAAGATCTAAATTTAAGTGAATCATATCTATTCCTTTTACTTCCATCCATATATATCTATATAACTATTATTTGCTTATATATATAATAATAATTTAGATAATTTAAATTTTATATGTTAAATTAAAATAATAAATTTAAATTTGAAGTGAATATATTATTTATTAATGTCATAATAAAAAGTATAAAGTTATAACACTTTTTAATTAATTACAAACAATTAAAAATTAAATACATCATCATCACAAAATGAAAAATCATGTTAATTTGTGAAAAGAAATCATAAATTTAAATTTAAAATAATATAAATTTAATCTTTTTCTCTAATATAAATATATGTATTTAAGTATATAAATTTATAATATTGTTATTGTTGAAAAATTTTAACACGCTAATTAATAATTAATAATTAATAATGTCATTAATAACAAATAACTAAAAATAAATAAATTTTTATCTATAAATATTTAATAAATTTTATACTAATTATATTATTGTTATAAAAACTAATTTTATTATATATATATATATATATATATATATATTTAATAATTACTTATGATTTGTAATTTTATAATACAAGTTTTGTGACATTTTTTTAATTTTTTTATTATTGTAAATAATATTTATAACATTTTTTTTAAATTTGTCACTGTTGTAATAATAATTATGACATTTTTTTGAATTTGTCATTGTTGTAATAATAATTGTGACATTTTCTTAAATTTATTACTATTGTAATAATAATTGTGACACATAAAAGTATTATCACAAATAGTATATAAATAGTGACAAAATTTATATTTATCATTAAATTTTTGTCACAAAAGTAGTTATAGAAAATGACAAGACTATATTTTTTTGCCTCCTAGACTTAAAGATTCTCATGGAACCCGACAGGTACATATAATATAGGTGTAGCAATGGAAACACAATTCTTTACCAAGTTTATTATCCTTGTTTTTTTTTAGGTGTTACAATTTTGTAAAGATTATTTTGTATATATTAGTCTGAATTCGCTTTAAGTGTAGATATTTTTGATATTGTTTTCCTTCACATAAAAATATGGTGCCTTAGTGTTAAATAGAAAGACCAGAAAACGTTTAGCTTTATGTTTGAATATGTTTTTACTTGTGGGTAATTCTTGTGGTGAGACATTGCCTAACTATGGTTTGATTAAGAGAAACCTCTCAGATTCACTTCTTTCTTTTTGAGTTTCATAGAAACAAAACTGGACTACCAAAGTTTCAGTTTGCATGACGTTATTTCTTCTGTTTATAATGACTTTTAGTTGAGTTCTCACATAGTTTATTCTTCTGCTTTTGCGTATCAATCTTTGATTAAAAAACTCAAAAGAAAACATATTAATATTATAAATAATGAAATAAAAGAACAAAGGTAAACGTAAGAAAAAACACGTAAACCGTATTTTATTTAGCTTCTTCTTATGGGTTAGGCACAACGATATTCGAATCGCGGGGATAATGGGATTGTTGTTTTTGTTAGGGATTTTTTCACGTACAAAAGTTGAAGAAGATTTTCTTTTGGAGAAAAAATGAATGTGAGATTTTCTTTTAGAGAAAAATGAATATGAGATTTTATTTAAATTAAATTGAGTACTTACTATTATTAAAGAGACATTGAGTACTTACTATACCAAATAACCTTTATTTAGTCATTTTATAATTGTCGTTTGATGATGTTTTCCCCTTAAATATGTTTTCTCAACGTATCTAGGGTATAAAATTAGTGAGTCACCCAAAGATTACGAGAAGTGCCTAATGATTCTTAATAAAGGTACCAAGAATTGTTGAAAAGTACAAGGTTCCATGCGATGCACGCACATGGAAAAAAAAATGGAAATATGATTAAGCAAATTTGTGCCAAACCAATGGATGGTCAAATACACAAACAAATGAAACAAACTTAGATTCTACACAAAGGCAAAACACTTTGCACATTATCATAAATAGTTTTATTCTATGGATTCTTCTGGTTTATATAAATATAGTAAGGTAGAAGAGGACTTGAATTCTTATGTACCCACCAATCATCGAGTTGATCATCATCCATCATTGACCAGTTCACAATGTTTTAATAATCTTAGAAGAAACTTGCTATAATAATAATAATCACCATGCGTTTTATACATTGTTAGGATATATGATAATACATATAGAAATGATAATTTCTTTGAATTTTAATCGTGTTTTGTGTATTCTTTTAAACTCAAGAGTAGTTACTCGAAATAAATAAATGTATTTACCAAACTAATATATTCTAATAATTTTCTATTCATGCATATCTAAAGATCAAATTTTTTGACAACTAACTTATATAATTATAAACTAACCATTTTTTTTTGTCGTTTTGTACCAAGTTTGGTTTTCTACAAGGATTACCTTGTTATTCTTTACATGGTCAAACATTATATGTAGACACATGATTGGAACTGCAAAAATAAATAATATTTTCTTAAACTTAAAGAGTAATAAATAAATAAATAAAAACAAAAAACCTTCCATAAATCACACACATATAGCCAACCAAAAAAAGTACTTTTAACAATATTTCTTTGAGATTTAACAATATTCTTTATAACCCTCTCTCTCTCTAAATCATGATTGTTCTAGCTTGAGATTTGGAATTCCGTTAATCCGCTTATTCACGTTAATTACGCAGTGGACCAACACACGTCCTTATAATTAGACCTTGTCCCACACATGGCGGGTACATCTCCCACAACCTCATATTCTGATAGAATCTTCACATCACTTGGAACAAAGGGATAAAATTCCTGAATGGTAGCCATCAATTTCTAATAATAGCAAATCTCAATATATTAAACAACCATACACTCCATAAATGAAGTGCTTCTGAATCTTTTTAGCAACTATACATACACTCCATAAATGGAGTGTTTAAGTTGAATAGATTTATATAATTTCATTTTCTATTATTATTTTACAAGATTATGTATATCACAAAAAAAAAAGAACTAGGCATTTCACATGATTTTTTGTTTTACGTGATATCTTCTCTGTGTGATTTAGATGTTCTTTTATTGATTTTAGAGACATATTTTTTCTTGTAATTTGTCCTAAAAATGCTTACTTCTTAATCAACATAAGTGGGCATGCTTAAGTACACTGATTGTGATGAAATTAGTATCCTAAATATGATTTTCACTACTAATTATCATCTTATTAACCAACTAAAACATTGTCTTTGTTCGGTCGAGATCATCTTTACCTATATTCATACATATCACATACAAAATCAACATCTTCTATCTATGATCGAACTGAGTTAATTAATATTTGTATTATTATAAATTATGATCCTAGTATTATGGTTAAAAAAATTCTATAATATCGTGTAAACAATAATCACGATTCTTCTAATTCAGGAACATCCAATCACAGAAATAAACCTATTATGTAGTTACAATAGTTTAAAGCTGAACTGAAATTTTATAAAGAAATAAAGGAAATATTTTAAATGTAATTAAAACAATTATATTTTCTGAACATTTGGTATTCATAAAGATGATTTAAAATTAATTTGAGATAAAATCTCGGATTTGTTTAAAAATATAGTTATTTTCCATTTAAAATATGATTCTCGAAAATCTATCTGAAGTAAATGGTGGGTGTTAAAATTTGATTCTAGAAAATTGATTTTAAGTAAATGGTGGGAGTGGTTGGTATTATATTAAAACACACAATACAAGCTATTAATATTAAGTCTATAAATTTAAGTTTGACTCATTTAAGTATTGTTTTACTACTCATTTAACGAGTTAAACTTAATTATAAACTTTAACTTGTTTACTTAACTAATGAGCTTTCATGAACATTTAGCTAATCACATTTGAATTATTTTATAAGTTGTTAAATTAACTATGAACTTTTACCGATTGATTTCTCGTTTTTTATTTTTTATTCATTGAATTCTTAAGCGTTACGAAGACATATTTTTGTTTTTATTAGACTAAGATGGTAGATTAGCTAAAGCCTAGAAAAAAATTACCCTAACGCCAATTATTTGTAAAAGAAAATACTATAAATTCATATAGTATTTAAAGCATGTAAATCAATAGTACAAAATTATTCTAATTAATTGCGTTGAGTATTTAAATATTTGAAGAGTGTTTTCAAGTTCACCATAATCTTATTTAATTCGAAATATGTTTCTAGAAAAGAAAATAAAATAGAAACTGATTGAAAAATAAAAAAGACTAACAAACATTAAATACCCAAATAAAAAAAAATCACATCTATAATAGTTTAAAGTTATTGTCTACGACTCATAGGTCTCGAGTAGGTGTGAATAAAAGCCATTGTGATGTGAAAAAGTAGAGAAGAGGTTTTAAAGTCCACACTTTAACTAGAAACAGATATCGATATCTCCCTAACAAGACATTTATGATGCAACTATGTTCTATAAGTGTCATGGTCCTTCATCTTGCATTAATATTTTCTTGTCCTACATACATGCATGGCCTTCATGTGCTGTCAATATAAAACATTTATGGAGTTCAAAATTTTCCTTTAATGTCATAATAAAACCATAATTCTTGTTTGGCTATATTTTACAAAACTACATATTGGTTTCAATTCTAATAGCTGTACACAAAATATTTTCGAACCCCACTTTTATTGACTGTTTGTGTCTTGAACTTAAACTAAATAGTTTATAGTTTATTCAATTTGATAAAAATATAATGCTGCTATATGATGTTTTTTTTTATTACATTTTCTAAACCACTTTTGACACAAACACTTCATAAGGGGTCACCTTGGTAGAGTCCATTTGCAAATAAGTTGGTTTTGTTCCCATATGGAAGCGTTTGGTTTGATTTTTTGTTATCTGACGTTATTTGGGCCTTTTTCTCTTCAATGGCCCGCCAAAGGAATTATTCACACATTGATGTGGAGACTTTCCAATAGAGACGGCATTTCATTTCACACCCCTTTTTAATGTTCTTTAATTTTTTATTTTTATTTTTTATGTCCATAGTGACAACGATAGCGTGAGACGGATATATGATTTCGAATAAATTAGCGTTCATGACTAGTTGAATAGGAGAGAGAAATAATAAATTTTAAAATTATTATTTTTTTAAATTCAAAAATTTCAGTTCAATGAATATGATAACTTTGTATTTTAGTTGAGGAATCATGAATTAGAATGGAGGAGAATAAAAGAAGTTAAATAACTACGAAAGAACAAATCGAGTTTAGTATTAAAAATTACCACAACAAGAAGAGATATCGAGGAATTATAAACTTGATATAGTACAAATCAGAAGTTACTAGTAGAAAAAACACATATTATAACAGGATAAAATGTCGGTTAAAATGTATCCAAGGTCAAAAAAATTTGATGACAATTTTGAAATTATGTAAAGATATACTACATCGGTTAACCCAAAATCGATGTAATATAACTCTTTCTACGTCGGTTGACACTCATAACTGATGTAAAAAAGACTGAAAAAAAAATTCAAAACTTGGTATAACATTGAACGTATTACATCAGTTGAGAGTCTCAACCGATATAATAGGTGCTAGATTCTACATAGGTTGAGAGCTCCCAACTGATGAGTAAAATTCGGAGAAATTGGATACTAGATACTACATTGGTTGGAAGATGATTTTCCTAGAGTGGTTGTCGAAGAAGTTAGATATGCATATGCCAAGGTGCTAGTGCCCACATCAAACATTAGATTTGTGGGAGAGACCCTTGGTACATTTATTGTGTGGCCTACACATCTCATGAAGGCCATTTCTAAAAAGCATAAGGTATATTGTCATAATTTCTCTTAATATTATTATTGATACTTAATGTTATTTAAATTGATACATTTTGTTATCTTGCTTACAGAGTCGTGGGAGGAAAGAGAAATCACCAATTGGTGGTTTAAGTCCTGAGTCCCAGCCACTCCAGAAAATTGTGAATCCAATTCAGGAGTTAGCTAGGGTTTCTCATGACTTATTTGAATCAGTTTGTACCATTCCTTTGAATGAAACCATCTTTGGTGTGGACAATGGTGGTATACCATTGTATATAGCCATGCAAGACGTGCTTAACATCATCCAAGGAAACCAATTGCTAAACATTACAATCATTCAATTATGGATGATGTAAATATACTTTAAATTTACACATTTTTACATTTTATTTGATAAAATATATTTCATGAAGCATTTCTGCTGATATTGATATTAACAATGCAGGTATATAAATCAATTATTTTATAGCACAAGGAATCTTGATATTTATAGATTCCTTGAGTCACAAAGTATACAGAAGTCTGGAAATAAAAAAATGGAGTGTCAGACTTATATATAGAGATGAATTCGAGAATCCAAAAAGAGAATTTAATTTGCCCCTATTATTAATTCGTAAGTCACACATTTTTATATTTTGATCTTAAGTAATTTAGAGAATATGAGTAATGGATTGACTATTTTAGACTGTCGCACGAATAACACTGTGGTTTAATTATGTTCATTGCATCAGAAGCCAAGTTCAGAAATGAAAGCAGTAGTAAGTTGGGAACGTGGATACTACATGATGTATTAGATGAGGACTATAGTCCACGTCTCTATCACTGACTCTTGAGACCAGGTATGAAAATGTTCAAATTACATAAAATGATGTTCAACTTTCATATGATGATGACCAATAACACTTATTTTCCTATTTCAGTTTTTTTTTAGATCCAAAGTCATTGGATAGTCACTCAATAGAAGAAATTTGAAGAGAATGGGCAAGATATTTCATTACAATTAGAAATAATAACTCATAGTGCACAGTAGTGTGTAGTGTAACATGTACATATATATTTGCTTTTGTAATTTAGAGAATGTCATACTTAATCCTTCATCATATTTACTTTCGTAATTTTTGTAAGAATATTATTGTTGTAATTGCTTTGTTGTAATGGCTAAAAATCTGGTATACTGTGAATTGGTCTTTTGCAGGTTATGGACAACAACTAATCGAAGTTATTATTTTTTTTTAAAAAAGCAACACATACTACATTGATTATGACCATAACCAATGTAATATGTTACATACCACATTAAAGTCACAACCGATGTGGTATGTGTGGTTTAAACTCATTCACAATAGGAGATACTGCATCGGTTGCTGATGTAGTATGCCCCCTATTACATCAGCCAAAAATACAATATAGACAACACCTCCATGCTTTGAATATGATAACCTTGAATATATTAAACTAGAACTTTTTTATTTGATTTTAAGTAACAAGTTGAAGAAAATAAATACTAGAAATTACATAAGTAAAAAACACCCATGTTAAGTGCTTTGTAGGAGGAGATGACTGGAGCAAAAATTCATGGATGGTTGTTGTAGAAATGAAGCTAAAAAGAGGAGATAAAGAAGATGTTTTAGATTTTCTAAGCTTCTAAGATATGCTAGACTTCTAAATCATAAGGAATGTTCCTTCTTGAAGAAGTTTAAGAGAGAGTGTTCTCCTTTAATGACCTTTAAGAGAAAGAGAAAAGATTTTCTAAGAACAATATCAATTTTCATGAATTCAAAAGTGATTAAATATGTATAAGACTATTTATATATGTGTAAATTCTCATATACTTTATCCTAAATGAAATTCTAATTCTAATGTTTCCTAAATTAAATTTACATGAAGCTTACAAGGTACTCTACTTCTAATGTAGTTTGCAAGGAAAGCTTTTAACATGGAAATTCATCTCCACGTGCCAAATTAATGCTCTTCAAATGAAATGCAAATGAGGCTTCTTTCATACTCTACATCTTAAGCATTTTCTTCTAGCTTGCTTTGCACTCTTCATATGATACGTCTCATGCTTCTCTTGGTCGTGAATGATGTCCTTGGTTTGTCCATGGCTAACTTATTTTAAGGCTTACGGTTGAATCAATTTGAAGCCCAAATTTATTTGTAAGTCTAAGAAAGATAGACAAAAATAAACTTGTAAAGAAGAAGAAATTTTAATATTTTACTCTCCAAACAAGTAGAGTCTTTTTCATTGTAGTTTTCTTTTCTTCAATCTTCTTAGTCGTAGACCTAGTCATAGGTCCAACATATGCTCTTATAGGTGGTCTTCCATCAATATGTTGCTTGGGAGGAAAATGAATCAAACAAATTATGAAACACTAGAAAGTGATAGAGAAGCAAATTTGTACTTAATGGCTGATGTATAATCATATGGAAACAATGTTAATATTTATGCCTTTGAAATTTAATCTGATTATAATTAGGTATTAAATGCTTTCAATAAGCTTCATGATGAAGCTAATTTGTTTTTCAAATAATAGACTCAAAGGAGGAAACATATGGCTTAACAATAGATTAAAACAACTAAAAGAGGAAAATGTAAAACTAAAAACTGATATGGATGCTTAGAAAATGATATAAAATTTCCTTTATCAACTTCTCAGTTAAGACTTAACATTGTGAAAATTGTAAGACTCATGAAAACAAAATTGAGTATCTTTTGAATCCTAGTAAAGTTCACTCTGGGAAGATCAAACATTGATGCTACTCTCAACTTACAAAAGTTTGCAATGGATAAGGATAGAATTGGATTAACATACAAAAAAGAAAACCAAAAGGTGTGTTTTTTCAATTTTAGAAAACCATCTAGTTTGCCCTTTATGAATTATTTCTATTGCATGAAAAGAGGACATACTTCAAATACACGCTTTATCAAAAATCATGGTGTCAAAGTGGGAAATTTGTCTTGATTCCCAAGGAAAATAAGTTGATGGAAAAGTAACGTTGTGTAAGCTCGTTTTGGCAATTTCCACCAAATAATTAACAAAACTAAAAAAGAGAAAGAGAGATGAAGAAACTCCAATCTACCTTGATAGATGCCACAATAAAGAGAATATAATGACTAGAGGAAGATCTCTGTCAATTTGAAGAACCAAAAGTTGTAATGAAGGACGTAGATAGAATTCTCACTCTAAAAAAAGATTCAAATTTCCAAACACTAGTACAAAAAACACATTCTACAATAGGATATGATGTTGGTTAAAACGAAACCCATGTAAATAAAAATACAGTGGTATTTCTGTAAATATTTGAAGAGATATTACATCGGTTAACACAAACCCGACATAATATATCATATTCAATGTCGGTTTTCACTTATAACTGACGTAGAAAAGACTGAAAAAAAAAATCAAAATTTAAAAAAGTTGTAATGGTACTAAAGATACTACATCAAATTTTAAATTTTCAGCTTTTTTTTACGTCTGTTATTTATGAAACCACGTAGAATGTGGTATATTACGTCGGTTTTGTGTGAACCGACGTAATATCTGTTCAAATATTACAAAATTGCTACCGTGTTTTTGTTAACATCGGTCTTTTTTTAACCGACATTATATCCCATTGTAGAATGTATTTTTTGTACTAGTGGATTTATCCATAGTTATATATGTTTGCCTTTATTTGATAGAGCAAGTAAATTGTATGTTGATTGCATTTTGGTTATTGAAAATTCTGTATAAAGTTTGTTGCGTGAAATTTGATCAACTGAATTTTTTATTTTTGGTTTTAATATTTACATGGGATGTTCCAAATAAAAATGATACATGTCAAAGTTTTATAAACTTTGCATGAAAAAAGTCTATAGTTTTTTCTTTTTAAGAGAGTGCCCAGTAAACTTTCAGATTTTTGAGAGTCAAATGGCTGATGTTTTGATGATACAGTAAAATATAACTATCAAAATTTTATAAAATTGGCCTTAAATGAAAGAGGTTCAAAATTCAACAATTTTATGTTAAAAGTAATTTTAAAAGATTCTAAATTAAGAGTCATTTGTGGCTCACAATATAGCTATTCTATTTTGATGAGTTGGCTAACACGCTATTTCTATTTCTAAATTTAATTCCTTTTTGAAATGGTTATTCAAAAATATAAAATTTATTGTTAAACTAGAGAAGTTAAGATTTATGATAATGTACACAAAAATTTTCTAAAGTCATTTGATATTTTTAAAACTTTAATCTTTTCAGATTTAAGATTTAGAGTGCCCTGTTGAGCACTAAAAGTTGACCGTAAAAGAAAAGTTTACTGGCAAACATGTAGAAACAATTTTGGAACAAATAATACCTCTTTAGAAGGGTAAATAAGTCCTATGTAATATTAAAAAAATATTATAAAAATTAAGTTAGAGAAGTAGGAGAAAAATGTAAATCTTTAAACTGTGTCCAAGTTGAAGTTAGCTTTAGTTCCTGGGTTGTATGAATTTTTATAGATTTTCTATAAACACATTATACCTTGTAAAAGGATAAAATTTCAAGGTTTATATTTGTATTAAAATTTTTAACTTATGTAAAAGAGTTTCATTATTTTATATAAGAAGATTAGTTTTAGTCTTGTTTATTAAGCACTTAATAGTAGAATACGATGACTTAATCTGCATTGGGTAGTAATAGATTGTTTTGCTGATTGATTATTGAAATGGTTGTTGAATGTATATTGCTTTTACTGAAAAAGGGTGTTAGTCTTGAGGTGAAAGAGAGTGATTTGTCTTGTAAGTCGATTGATAACAAGATATGATCGTTGAGTTTACTGAAGACGATGAGGAGAGATTCACTTGCAGAAGATTCTTCAATATTTAAGTTAACAAATGCATACAAAATTATAAGTTATAAGTGAGTATGAGAATTGAGTTAGTATTAATTGTGAGATTGACATGTATTTGTAAGACTTTTTGGGCTTGAGCTGAATATTCAAAAAATATTTAAAATAAATAAGAGATATGATTGATTATTAAATATTTTTCATTTAATCAATTATTACTATATAAATATCCAATTATATAGTTGTATCTAATTTGATTAGATTGCATCCGATGAATTGATTGGATTTTATATAAGTTATGTGTATTTTCTTGTATCTTGGACACAAATTGGTTCATAAGTCTCACAAACTCAGAATCTAGAAAAGAGATGCGGGTAAATTGATTTAATGGATGAATGAGTTTTAATGTTCTAGAAGTGTTCAACGGATTATCTTGGTCTGATGATATTTTATTGTTGTGAGTTATATTACCTTGAGATGGTCGTTTATTTTCAAACAACTTGTTCGATTATGATGGTCGCTTATTTTCAAGAGATTTGTTTCAATTATCGTTTGATATCAGATAATAATTTTGTATAACCTTGTTTCGATAATCATTTGATCTCAGTTAGCGATTTTGTTCAAATGATCGTTTGATCTTGGACAGACACTATTATTTATAACTAATTTCTAATGACCGTTAATCTTGGATAAAAATTGTTTCAATGATCATTTGATATCAGATAGTTACTATTGTTTTGGTGATCATTTGATCTCGGTGAGTGTTCTTTTTATGGTCGTTTGGCATTTGATAATAAATTTTTCCATGATTGTTTAATCTTAGATAAACAATACGATGCAATTCCTACTTCAATTGCATGCATCATTGCTTCTCTTTCTTAAATGTTTGATATTTTTCTTGTTGTTTGGAATGGATGCAACGAAAACAGTGAGTTGAGGTATAGATAGAAGGTGTTATGAGATGGAAAATCAATGAAAAATGTAGGTGAAGTTAGGACAACAAACTAGGAGAAAGTTTAGAAGAAGTATTGTAGAAGACTACTCTAGAAGAGTTTAAGAACAAGTTGAAGAGGCTCAATTTGGCCAACATTTTACTACTCATTCATAAACTGATTTTACATGTAGAGAACACCTCTATTTATAGGACAAAAGATGACTAACCCTAGCCCTAACTTGTCTTGCAAGTTTCTCAAAACTATCAAATAGGAACTTGACAGGTGACAAACCACGAATGGAGAGGATCCTCTCCATTGGGAGAGTGTCATGTGGTAAAGGTAGCTTGTAGCCCAAGCTATTAATTCCTCTAAAATGAAAGGAGAAAACGTGTCCTAGGCGCTAATTAGATGGAGGAGTGGCGCCTAACCCTAGTTTGCATGGCAAGCTAGGATTCTTAACCTAACTTGGCACCCAAGCTAGGATTTTTACCCTAGGTGGTGCCTTCTCTCTCTCCTAGGTTTAGGTTTTGGCCTCTTCAAAGCTTGGCCCAATTACAAGGTCCAAAAGAAAAATCCTACACTACTTGGCCCAGAATACAAGGTCCAAAAGATCCTATTCTATTATTTTACAATTTTTACAATTTGTTAGTAGCAACTTCATGTTAAATCCTAGGCAAGCTTAATGGCCAGATCTTAAATGGATCCTTCAATATTTGAAAGGGTCACTTGAAAGAGTTCTAATTTATGGTGAATCTAGATGGTAGGCTAGAGATGCTCATATAAAAGGTTATGTTGACCTAGACTACGATAAGTATTTGGATACCATAAAATGTCTCATGGGTTATATGTTTATTTGTGTGTATGGTACTGTGATCAACTAGAAAGTTAGTCTTTATAAGGTAGTGACTTTGTCAATCACTAAAGCAAAGTACGTTGTCATAACAGAAGTGATAAAGAAAGCCATTGGTTGTAAGGTCTAGTTAGAAAGTTGAAGGGTGCAATAGTAGGTTGTCACCGTCTATTGTGACAACAACTACGGAAATAGGAAAAACTTATAAAAATGGAGAGTTTAATAGTTTATTTAACACTTTTTGAAATTTTCACAAAACAAACACCTAATAAAAGCAGTCACACGAAGTTTTAACTTAACAAATGCACTATCAAGAGGCTTTTGTAATATCAATTCTAAGTTGACAAACCCATTATCAGAAATAATTTTGTAAATCTTGTTTTAGAAAACTCTCCATCTTTGGTTAAAGGCAATTCAATATATGCAATTCGAGGATATCAGAGAAGAGAAAGATTTATTCTTGAAGCTTTTCTATTGGTTCATTTGTAAACTCAAGCTATGTTTAATTCTTGATTAACATGATAAAGTTTCACTAGTAAATTATCACTGAAAAGTACAATATTAGGATAGCTAAAATTGAGTATTATATGAATTGTAACCATTCCTGGATAAGATAGAGTGTTATGGAAATCAACTACTCCTGATGAAGATCAAGTGTTCTTTGTAACATAGTCACTCCTAGCTAAGACGAAATATCTTTTGGATTACAATCATTTCTAACAAAACAATAATTACAAAGAATGATCTAAAATATCACATGTTCACTCATAAGATGTTATGTCTTACGACTTATACAAGATGAAATCCACTCTTCTAAATTAACTAAGAAACACAAACAATGTTCTTTTCCATAAGTGGGGTACGAGATTATTAAGGATTGTAAGAGCATTTAAAACATTGTATTTGTCAACCTTTCTTCTTCAAGTGTATCTTCCGTATATAAAGGAGTAGAAGAAAGAGTAATTAAGAATTCTTTCTAATTGTTGAGATCTCTAGAGAAGTCTTTCTCTTCATGTTGTGTCTGTCCACATTCAAATGTAGAGATACATTAAATGCTCTTCATGCAATATTAATTGCATATCTCTTCTTCAAGCAACATTATGATGTGTGACATGACTTATCAAACCTAACTTAGATAACTTTTATGCAAATAGGAGTAAAGCACAAGGCCATACAAGTCTAATGGTCTTTAAAGAGTTGATATTTTGCCTTTTAAGAAATATTGTTGTCATGGAACAACTTCAACACATTCTTAAGAAGATCTTTGATTTTGATAAGTCTTCATAAAAATCCTCTCAAAAGAGAAAGAGAAAAGATATTTTTGAAACATAAAATACACAATTATAATTGTTCTTACCTGACCCGAGTACAAGTCATCCGCAGTGATGTTGTCAGAAATTGAGTTGAAGACATTGAACCGAATGGCGGTCCACCTGCAGAATAATCTCCGACGTTCAAGTTAATAAGAGTGTAAAAAGGTGTTTAGGGCGTAAGAGTATGAGTGTAATGAGATAGATGATACTCCTTGTAGACCTATGTCATATTTATAAGACCTTGTCATTAAAGACCGTATATTTCCCCATAATGATTTTGGATGTTAGGAATAACAAATTACCATAATATAGTATGATTGAGGTCAATTAGAATCAATTAGAGTAAATTGAGATCAATCATAATAAGCTATTAATTGGTAATTAAAAGTGGGCTCGGTCATGACAGATTCGGTAGAATCTGGCCTCATTACTGGTAGGTACACAAGCCCGATAGTTCGTGATTCCAGTAGGTAAGCCGTTGTGATGGTTGAGATGTGTTCGGCTTGGCATATGCCGAGTTGGGGTTGACCGAGGTGAATTCACCTTGGCTCACCTTTCCGTTTGGATAAGGTTTTTCCTATTCGGCATTGAGCCTTTGTATGATACGCCTTTGGACTTGGCGGTTGAGTCATCATGACTAGCATTTAATGAAGTATAAAGAGAAAAAGGTGTGATGTGACCGATGGGTTTTTTCCCGCCTTCCTCCAGATGGTGCCACATGGCTCTTAACGTGTGTGGGTTAATCTCGACCGTTGAACCTAGCGAGTGGGTGTTACTAAGGCAGAGACTCTTCGTTTACTCTTTTACAGTTTCAAACATTGCCTTCAAACAGTCTCCACTTGCCTTTCTAAGAGCTCGAGTCGTTCGCTCGACCTTTCTTGCTTTTTTTAGGTACGCTCATGGCCTCCTCTTCCTCTTTTACTGCTTCTTCTGGTGCTAGTAGAACAATGTTAAGTAGGGAGGTTACTCCCTTGGCGAGGCAAGCTCTTATGAGCACACTACTTCTTTGTTTGGTGAGGGGAAATCTTTAGAGGGTACCCCTTCTCCCCCTTCGCACAAATCATCTCGTGTCATTATTACTGTGACATCTCCACTAGCTGTCTCTGCTCCTAAGAAGAGAAAATCCCCCAAATTGAAAGTCGCGAACCCAAAATCTTCTGGTGCTTCGAAGAGGGTTAGGACGGCTCAGCAGCCTCCATAACCTACCGTGAGTATTCGTGGGTGCTAGGCGAAGTGGTGAAGCATGCCTTTGAGTATAATACTAGAGAAAAAGTGGATGAATTTATTTTTGTATATACCATTTGTGAGGAATCTGTTGCTGATTACAATTGGATGCCTCTTCTGAGGGTCAGTTGGCTTCTCCCATGCCTTGCGTAACCCAACCTTTAGTGGCCACCTCCGCCAAGGCCTCCTGATAGGGATACGCTTCTCGATCAGGCAGACTGAGTCCTAGGCTTGACCATTCCCGTCCTTGACCTCCAATCTCACTGGCATGTTAATAGAAAGGCCAAGGACTTGCCTGACACCTATCCTCACAACATCGAGATGATGGAGAAAGTAGGTCTTGAGGACTTCCTTGATGTTGGTGGTGTCATGTTGGGAAGGTCTCTGGCTATCATGCAGCACTTCCGCAGAGCCGTCCGAGACCATTCAGGCTTACAGAGCAAAAATGCCGACTTGGAGAGACAAGTCCAACAACTACTGAAGGAGAGGTCGGATAAGGATTCAGCCTTCACTGCCAAAGAACTTCAACTCCTTCACTTGCAACAACTATGTAAGTGTCATGAGGTCGAGCTGATATGCCGACAAGGGGAGCTAGTATGTGCTGAGGGAGCCCTAAAGGAGGTGGAGAGTCGGATGGTCGATTTTGAAAAGGAAGTAGCCAAGATGGGTCATAAGGAGTCTGAATGGAAGAAGTGGGAGGAAGAGCTCGCCCGCAAAGAAGCTGAATGGGATGAGGAGAAGCTTCAGCTTCAAAGGGGTTGTGTGGATGCTTACGAAGAAGGCTTTATGAAAGCTATGAGGCAAGCTATTTTGTTCTCTCTCGAGTTGGACCCGACACGCTTCGATATCAACAAGGAGGTGGCTGATGGCTAACTTGTTGGTGATTAGATCTTCTGGGTCTGTAGTTATAACAATGCCGAACTTATTTTCCTTTTTGCACTTTGAATGACTTGATTTGCAAATGTTGATCAAGCGCTTGTTCAATTTTGCTTTAACTTAGGCGTTTAGCTTAATTTACTCTATTTCAAAGTTGCTTTGCTCGTCCTTAAGCGCTTAGCTTAGCTGCATAAGTGTTTGCTCGATTTGTTTTATATGAAAGTCGTATAAGCGTTTGTCTGACTTGTTTTTTAACTTAAGTGTTAACTTAGTTGTCTTTTATGAAAGTCGTATAAATGTTTGCCCGACTTGTTTTCTAACTTAAGCGTTAGCTTAGTTGTCTTTTATGAAAGTCGTATAAGCGTTTTCTCGACTTGTTTTCTAACTTAATCATTAGCTTAGTTGTCTTTCATGAAAGTCGTATAAGCGTTTGCCCGACTTGTTTTCTAACTTAAGCGTTAACTTAGTTGTTTTAATAAGTAAGTCGTTTAAGCGTTTGCCTGACTTGTTTTCTAACAGCGTTAGTTTAGTCGTTTTAATAAGTAAGTCGTTTAAATGTTTGCCCGTAACTTAAGCATTAGCTGAGGTGCTTGTTGGTGTGAGCTGACATAAACAATATAAGAAGGAACAAATAATGACAGTATAATTGAACTTTTATTGATTCGGGTATGGGCCTCGTTAAAATCTTGCTTGTCAAAATCCTCCTTAGGGAAAAAAATCTAAGTCAAGGAAAGAGTACACCGTACCTGTTCCTCATAGCTAACTATAATATATTTTAATGTGGGTGGCCTTCCACGTTCTCGGTATGAGTTTGCCACCCAATTCCTCAAGCTTGTAGGCTCTGTTTTGGAAGGCGTCAACTATTCTGAATGGGCCATGTCAGTTTGGTGCTAACTAGCCCTCCTGCTTGTTTCTACGGGCTTCTGCAACCTTCCTTCATATCATATCACCTTTCTTGAAGGCGCGTTCCTGCATTCGGGTGTTGTAGCACCGTGCTACTCTAAGCTTGGCCGCCTCTTTGTGAATTTGAGTTTCATCTCGGACTTCCTATTTCAGGTCTGGCTCGACTTGAAGGTTATCGTCATTGATTCCTTCCTGATAATTCATTCTTCTCCGCAAGACTTCCCCCAGTTTCATCGGTATTATGGCGTCTGACTTGTATGTCAGTCGGAACGGGGTTTCCTTGGTTGACGATTGGGGCGTGTAGTGATATCCCCATAGTATACTTGGGATCTCTTCGGCCCACAGTCCCTTCATTTGGCCAAGCTTCTTTCTCAGTTCCCCTAGTATAACTTTGTTGGCGGCCTCCGCCTGTCCATTTGTATGTGGGTTTTCAACACTTGATGCCATGTGCTTTACATTGAGTTGTTTCAAGAACTCCTCCAGGTTGTCGATGAATTGCCTACCGTTGTCTGTTATTATGCTGTGTGGTAGGCCATGTCAGAAAATGACAATTTTCCATAGGAAATTTTACACCTGTCGAGCTGAGATAGTGGCAATGGGCTCGACTTCGATCCACTTGGTGAAATAGTCAATGGCTACTATTAGAAGTTTCACCTACCCCTTCTCTAGTGGAAAGGGACTGAGGATGTTTACCCCCATCTGCTAAAGGGCCACGGGGTTTTGGTCTGATGTATTTCCTCTGGAGGCGCGATGAAAATGGGTCCGAACTTCTGACACTACTAGCACTTCTCAATGTAGGAACGAGTGTCCTACTTGACGGTCGGCCAGTAGTACCCTGCTTTAAGAACTCAGACAGCCATGGACCTTGCGTCCGAATACATTCCGCAAATTCCTCTATAAAGTTCGGAGAACACGTAGTTAGCCTGGCTCTGGTCAAGGCAGTTCAACAACGGTGAAGAGAATCCCCTTCTGAACAGCTCTCCATCTATGACCATGTGTGACGTAGCCTGCCTCCTTGTCCTTTTCACCTCTACCTAGTCCTCGAGAAGCACATCATTAAGAAAGAAGTTTAGGATAGGGGTCATCCAACTTCCTCCGCTGACATAAATCGTGAATACGTTCTCATGATCCTAGCTCGGGGTGTTCAAAATTTCGTGGATCAGTGTTATGTGTTGTCCCGTCTACTTTGTGCTCGCGAGTTTAGACAAGACATCAACTCAGTCATTGTTGGACCTCGACACATGTGTTACACTGACCTCCTTTAATTGATGGATTAGGTTTTGAGCTATATGGTAATAATTCTGAAGTAGGGGCTCTTTAGCCTGATATTCATCGTTCATCTGTCCCGCCACAAGCTGCGAGTCGGTTCAACATTTAAGGTTTTGCACTTCAAGGTCCTTAGCCAACCTTAACCCTGCTATTAGAGCTTTGTATTCGTCCTGGTTGTTAGGAGTCTCAAACCCGAACCGAATAGATTGCTCCATTGTTATATTGTCTGGCCCCTCCAATATAATTCCTGCATCGCTCCCCTTTTTATTGGAAGATCCATCTCTGCTGAGAAGCCAAAATGTATTCTCTTGGGCAACCGGAGGTAGCTAGGTGAGGAAATATGCCAAAAGCTACACCTTCATAGGGCCTCTGGACTTGTATCAAAGGCCAAACTCTGAGAGCTCCACGACCCATGCTGCCATCCTTCCTGCCAATTCAGGTTTCTGCAATACCTGTTTGATTGGGTAGTCAGTGTTGACCGTCATGCTGTGGCTGCGGAAGTAGTGTCGCAACCGTCTAGCAAAGAACACCAGGGCAAGTACCAACTTCTCAATTACCTGGCATCTCTCCTCCGTTGGCTGCAGAGTTCTACTCGTGAAGTATACGGGACTCTGTTCCTTCCCTCCTCGTATACCAAGAGCGAGCTGATGGCCAACTGTGCTACGAAAAGATATACCAACAGTGAAATTTTTACCAGGATGACACTATTTGCACAATTATTTACCCATATGATACTGTTGCCATTTTATTTCCCAATATAACACGTTTTACTGTGTATGGTGGGAATTTGGCTTCTGGGGTACCAAATTCCCAATTGAAAGTTAATGAATGGTATTTCAAAATGACATTCAGAATTCGTGTGCCCGTGAACCAAATTTTGAATGCTTTTTTTAAGTTTTATAATCTTTTTTTTAAAATAAAATAAAATAAAATAAATAAAAGTTTATAATTTTTATATAATTTTTTTACTGAAAAGAAATAAAAACAAATAAAAATATTATAAATGATTTATTGTAGATTATGAGGATTTAATTTTCTAAAAATAAATTTTAACTATATAAATGATGTTTTAAAAAATTTAATTAAAAATAGTGAGAATAAATTTAAATTTTTTGTGAGAGAAAAAAAATAAACTATCCAAGGTTAAATATAATTTGATTTAAAGATAATTAAAAATATTCAAATTTTGTTAAAGTTTATTGTTATTGATAAATTAAAAATTTGAAATAAAATTGGAAAATGAAGTTAGCAAAAATTTAGATAGTGTAATTTATAAATTTAAAAATAGGTAAAAGTTTTTTTTTTTAAGTAAAAACTTGATTAAAAATTCGAAGGGTTTATTATTTATTTTTAACTTATATGAGAGAAGGAGATAAATAAAAAAGTATGTAAGAGAATATTATTCTCATTAAATTTATATAAAAAAAAGTATTTATAGATGTTTTGAAAAATTTAATTAAATGTAATTTGTGAGAGAAAAAAAAATCAAACTATCTAAGCTAATTGTATTTTTATTTAAAGATAAAAGAAAATATTACAATATTTTGGATGTTTATTAATAATGATAAATTAAAAATTTGAAATGAAAAATTGGAAAATGAAATTGGAAATGTTAAAAAAGATTTAGATAGTATAATTTATAGATTTAAAAATAGATAAAAGTAGAAGAATTTTTATTTTTATTTTTTATTTTGATAATAAATAAAGATAATAAATGACAATAATTTTATAACTGTATTTTATATTAAAATTAAAAATATTGTAAATGTTTTATTGTAGATTGAGAAACTAATTTTCTAAAAATCAAATTTTGACTATATAAATAATTTTTAAAAAATTTAATTAAAGATGATGAGAATAAATTTAAAATTATTTGTGAGAGAAAAAAAATTAAACTATTTAAGATTGAAATATAATTTGATTCAAAGATAATAAAAAAATATTAAAATTTTGTGAATGCTTATTGTTATTGTTAAATTAAAAATTTTAAATGGTTTTGGAAAATGAAGTTCAAAATGTTAAATAAAAATCTAGGTAGTGTAATGTATATAGTTGAAAATAAGTAAAAATATTTTCTTTTCAGTAAAAACTTGATTAAAAATACAATTAAAATTTGGGAGGTTTTACTTTTAATTTATATGAGAGAAGGAGATAAATAAAAAAAATATAAGTGAAAAATAATTTATTTTAATTAAATTTATATGAAGATAAAGTTGTGAAACATACAAGAAGAAAAAAAAAACTATTTATAGATATTTTGAAGCATTTAATTATAATGAGAATAAATTATAATAATTTTGTAATTATATTTTATATTAAGATTAAAATTGGATGAAAAAGTTATAATAAATTATAATATTGGCATTAGAATTAAATTTTGTATTTTAAGTTTGTTGAAAAAGTATTTGTAATAACAAAAATGAAATAAAATTGTTGGGTATTTTCTGTAAATAAATATTAATTAAAAGGTTGAAGAATTTGAAATGGAAGTTAATTTATATGTAATGATAAAGAAAATAAGTGAATAAGTATATCATTTGAAAAAAATAAGTGTGTAAATTATAATTTTAAAATGTGAAATTAAATAGAAATGAAGTATTGTTTATGACTAATTAAAGTGTAATTTATATATTAGTTGTGAATTTTTTTAACAGCGAAAAATAAATTAATAGGAACGCTTTAGAAGTTTTTCAACCCTATTACAAAGAACAAGACTGTCTTATTATAGTTTACAACTAAAAGTAACAACAATTTTGAACACAACCTCTTACAAAAATACTAAAATCACCTAAGCACAAAGACAATTTAAACACAGAACACACACATAGGATTCCTGATCAGCATTGTAAATGATATGCAACATAAACATGACAGTAATGCAAGCACAACTAATTTAGGAAAGTGTTGATGTTGTTTTGCCGAAATGGTTTATGTAGGCACTATCCTCTAAGTCTTGAACTAATTCTTGGTGTTGCACTGCGTAAATTTTTTGTTTGGACAAACAGTTCAATTCTTGTAGTTGAATCTTCACGTTGCACTCTTGGGTTAAGAAGTTAAGTACTTTTCCAACGGTTAATCATTTGTTGGACGTCAGCATCATTTTGTATTTGTACTGTATCATGTACAAGTTTTCGATTAACAACTCTAGCTGGACAACGGTAGTTTATTTTTGTAACTTGTTTTCGGTCTCCACATGCTAATATTTCTGATATGTTGTGAAATAGCTGATTAAAAGAGCAGTTATGTGGGATTGACATTCTTTTAGGGTTGAGACATGTGTAGGTTAGACCGTAACCATTTGGACTCTCTATTATGGTGGCCCATTGGATAACTCCTCCATAGTAGATTATTGCTTCGGTTGAATTGATTGGGTCTTGACTTACGGAAGAGTTAGATGTAATGGGTGTATTCAGAAGGCTTAAAATTTCCTCTACAGATCTTGTTAGCTTGGCATACAATTCAATCATTGTAAGAAATGGAAATTGAGACTTCCAAATTAACAATTTAGAAACATTTTCATCAGTTAGTATCTGAACAACATCATACCTAATTTGCCCTTGAGTGGTTAGCTAAGGTTAGTGACAGTACAACTTCATCAATGTTGTATGATCTTGTAGCCCCAGAGCGCCACAAACTTTCTCCTTTAAACGGGAGAAGCTACAGTTGTAAGGAATGCGGATAAATTTAGGAGATGGGCATTCAAAGTGGATGCCGTCATCATTTTCTATCATCCGACCATTTGCAAAGACAACAACAAGATCAGAATTGTAAAAATTTTCAGTGTTTATTATACAAAGATGATCCATTTGAAGATAAAAGCAGAAATTTTGAAAATAAAGAAGAATGGTTTGAAAGTGGTGTAGGGGTGGGAGGTTGAATCTATAGTTGGATAATGATTGAGATGCAAATAGATTTTTTATGGTTGTGTAGAAGATGATAGATTTTTTACAAGTGTTGTCATATCCACATTAAAAGTGAACATGTTAGTACATTGGTGCTGATGATAATCCTAAAGTATGGAATCTATTTTTGAGAAGTGTGTTGTGAGGAAAAGAAATAATGGATGAGTGATGTAAGAAACACAATTATGGATGAGTGGGGTTATAATACACATTATTGTCCTATGTGGCTTCAGGAAAAGCAATTATGGAGAACCTGTGTGGCTTCAGGAAAAAAGATTATAAAGGAGTGATGTGACGATGTACATTACTGTGTAGTGTGGTTAGAGGAAAAATAATTATGAAGGAGTGATGTTATAATATACATTATTATGGTGTGTGGCTTCAGGAAAAGCAATTACGAAAGAGTGATGTGATGATGTACATTATTGTGTAGTGTGGTTAGAGAAAAATAATAATTATAGAGGACTAATTATTGACTAGTGTGACTTAATTGAGAATATATTATGGAGACATGTTCAACTTTTGTGAACTAGTTTTTCTACAGTTTGTTTGAGTAATGGATGGTTGTGTTGTTTGTGTAACATTACCAATTTTGTGAATTGTTGTTAAATGTTGTTATGTTTAATTCTTAAAAATTCTTGTTATTTATTGAAATGATGCGGTATATGTTGAACATAAAGAGGAAAATAAATAAAAAACACATATTCATTAAATACTTTAGTTAATTGTACATGGAATACTTTGTGTTAAACGAAACATAATCAATGGCGAGAACTGGATGCTCCAACAATGTTGGGGCATGTTCTTTTTGTATGTCCTAGTGTTTGACAATATGAACATTTTTTGGATCGACCATTGTTGTTCCCTCATGTCCATTTCAGTCCTTATGCGACTTGACTTCGGCCTCCCTGTTGATGTTCTTTTCATGTCTGGACTTGGACATAATATTTGACTAGTGTAAGCAGGCCAGTAGTCTTCGTTTCTGAGTTCACCAAATAAGCCTTCGTAGACATGAGAGACTTGATCTAAGGTGTACACAGGTGAGATGTACATAGAAAAATCTGGTGTGCATGTTTACATGCAGCAAGAACATGGGAGCATGGTAGATGTAGTTTTTGAAATTTCCCACAGTCACACCACAATTCGTCCAAGCGAACTCAAATCGACCTGGTGGTCGTACTTCTCTTGGATTTTGTCTCTCTTCTACCAAAAATCTAGTGCTCCTTCTGTCAAACGAAAGGACTGTATGAGTGTTCGCCTTTGATTGTGCATCTTCCAATGCTTTTGTTGCAACTTCAGAGTATACATGTCCGGCAGTTATCATGGCTTCCACTTGTCTGCTTTCTCTCTTGGGATATCATCTAACCATTGAGTAGCCTCGGGATTTTCCTCTCTAACTATGTTGTAGTAGTAAAAAAAGTGTGGCTCTATCATTCCATATGTTGTAATTATTTGTTCCAAATTGAGTTAGTTAATAAAATTGACAAAAACAAATAAAAAAAATTGAAAGAGTTATTTGAGTGTACAGACAAGGACACTAACCCATATTGACAACATCCTTCTTGAGTGTTGTATTTCTAAATTGTCTCATGAAGTTTTGTGTTATGTGTCGAATGCAGTACACATGCATAGAATTATTGTCGTTCCAACCACTACCTTCTCTAGAGTATGCACTCTTTATTGATTCGTGACGATAAAAAATAAGACAGATGCCCCTTGCGGAGTGACATATCTTTGTAGGTTCCGTAAGAAAAAGAACCAAGCCTCAGCTGTTTCACCCTCTACAATGGCAAAGGCAATTGGTAATTTGTTATTGCGGCCATCTTGCGCAGCTGCAACCAATAGTGTCCCTCTATATTTCCCATACAAGAAAGTTCCATCAAATTGAACCAGTGGCTTGCTAAATTTAAAACCGTCAATACATGGTTTGAATATCCAGAATACTCTCTTAAAGATGATGTGGTCTTCATCCAATTGGTTACCTTCATATGCGGGTTGAGTCTTCATTTTCCAAATAAATCTAGGAACGTAAAGTTGCATTGCATTTAGAAGTGATGTCAATTTTCTGTACGACTCTTCCCAATTGCCATATACCTTTTCTATGGCTAGTTGTTTTCCTAGCCATGCCTTCTTATATGAGACTGTATATCCCAATATTGACTACATGTGAGCTATAATGGTAGATACTGGTGTGGAAGGGTCGGCTTGGATGATTTCGTGAATGCGTTGTGCAATCATTTGAGAACCCAACTTATTGTGGTCTTGTGAGATCATAGGGGACACACAGGTGTGAACACCTTCCAACTTCATAATTTCCAAGTGTTGATGTTTGGTGCGTAAAATTGCTCTACATCTCCATGCACAATCATTATGAACACATTGCACTATAAACCTTGATTGAGTTGAATATGCTACCTTGTACGTGCAATGGTTGACAATATGGAAACGATTGATGGCATCTTGAGCTTCTTCCTTTGTGGTGAACCGCTGTCCTAGAAAAAGTGTCCCTGAAGGATAGACTACTGTGTCACGGTCAAAGGCATGACCAAATTCTGGGTCATATATAGGTGGTTCAACTGGAAAGTGTAGAAAGTGCTCAAGTGGGACATAAGGTGAGTTATGTTCATGTGGTTCATTGTTTGTCGTTGTACGTGCAAATCTTCTCCCTCATGATCATTTGCAGCTGCAAGGATGTCATCTTCATCCTCACTAAAAGGATCGAAGACTTCATTAGGAAGACCAACAACCCAATGCTCTTGTGGTGGTTCTTGAAGGTGTTGTTGATTTTGGTATTCATCTAGATTGATATATGAACCACTTAGTAGTTCGGTATATGACTGGATTTGGTCTTCCCAGTCTCCAAGATGTTGATGGATGGGTTCGTTAAGGTCGAATGTTAGAGGGTGTGGTGTTTGGTGAGATAACAGTTGTGATTGGTGGTCGTACGAGGGTGGAACTTCTGATTGTTCATAATGAAAAGATGGTAAAGATGTGGGTTGAGATTGTGTTGAGGAAGAGGCAAACCTTTGGAATGTGACATACAGTTCAGGTCTAGTTTGTAATTCAATAGAGTCATAAATTCCGAACAACACCTCAACGTCATCATCCTCAGTCATCTCAATAGTTGTGTAATGACTTACCCCTCCACCAAGTCTAGTGGGGTAGCGAAAGTGCATCGTCGCAACTCTTTCTTGTGCTTCCCTATGTAGTTTTCTGAGGATAACTTCTTTCACCCTTTATAGGGTGATGCCCCTTTTAAGGGCAATTGCATTTGGTGCCCTAGAAGTGAATGTAACTCCTTCAATGGGACATTCATTCATTGATCCGTCATAGTGAACAATGACGTATATGGAAGCCATTTGCTTACAACAAACAAAATATTAGGTGTGTAATACAAGAAGAAAGATGGAGAAATGAAAAGAACAAATTGGGTGTAATTATAGACGAAAGATAGAGATATATAAACCAATATTTATGGTGAAGTTGTTGGTATGTAATAAATCAAAACACATGGCTTGTATTTATAATTGAAGTTGTATAGGGCAGGATCAAAGTTGGCATGTCTTCAAAGCAATCCTAAACATTAAACTCATGACACGGTAGCGTCTCATCCAAGCATTGTTCATGTCATCAGAAGTTGGATGGTGATGTTGACAACTCTTTCACGCATGTTAGTGGGTCAATGTCAAAGGCTGACATGTCTGCAAAGTAACCTTCATCACTACATACGTCATATGGTGTAGTCCCATCAAATGCCACATTACTTACACTCCAAATGTAGAATTATATCTCTTTCCTTACTTGCACTTCAAACGCAACATTATATCCCTTTCCTTACTTCTACTCCAGATGCAACATTATATCCCTTTCCTTATTTCTACTTCAAATGCAAAATTATATTCCTTTCCTTACTTGCACTTCAAATGCAACATTATATCCCTTTTCTTACTTTCACTTCAGATGGAAAATTATATTCCTTTCCTTACTTGCACTTCAAATGCAACATTATATCTCTTTCCTTACTTATACTCCAGATGCAAAATTATATTTCTTTCCTTACTTGCACTTCAAATGCAACATTATATCTATTTCCTTACTTCTACTCCAGATACAAAATAATATTCCTTTCCTTACTTGCACTTCAAATGAAACATTGTATCCTTTTTCTTACTTCCACTCCAAATGCAACATTTTATCCATTTCCTTACTTGCACTTCAGATGCAAAATTATATCCCTTTACTTATTTGCACTTGGAATACAACATTCTATCCTTTTCCTTACTTTCACTCACTATTATACCACTAATACATTTCTTAATGAAGTCACAAATATGTTCAACCATTGAGTTGACAATGAGTAAAATAAATGCAACTTAATAACATTTTGAAGTATAATGTGTACTTGAATAATTGTTTGTAAAAAACAAAAAAAAAACAAAAAGTAAGTTGTTAAGTATGAGTACACGTCGAATTAATTTAATTAAGGAGCATTTTGATGATATAAGTGGGTCTATGGAATCGTATGGGTTCATGAATTAATATCATTTTGTATTAAGGAATCCAATGCAAACCTATGCCACCTACCCATCCCCATTTGTACAATTACAAAGAATCCTATGCTGAAAAAAGTATATTAAATATGATATAATTTTCTTTCTTTGAAAGGCCAAGTGATTTCTTATCAACTATAAATGTAGGTGATCATTACCTACACCTACATGAAAATCCAATCAATTTCACCATCTTTATTATTATCACAAAATGACATCGTCATCTATTGTGGCTTTGGTGCATTGCAACGGTCAAATTATCACTGGTGAACTTCACTCTACCATATTTGTCAATCAAATAACTGCTTCAGTTGAGGTTTATGAATCCATGCCCCTATCAATTCTTAAACAAGTCATTCTGCGTTTGTTTGTCCCAGATGATGACAAGTCATACGTTGTTGATTTATGTTATCGGTGTCTAGTGTATATGACTGACATTAGGAATTCTTATCGATGTGTCGAGATCCAAGATGACAACGACGTACGTGTGTCATTGGTTTTGCAAAAAAAATATGAACCTCATGCAAGGTTTGAGCTTATGGCATTCATCCAACAACATTATGATTTACGTGAACAAATTACTTCCAACACGTGGAAGGGCATGGAAAAACAATTAAATGACTCTTTACAGATTGAGTGACAATATGTTCTTCATTGTAACTTCTTCATCATTTCCATTTCTGTGTCAAAAATCATTGTTAAACCTTATCACATTTCTTATTAACTTCTTATTATATTAAGACTTATTATTGCACATCTTTTACTATATGGGATTTATTTCAAAAAACACCGAACATTAATAACCCCTTCTAATTATTTTCAACACATAAGTGTTATAATTTTTACCACTGATATTCTAAATGAACCATTAAGTTCCATCAAACAATGCCAGTTAACATCATTGAATCTACCCCATGAACGCTAAAATAAAACTTTCACATACCAGGAGATATGTATGTTGAATCTTGTTCCCTCTTTCTTATTTTCATTTTCATTTTCTTGTAGATTTCAAGTTTCGGTAGTTTGTTTTAAACATTGCGAGATAACCTAACCACTGCTACAACAAGACAACCACCGTCACCATTGGTGACGCTGCCATCGTTGTGAAAGTCTCATCCGTAAAATCCTTTCGCGGATTGCAAAACACTCATAGAATTTTCTGATTTTTTTCTTGAGCTTGTTTCCGTCAAGCATAAAGGGAATTCAATCTGCATCTGTAAAACTATTCCGAATTAGTCCAAAACAACATTCCACAACAACATAATTGAAACTGCCACCACTCTCTCTCTTTCTCTCGCCGGTTATTCCTACCGTAGTGGCGTAGAGACATAGTGTGGTGTATTTCACATTTGTGAGAAGTGTTTATGGTCTTCACAAGAAGGTTACTAGTGTCAAGTGTTGGTAGGGTGCCTCATTGGGAATGTGGAAATAATTGCATATGAATAAGAAAATTAAGGAATAGAATGGTGTTTGGCGTGTATGCATGCTTTTACTGTGATGCCATGACTTTAATTGTACTTTTTATGCTTTATTTTTCTTTTTGTGTGTGTGGATTACCTTTTGCTATTCACACTTTATATTTTATGTTTTCAATTCACTTGGAATGTCACGTTAACTGAGGATGGGAATAGAATTTGTGCAGCTTTGCTTTTCTTTTATTAGCTTTACTTTTTTTTATTAATTCTAGAATAAACTTTCACAAAGCACAAGACACTATTCACCCACATTATTTCCTGAATGTGACAGAGATTCTTTAACAGAGACCGACCTTATAAATTGACGTTCTAGATTGAATATACTCTCATCAACACTCTAAAATTAACCTACACAAACCACGAGACACTATTCACCCACATCATTGTTTGAATATTGTAGAGAATCTTTAGCAGAGTGTCAAGTCAAAAGCAATGGCCTAGATTGAATCTTTCCCATCAACGCTCCAAAATGAACTTTCACAAAGCACGAGACATTATTCACCCACATTATTTCTTGAACATGGCAGAGATTCTTTAATAGAGACCCACTTTATAAATTGACGTTCCAGATTGAATATACTCTAATCAACGCTCTAAAATTAACCTACACAAACCACGAGACACTATTCACCCACATCATTGTTTGAATATTGTAGAGATTCTTTAGCAGAGTGTCAAGTTAAAAGCAATGGCCTAGATTGAATCTTTCCCATCAGCACTCCAAAATGAGCTTTCACAAAGCACGAGACATGATTCACCCACATTATTTCCTGAATATGGCAGAGATTCTTTAACAGAGACCCACTTTATAAATTGACGTTCCAGATTGAATATACTCTCATGAACGCTCTAAAATTAACCTACACAAACCACAAGACACTATTCACCCACATCATTGTTTGAATATTGCAGAGATTCTTTAGCAAAGTGTCAAGTCAAAAGCAATGACCCAGATTGAATCTTTCCCATCAACGCTCCAAAATGCACTTTCACAAAGCATGAGACTTTATTCACCCACATTATTTCTTGAACATAGCAGAGATTCTTTAACAGAGACCCACTTTATAAATTGACGTTCCAAATTGAATATACTCTCATGAACGCTCTAAAATTAACCTACACAAACCACGAGACATTATTCACCCACATCATTGTCTGAATATTGCAGAGATTCTTTAGCAGAGTGTCAAGCCAAAAGCAATGGCCCAGATTGAATATGCCCCACCAATGCTTCAAAATGAACTTTAAAAAAGCACGAGACACTATTCACCCACTTCATTTTTTGAACATAGCAGATATTCTTGAGCAAAGTGCCACCCCATAAATCAACATCTTGGATTGAATCTACCCCATCAATGCTCCAAAATCAATCTATCCATCTATAAATTTAACTTCACCAAATCTCACCATTCACAGTATTTTAGAAAAAAACTTCTTGTAACTACATTCTTGAACTCTTTTTCATTGCAAACTAACTTTCACTCCAACAATATGTTGTTGTGGAATCAACAAAAACATAGGTCTTCATACATTGCCAATATGGTAAGCTTATGCCATCATTTTTTACCAAAATCGATTTGTTTGGTAACCTTTTCATATTAATTTCTTCAATTTTACAGGACCCCAAAGATGATGTTGTCAAGTCTTATTGTCATTCAATGGCAGAGGCACACCCTTTAACTATTCCAATCTTGGAGCAAGCAGGATTTGGTGAAATTGCAAAACTAAGGCATTTGAAAGTGGATCATGCCTTAGTAACTTCTTGAAAGGTGGAGACCTGAAACTCACACATTCCACTTTCCAACTGGTGAGTGTACCATCACATTACAAGACATTTCACTTCAACTGGGTCTCAATGTAGATGGTCCACCAATTGTTGGCCCAACAATGTTTGATTGGGAGGAAATTTGTGACACTTATATGGGTACTGCACCAGTGAAAGGCGAATCACTCATTGGTTCACAAGTCAAACTAAAATGGCTTAGAGAAAATATGCTCCCACTAGGTGAAGACCCAACAGAAGAACAACTACATGCCCATTGTAGGGCGTACATACTAGGTTTGATTGGAGGAGTTTTAATGCTTGATAAAACCGGCAACAAAGTTCATCTTATGTATTTACCATTTTTTACTAACTTACGTAGAACAAGGCGATATAGTTGGGGTTCTGCTTGTTTGGCTATGTTGTACAGGGAATTGTCCAGGTCAACAGATGCCAAAGCAAAAACAATGGGTGGGTGTACATCACTTCTGCAATCATGGGCATGGTATCACATGCCATACATTGCGCCCCTTTCTAGGCAGCAACCTTCATACCCCGTAGTTTGTAAATGGAGTGGTGGCAAGGTTCTTAACTTCAGAAACGTTCCTCACAATAACCTAGTGGTGTACAGATCTATGATTGACCACATACAAGTTGATCAAGTAATGGACAAAATGCATTCTTTGGAATTTGATTTCATAATTTTAAACTTTAACAAAAATTTTCTAATAACAATGACTTACTGCAGTTTAAATGGAATCCGTACAAGAACTTTGAGGCATCAATCACGCTAGAAGCATACAAGGATGTTGAAATTTAGACAACATGCACTCCCATCATTTGCTTTGCAATAGTGGAATGGCACCAGTCCGATAGAGTTCAATTACAATTTGGTATGTTCCAAGAAGTCCCTGCCCCACCTAACAACTTGGAAAAACTACACAAAATTGATATGCGGGGACGACATGATGAAAATTGGCATACTAAGCATGCAAGGTGGATAAACATGTGGAACAATCGTCGTGAACTAACATTAACTGGTCATCCAATTTATGGACCTTTGTTCTATAGTAGAGAGTACATGGAATGGTACGTGGTGAATTCAATATATTTTTGTCAATTCTGCATCTACTAAATGATCCACGAGCACAACAAAATCCACCACCAGAGCCCACATTCCCAACTATAAGTAATTATGATCATCCACAAGAGAATCCTTGTCGACATTCATTTGCAGCTGAAATAGATTATTATCCGCCATAACAAGAACCTTACCGACATTCGTTGGCATCTGAACAATTTAATATACCTCAACGACAACCTATAATAGATGATAGAAGACAATCATTTGCGTCCAGTTCAACTGATTTCTTCTATAACTTGTTTGGAGCAGATCTAAATACACCATCTTCTGCTAATGATCACATGCAATATATGCATCCAACACAATTTGACAATGAAGCAGGAAGTTCTTCCGCTACAATGCAAATGAATACAACACTCCCACAATTTGAATCCAATGACGAACCATAACCACAACAGCCACAATCACCATGACGCAACCACTACGTAACAGACGTCGTCGCCACTGTGGAACCAGTCACCATTATGGAGACTAACATATTTTCATGTCATTAAAAATGTTGTTAGCAAAAATTCAAGATATTAATAAAGAAGTTCACCTACTCTTCCCAACATTATCCACATGTTCAATACTTATTCAAAAAAAGATTTAAAATATTTAAAATCACCTTAATTTTACTAACAACATTAACATAAACTTTTTTTGACATTTTATTTTTAAATTTAATATAAATTTATTAATTGACTTTACTATTTTTAAATTATCTAATGCAATAATAACATTAATATTATTTGTTTCTCAATAATAACATTAATAGTATTTATTATTTATTTTCTTAATTCTCACAAATAAATAACATATTGAACTAAACATTTTTAATTAATTATTTTATATTTTTTAAGTACGATAAATATTTTATTTAATTTTTATTATTATAGATATATTTTTAATAAACTTAAAATACAAAATTTGATTATAATTCCAATATTATAAATTATTATATTTTTTCTTCTAATTTTAATTTTAATATAAAATACAGTTAAAAAATTATTTTCATTTATTATCAAAATACAAAAATAAAATAATTTATTATTTATTTTCTTATTATTATTAATTACTTAAAATATTTATAAGTTTTTTTGTATAAATTTAATGAAAATAATGTTTTTTTCTCTTACATACTTTTTTTTATTTACCTTCCTCTCTCGTATAAATTAAAAATAAGCTCTCTCAAATTTTAATTATAATTTTAATAAAATTTTTACTCAAAAAAAATTTCTTCTACTTTTATCTATTTTTAAATCTATAAATTATGCTATCTAAATTTTTATTTAACATTTCCAATTTCATTTTCAAATTTTTAATTTCAAATTTTTACTTTACCATTAATAATTAACATCCATAATATTTTAATATTTTTTTTATCTTTAAATAAAATTACAATTAGCTAAGATAGTTGGATTTTTTCTCTCTCACAAATTACATTTAATTAAATTTTTTAAAACATCTATAAATAATTTTTTTATATAAATTTAATGAGAATAAATGATTTTTCTCTTACATACTTTTTTATTTATCTCCTTCTCTCATATAAGTTAAAAATAAATAATAAACCCTTCCAATTTTTAATCAAGTTTTTACTAAAAAAAAAAAAACTTTTACCTATTTTTAAATTTATAAATTACACTATCTAAATTTTTGCTAACTTCATTTTCCAGTTTTATTTCAAATTTTTAATTTATCAATAACAATAAAATTTAATAAAATTTTAATATTTTTTATTATCTTTAAATCAAATTATATTTAACCTTGGATAGTTTAATTTTTTTTTCTCTCGCAAAAAATTTTAAATTTATTCTCACTATTTTTAATTAAATTTTTTAAAACATCATTTATATAGTTAAAATTTATTTTTAGAAAATTAAATTCTCATAATCTACAATAAATCATTTATAATATTTTTATTTGTTTTTATTTCTTTTCAGTAAAAAAACCATGTAAAAATTATAAACTTTTATTTTATTTTATTTTAAAAAAAGATTATAAAACTTAAAAAAAACATTCAAAATTCGATTCCCTGGCACATGGATTCTGAATGTCATTTTGAAATACCATTCATTAACTTTCAATTGGAATTTGGGTACCCCAGAAGCCGAATTCCCACCATACACAATAAAACTTGTTATATTGGGAAATAAAATGGCAACAGTGTCATATGGGTAAATAATTGTGCAAATAATGTCATCCTGGTAAAAATTTCTACCTATAGTGGGGCTTCGGGTGGTGGGCTAATCAACATAGCGAGGGTGGAAATATCCTTCTTGATTTGGGTGAACATGTGTTTGCATGTATCATCCCAGAGAAAAGCCTTTGCTCCTTTCAGCAATCTAAAGAACGATTTTACCTTCTCGACCAGTTTTGTGAGGAAACGGGAGAGTGCGACTACCTTACCTTTCAGCTATTGTACCTCCTTTAGGTAGGTTGAGCTTCTCATGCCCAGTATAGCTTCACACTTGTCGAGATTCACCTCTATGCCTCTCTGGGTAATCATGAATCCAAGAAACTTAACGCCCCCAACTCCGAAGAAACACTTCTCAAGGTTCAGGCACATCTCGTGCCTTCTAACTCTTGAAAATACGGCCTCCAGATCAGTCACATGTTGTTTGACTTTAACCGACTTTACCACCATGTCGTCGACGTACACCTCCATGGCTTTGCCTAACAGTTCATGAAAAATCTTGTCCATCAGGCATTGGTAAGTCACTCCTGAGTTCTTAAGTCCAAACAACATCACTTGATAGCAGTAATTTGACCTTTCGGTCATAAATGCCGTCTTTTCCTCGTCTCAGGTACATTCTGATTTGGTTGTGTCCCGAATAAGCATCCAAAAAAATCAACATCTCGTATCCCGATGTATTGTCAACCAACCAATCAATACTCAAGAGAGGGCATGTGTCCTTTGGGCAGACTTTGTTGAGATCCGTGTAATCCACACACATCCGCCATTTGCTGTTGGACTTCTTCACCAATACGACGTTCGCCATCCATGTGGTATAGGTGACCTCCCTAATAAATCCTGCTCGGGTGAGTTGGGATACCTCCAACTCCACAGTTGAATGCCTTTCTTCCCCGAGCTTCCGCTTCCTCTACGCTATGGGCCTGGTCTGTGGTAAGAGTGTTAGTTTGTGGCACATGAAATCTGGGTCTATGCCGGGCATGTTTGCGGGGCTCCATGCGAAGAGGTCCGAGTTGGCTATGAGAACTCGTTCTACTTCATCCTTAACAAGTCGGTAGGCATTGTTGCCCAAACGAGTGACCTGGTGAGGGAGTGTGCCGAGTTGTATTGTCGACATTGGTTCATCAAATGTAGGTCAACCCTTCTCGAATCATGCGCGAGGGTCGAGGTCAACCTCGTCCTCTCTTTCGTCTTCTATGATTGACTCAGTTCACCCCATGACCACCTCAGGAACCTTCTGTTTGACGGTTATTTCCACGTTGTGACACTCTACTAGTGGTGCTTGCATCTCTTCAGTCTGTGTCGCCTGCTCCCCTACCGTTTTTAGCGAGTAGGGGTTGACTTTCAGACTTTGTATGTAGCACTGCCAGACTTCCTTTGGATCCATTTTCAGTGTGATTATAGTCTCGTTCAATACAGGGAACTTCATAGCCATGTGAGGGGTGGAGTCTACTGCGTTGAGCTGGTTGAGAGTCCGTTGTCCTATGAGCACGTTGTGGACGCATCTGCCTCCACAAGAAGTAACACATCGTTAGAGTACGGTAGGTCGTTAACAGATCCACATATCCTCGAGCATGGACTCTCTGACCCCCGAAACCCAGGAGCGGCTCGATGTACGACTTGATAGGGGACTAGGGCGCATTAAGCTTCTGGAAGGTCGACCAGTATAACACGTCGGTTGAACTCCCTTGGTCGATGAGAATCTTGTGCACTCTCCAATTGGCGATGGTGGCAGTTATGACTACTGAGTCGTCCTGGTCAGGATCGTTGATGGAGAAGTCTGCATCTGAGAACATGATAGAGGGTTGTGAGCGCGGTGGCAAGTAGCTCACTGAGTTGATGCTCATGTAATGCCTTTTTCCTGGCAGAGCTAGACGCGCCACCACTTGTAAATCCTCTTACAATAGTCCCAATCGATCTGAATTGAATATCAACTATGTTTACTGACTTTTATGTGATGCTGTCTGGTCGGTAGATCTCGACTGACCCGAATTTAATGTCTACCAAATTCACCAACCCCGCAGCAACATTGGGGTCTTGCTGGGCGACTCCATTCCTTGCCTCAGTCCTTGGCTCTCTAGCTCTCTCCTCTTTGTTATCGGCACGACCTCGGCCTCGCCCCCCGCTATTGAAGCATCCTCCGTGTTATCCCTGGGTACTGAAGGTTCTAGATCCTTCCCGAGATGGGGACGCCTGACCCTTCCGAATGAAGCGTGCTAGAGCTCCAAACCAGATGAGCTCTTCGATGATATCTCGAACCTTGAAACACTCCTCGGTGTTGTGCCTGATGTTTTGGTGGTAACTGCACTTAAGTGTGGGGTACGGATCAGGGTGTGACCGGTTCGGGCGAGGGAGCTGAACGAGCTCCAAGCTGCAAACCTCCTGCAATACAGTCTCCCTAGTTGCATTCAACGGGGTATAATGGTCACACCTTCCTGGCCTACTCCTCTTTGGGAACCGAGAGCTTTCCGTTGCATGAGGTTGGGACTTCCTCTTTCTGGCTTCCACTTTCTCCTCGATGCTCATGTACATGACGGCCCTGGCCCTCAAACTGTCTATGTTCTCTGGTGGATCTACGTAAAGTGTATCCAGGAACGGCTAGGCTTCAGTCCAACAAGGAGTGCATGCATTGCCTCTACGGGGTGGAGGTTGGGTATCCCGAGTGTCGCCTTAAAGAACCGGTCATGTTCAATGACTATGAGTCTCCCTGCGTGATGTGCTGGAGAGATGCTGACAAGGCTATCATGGGCTTGCTATCAGAAAACGTAACCGTGAACCGCGCGCATAACGTCTCAAAAAAATCAACTGAGTTTGGGGGTAGAGAGTAATACCACTCTAAAGCGGCTCCTCTTAGGGTTGTCGGGAACAAGCGACAATAAACCCTAAGGTCATCGGAAAAGAGGTTTGCCTGTGTTAGGTATGACTTTATGTGGACCTCAAGGTCTGAGGTTCCATCATAGGTCTCAATGTTCATTCGTTTCCACTTGGACCACAACCGAACCTAAATCACGGTTGTACATCACCAAAGGGCATACTTTGATAGTACTTATGGTGATCTTGACAGCCCCACCCTTGAGTCTCTTGCCTCATCCTGGAATTCCATTTTTGCCCAAATCGGGTTACCGGAGTCCCTGTCACCGTTTGGCTTCGGGTCGAGGCCCGACTCTAGGTCGATTCTTCTTTAGAACTTTCTCCAGTACGATCGTCCCAGTGAGGCAACTGACGTCCATTGGGATCTTCAAATGGCATCCCCGTTCCCTGTTGGAACGCCATTATCTAGTTGTGGAGGGCTTGCATATCCTCCCCGTCATGCCTTTGTTGATTTCTGATCCTGGCGTCGCTCATCTCATGAGCAACATTAAGGGTATTCTATCTTTAACTTCGCCTCCACACTCTTTTGAATGACCCTTTCAATGTGCTTTTGGAGAGTTTCTAACAGTGCTAGATCCATTGCTACGATAAGAGAAAAAGGTGGTCATGGGCAGAGTTTTACAAGAGCCCCACAGTAGATGCCAAATGTTTTTACCTGACTCGAGTACAAGTCGTCCGCAATGGAGTTGTCAACAACCAAGTTGAAGACGTTTGAACCAAATAGGAGTCCACCTGCAGAAGACTCTCCGACGCTTAAGTCAATGAGAGTGTAAAAGGGTGTTTAGGATGTAAGATTATGAGTGTAATGAGATAGATGATAATTCGTGTAGACCTAGATCATATTTATAAGATCTTGTTATTAAAGACCATATATTTTCGTATAATGATTTTGGATGTTAGGATTCATGAATTATTATAATATACTGTGATTGAGGTCAATTAGAATTAATTATAATTAGAGTAAATTAAGATCAATCGTAATAAACTATTAATTGATAATTAATAGTGAGCTGGGCCGTAACAGATTCGGTTAACTTATACAAAGTGTTTTTGCATACGTTACCGTAAAAAATTATAAGAGAAATATAAGTCTCTTATAATTTTTTAAGTGAAAATAACTTAAGAATATTTGGAAATAAATTCTTGAATTTAAGAAATTTACGTTGAAAAATTAGAGAATTTTTGGAGCACGTTAATTCTGGAATATAAAATAGTATGATACGTTTGAATTTAATGTTTACTAAAATGAATTTTATAGTCAACTTGATATGTTCAGATGTAATGCTGAAGAATCTCGTTACTCGAAAAACCTTGGGACATTTATAAATTGCCAAGAGCTGCTTTTGTTATAAATTTCGATTAATTTGTTTTACAAATGAACTCATCTATTCATCTATTTCAGTTCCGTTAATAGCATTTCAACAAATTATACTCAATGAAATCTTTTATCTAAAAATAAAATCGGTATTTCGTTGCTAAAAGATTCAATGTTTGGAAAACACTTGCCTACTTTATCAACGGTTTTGACACGGATGTCATTATTAAATTTGTGGTGAAAATTTCATTACAATTGAGTTTATTACTACTTCAATGTAATTAGGTAGAAAAGAAAATCAATCTAAATCTCATAAAGTAAATTAAATTTAAAATCCAGATCTATTTAATTGGCTTAAAACAAATCACAAATAATCCGGAAGATTAGACGTTTTTGAAATGTAAACAAATTTAAAAAATAAACCATTTTCTTGAAAAATGTAAAAAAGTTCTCTGTACACTCTACAAAGTAAGGAGTGTTGGGTTTTAAATGAGGATATTTTCTTTTTTTTTCTTACATTTTTCTTTACCTATCTAATATTAAAATTCTCACTGTTAATTTTGTTATACAATTTGAAAAGTAAAAGTTTCGTTAAATTGCATAATATAGAATTATTTTTGAATTATATAATTTGAAAGTTAATTTTAATTTTTAGTAGAAGTCATTTTTCACTTTTAGATTACACAACTCATTCTTTTATTAAAAATTAGTTTTTAAATCATATATTTTTGACTTTTCTATTATCTAATTTTAGAATTATTTTTTCAAGAAAAGCTTTTAAATTGTATAATCTAAAAATTATGTTTAATATTAAGATTGAAATATAAAATTTAAATATGATTTTTAATTATGCAATTTAAAAGAGCTTTTTTTCTAAAAAAATACTTCTATATTAAAATCTAAAAAGGGTAAAATGAGAATTTCAGTTTGATATTTATTGAGGTGTTGGAAGAAATGCCCTCCTCAGTGTTGGTTTAGGCCCATTGTATTGCACTCCATCAGGCCCATTATCAGATTCTGCGCTTCAACAAACCCTCTATGTTTAGATAGATTCTTCTTGTACCGCCATGAGTCCTTCTTGCACCTTCATATTTGTTGAATTTTACAATTAACCTCGATGAAAAGACTGAAATAGTCTTATAAAAAATAAAAGAAAATTTAGATATATGTTTAAATTACTTTTTTTTTTTTTTGCTTTTGGAATAATAGAAATGAATGACTTCTAGATTGAATTATCCGAGTTTAATCTTGAAATAAAATTTATAATTATCAGTATAATCCAGAAGATAAATTCTCTTTCAAATTAACTTTTAAACCGTAAGACGTGTGATATAATTTTGGGTCAAAGATTATAGTATTCCCGAATATAAAAATATACTATAGATTCTATCATTCTAAATCAATCTATAATAGAATTTACCTTTTAATCTCGAAGTCATCTCTCATTACTGATTAGGCCAATAAAAAAGTAATAATGAATTGAATTTTGGAATCATTATAAAGACAGAGACCCTAAGTGAAATCAATAGTAACGACAAGAACTGAAGCTTCAGCGTGTAGTAGAAGAGGTGCAGGAAGACACCATGCAGTAATAATAGAATTTTGAACGTAATTTTTTGGATGATTAAATATCACGTGTTGTTGTTCTTGTTATTGTTCATCAATTTCATAAATTTTATATGTAATTATTTACTTTTTTATTATATTTTTCTTTTAATTATTTATTGTTAAAATAAAATTTTTAATTTATACTTTATATTTATTGTCTTATGTTGTTATGTGAAGCTGTCATCATTAGGTTTTACTTAAATTGTTCTTAAATTTTAATCTTATTATTTTTGCTGATTGTTTTTTTCTTTTAACCTGATCTTGTCAATTATGGTGGAAAAGAATTATTTGTATAATGAATAAATTTTATATGTACATTTATTTAAAATATCAAATATCTTTAATAAAAATAAATATAAAGTAGTGTTATCATAGTTGAATTATTTGATTGATATTTCCTCTTTTTAATATTTTGTAATGATTTAAATAAAATATTTAATAGGTTTCTTTAGTTGATTCAAATTGAAATTTTTTTATAATTTTTTACTCAAAATAAAAAGAAACTTATTTGTTTTTCTAATAATATCATTATTTCGATCACAATAATATTCTAATTTCAACTTTTATGCTATTAGTAACGAGCAATCAAATGAATTGGGATGGGCAGTTTATATTTTAATTAAAACTGAATCAACCGGGATACAATTCATTCTTTTTAATGATAATCAAATTAATTGTGATAGAAAATCGTATGATAAAAAATTGATTATTATTAAAAAATATAATTTTAATACTAGTAATTAATCTTATTACGTAACAACAGTGACTTTTGTCGTATTAACAATTAAAAAAGTAAGAAATATTTTTTCCATTCGTGTATTATTGAAAGATAAATTCTGTAGAATAATTAATTTAATTGGAAAAGGACATTTTCATTACTATTAATTTGATTAGTTTTAAAAGTAACTTTACATAAGTTAATTATAAATTTGATTATTATTGAAAATATAATTTTAATAATAATTAATCTTATTACTTATAAATAGTGACTTTTGTCTTATCAAAATTAAAAAAGAAACGAATATCTTACTTAATTCGTCATTTGTCAAAAAGACAAGTTTATAGTAATTCATTTAAATTTAATTAAAAAGATAATTTGTAATACATTAAATTGATTACTTTTAAAAATTAAATTATGTAGACCGAAAGTATGTTTTTATTTTGTATTGGAAATGTAGGTCTTAAGATAAATTATGACACTAAAAGTTGGTAGTTGGAGGAGTATGTAACGCAACCCTTTAAATAAGGATTCAAGTTTAAGTTTTGTGAATAAAAAAATATAATTAAAAGAAGAAATCCTATTAAAAACAAATTAAGGGTTTTATTTTTTAAATTAACCATCAGCAAAATCGAGTAAAACTGCGTGCTGATAACCTGCTATAAAAAAATTGTGTGTCAAGATCAACGAAAAAAAAACATCCTTAAAAAAGAAAAACTAAAACAAAAGCTGCTAGTACTTAAAACGTCTGCCAATACCAATAACTTTATTCTTGCATCCTTTAATTTGAACATACACTTCCACAATTTGCAAAATAACTATTTTACCTTTCTTAAAATAACTTCTGAATTACTTGTTTAGAAAATATTTAAAAAAAACATTTTTCAAAATTTATGAAGTATATTCTGAAACACCTTTTTTAAAATAAGATAATGTTTTTAAAATAAAATTTTTAGAATGAAATTTCAAGAAATACATTTTAAAAATTTTTTTTAAAATGTATAAAATACATTCTAAAACAAGTTTTTCAAAATAAGACTTTTAGAATAAACTTTCAAAAATACATATAATATCTTTTAAAATATATTTTTTCAGAAAGTATTTTCAAAATAAACTTTTCTGAACACATTAAATTATGTTACAGGAAGAGATTTCCTTTTTCAATCAGTTGGAATAATTTCGTCATTTTACTATAAGAGTATATGTTCAAAAATGGGAGGTAAAGAAGTAATTACCTTATTGAGAAGTTTCTTCGTTCAATGAGTTTTTTCTAAGCCTCTAGTGAGATAAACCTTTTGTTGAATAAACCTTTTTAGACGGTCTCTTCTTGCACTTTTAAATGTTTGTTGAAGTACCTTTTTAAGAAAAGATCAAAATTGTCTTTCATTATTATTAAAATGTTTTTAACCTTAACTCTAAAAACGAATAAAAATACTTTTTAAATAGATAAATCCAAAAGTTAATTTCGGATTCAAAAGTAAGTTTCGGAATTGTCTATTCTAGAAAAAGAAGTGTTATTAAAAATACTTTTGAAATAGACAAATTCGGAAACTATTTCTAGATTTGAAATTGGCTACCGGATTTATCTATTCTGAAAGTATTTTTTTTTTGTAAAAAATGAATTCTAATTTAGAAATAGCTTTCGGAATTACCTATTCCAGAATTGAAGGTGTCAAAAAAATTATTATATCATTAATTATTTCATTATATTATTACCTATTCTAAAATTGTCCATTTGGGAAGTAAAGGTATCAAAATAATTATATCATTACCTATTCTGAAATTATATCAAGATAATGATATGATTGTCTATTATAAAATAATATCAAAATGATTATATGATTGTCTATTTTGAAATTATATCAAAATAATTATAATATTGCCTATTCTGAAATTATATCAAAATAATTATATCATTGCCTATTATGAAATTATATAATTGTCTCATTATATTATTGCCTATTTTAAAATTCTTAAATAGATAATGATATAATTATTTTGATATATTCATCATTTTTAGAATAAGAAAATTCAAAATAGGTAATAATATAATATAATAATTAATAATATTATAATTTTTTTTACATATTTAGTTCCGAAATAGACAAATTTAGAAACTATTTCTAGATTTGAAATTGAGTTAAGGAATTACCTATTTCAGAATTTATATTTTTCAAAAAAATACTTTCGAATTGAACAAATTTAAAAGCTAATTCCAAATCTAGAAATAACTTCCAAATTTGCTATTCCGAAAATACTTTTAATAACATCTTGTTTTTGAAATAAGCGATTTCGAAGATTATTTTCGGATTTAGAATTAGCTTTCAAATTTATTTATTCTAAAAATATTTTCATTTATTTTTAAATAATAAGAGGTACTAAAACCATATAAATATATGTATGGAAAACACAACTACACATCCATTATTAAATAAAATATATATTACAAATCATGCGACTCAAACACATACATTCATATATATATATATATATATATATATATATATATATATATATATATATATATATATATATATCTTTTAATAAATAAATAATTTTATATATATATATATATATTAATAATTTGTATATAAA